>Ga0105046_10008241_pt1 | contig 16386 bp, 13 predicted proteins | sample MAT03_FD_78385 | JGI IMG/M metagenome (GOLD analysis project Ga0105046, IMG submission 78385) | Freshwater microbial communities from Lake Fryxell liftoff mats and glacier meltwater in Antarctica - MAT-03 (megahit assembly) | ecosystem: Environmental > Aquatic > Freshwater > Ice > Liftoff...
ATCTCACCGCCGACGCCAGCAAGCTGCGCTCGCTGTTCGTGCAGGAGACCGAGCGCCTCGTCGACAGCTCGCTCAAGGAGGTGCCGTTCCGGCCGATCGCGCTGACGCGGCATGCGGCGCTCGATGGCATCGACTACCAGCGCGCGCCGTTCCTCAAGGGCTACCAGCAGCTCGAGGCGCGGCCGACCGCGGAGATCCTGATGGCCGCGGCCGAGGGTCATCCGCTGCTGGTCACGTGGCGCTACGGCCTCGGTCACGTGATGGCGTGGGCGAGCGACGCGGGCCCGCGCTGGTCCGACGAGTGGCTGGTGTGGTCCGGCTACAACTCGCACTGGACGCAGCTCGCTCGCTTCGCGCTGCGCTCGGGCTCCGGATCCGACACGCAGATCGAGGTCGAGACGAGCACCGGCTCGGCGCTCGTCCGTATCGCGCGACGCGACGACAAGGGCCTGTCGATCGACGACGGCGCAGTGAAGGCGCGCGTGATCGACGGCACCGAGCAGCGCGCGATCGAACTGCGCGCGCGCGAACCCGGCCTGTGGGACGCGAGCGTGCCGACCGTCGCCGGCCACACGTACACCGTCGAGGTGCTCGATGCCGCGGACAAGGTGATCGGTCGCCACACGTTCGCGCCACCACCGTCCGCCGAGCAGCGCCATCGCACGGCCGACCGCCCGTTCCTCGAGGATCTCGCCGCGCGCACCGGCGGCACGGTCGCGCCGCAGAAGCTGTCTCCCGAAGTCTCGTCGTCGGTGACGGCGCAGGTGCATCGCCTGTGGCCGTGGTTCGTGCTCGCCGCGCTGCTGCTGCTGCCGCTCGACGCGATGCTCCGCCGCTCCGCGCGTGTCGTGTGACCTGTGCGATGCTCGACCGCGTGATTCGCCCTGCCCTCCTCATCGCCGCGCTGGCATGCAGCGCATGCGATCGCAGCGAAACCCGCGACCCACCGCCGACGCCTGAGCCGGGCCCCGCCGCGATCTCTGCGCTCGCCGACGTGCCCGGCGTGCCCGAGCTCCGCACCTGTCGCGGCAGCGCGTCTGCAGCAACGCCGGGCCGCGGCTTCGATCACAAACGCAGTCACCTCGTCGCGACCGCCACGCCGCATCACGCGGTGCCGGATGCGTTCGCCCGGCCCGGCGAGACCGTCGAGCTATTCGGCAAGTTCGGCTACGGCGACATCGGCAAGGACCTCGAAGACGAATCCGTCGAGGTGATGCTCGACGACTGCACGTCGCTCGCGATCCGCGGCACCGCGAAGACCGACGACGACGGCATCGCACGCGTCGAGCTCACCGCGCCGGATCGACCCGGCGCGTACCATGTGGAGTTTCGCGTCGTCGGCGACGGCAGCAGCGCCAAAGCGATGCTCCACGTCCTGCCCGAGGGCACGGAGCTCGTCGTGTTCGACATCGACGGCACGCTCACCACCGACGACGCCGAGGTCAGCCACGACGTGCTCGACGAGCACTTCCGTCACCTCGCCGACGGTCAGTACGTCGCGGCCGCGTACGAGCACGGGGCCGAGCTCGCGAAGGCGTGGATCGATCGCGGCTACGTCGTCGTATACGTCACCGGGCGCCCGTACTGGCTCGTCGACCACACGCGCGCGTGGTTGGCCGGCGGCAAGTATCCCGAGGGCATCGTGCGCACGACGTTGCGCCATCGCGAGTGCGTGCCGAACGAAGGCGGCGTCGGTGCGTTCAAGCGCGCGTACCTGCAGTCGCTCGTCGATGCGGGGTATCGCATCCACGCCGCGCACGGCAACGCGACGACCGACGTCTGGGCGTACGCGCAGGTCGGGATCCCGACCGAGCGCACGTTCATCATCGGACCCCACGCGGGCGCCGGGGGCACGGTCGCGGTGAGCGGCGATTGGTCGAAGATCCTCGACGTCGCGAAGCAAGCCCCGCTCGCGAAGCAACCGTTCGTCAGACCTTAGCGCTCTCGCCGCACCGGCGCCGCGCGCCACTGCAGTCGCTCGACCTTGCGCACGCCGAACGCGTGCTCGATCCGCGCGGCCGCGATGTCGCTGACGGCGACCATGCCCGCACGCGCCGCAGCGCTCGACGCGGGGATCGGCTCGGGCCACTGCACGAGCAAGCACCGCCGCGTGCCACCGTCGCGACGGTTCTGCTCCGCGACCGCGAGCGCGGTCGTACCCGAGCCGGCGAAGAAGTCGAGCACGAGCCCATCCTTGTCGCAGCCGAGCTCGACGCAGCGGCGCACGAGCTCGATCGGCTTCGGGTGATCGAACAGCGCTGCACCGAGTGCCGCACGCAGCTCGATGCTGCCCTGCTCCGACCGCAGCGCGGTGTCGTCCCACAGCGCGCGCGCCTTGGTCGTCTGCTTGCGACACTTCTCGTAGATGTTGTAGCCGCCGTCGCGGCGTTGCTTGGCACCCACCTCACTCGCCGCCCGATCGCCGGCGACGATCGCCGCGGCGAGCTTGTCCTTGCCCCACCGCCACACGCTGCCGCCGCCGGTGCGGTTGCGTGGGTTCACCTCGATCGCACCGGCCTTGCGGCGCAGCGCGACCGGATGACAGTCCGCCTCGTCGGTCCTCGTCGCATCGACCCAGATCGGATAGTCGAGGTTCGGCCGATTCTCCGGGGTGAATCGCGGATTGCGATTGCGCAGCTCTCGCAGCTCGTAGGGTCCGCTCGCGTCGCCGAGCGGCAGTGCGTTCGCCTTCGGCAGCTCGGCGATGCGAGGCTTGTCGCCCGCCGCATAGCAGAGCACGTACTCGTGCGTCACCGCGAGCGGCAGGTAATCGCGGCCGCCGCGGTTGCTCACCACGATGATCTGCGCGACGAAGCGCTCGCGCCCGAACACCTCGTCGAGCAGCATGCGCAGGTGATGGACCTCCGCGTCGTCGATGCTCGCGAACAGCACGCCCGTGTCGCGTAGCAGCGCACGCGCGGCCATCAATCGCGGCAGCATCATCGCGAGCCACGGTGCGCTGCGCCGTGCTGCCGCCTGCTGCGGGTCGGCACGGCGACCGCGGCCCCACGACTTCGCATCGGCCGAGTACACCCCGCGGTACACGAAATCACGGCCGCGGTTGTACGGCGGGTCGATGTAGATCGCGTCGACCGTGCCGGCGTGCTCGGCGTGCAGCAGCTTCAGCACGTCGAGGTTGTCGCCTTCGACGAGCGTCACCTTGGCACCGCGGGCGCGTCGGACCGAATGCAGCGCGCCGGCGGGCGGCGCGAGGCCGAGTGCGATCGCGTCGTCGCGACCCGGGAACGCGAGGCCGAACTCGACCGTGCTCATGCGAGGATCTCGGCGCGCTCGCCATCGACGGCAACGCGCGCAGGCACGCGCCGCCCGGCGAACGCCGGAACATCATCATGCTCGACACGCACCGCGACGTCGTGATCGCTGACCGCCCACCACGTGCCGCCGGCGTCGGGACGACGGTGCACGACGACATCCAGCACCGCACCGCGCTGCGCCGCCCGGAATCTGGCCTCGTGGATCGCCGAGACGCCGCGCAGCTCGGCAGCGCGGGCGGTGATCACCGCGGACGCGACGTGACCGTCCATCGTCGCCGCGGCGGTCCCGCGCCGCACGGAGTACGGGAACACATGCAGGTACGCGAGCGACAGCGCGGCGAGGGTGTCGCGCGTCTGCACGAACGCGGCGTCGTCCTCTCCGGGGTGGCCGGCGATCACATCCGTCGAGATCGCGATCCCCGGCACACGTATCGCCGCGCGCTCGACGAGATCGACGAACGCCGCGCGGCGATGCGCACGACGCATGCGCGCGAGCACACCGTCGTCGCAGCTCTGCACGGGCAGGTGCAGATGCCGGCAGATCCGCTGCGGCTCGCTCGCGAGCAGATCGAGCAGCGCATCGTCGACCTCGTGCGGATCGATCGACGACAGCCGCAGCCGCGCGTCGCCGAGCACGGGAAGGATCGCGCGCACGAGCGTCGCGATCCCGCGCGCGCCCCCGAGGTCACGCCCCCACGTGCCGAGGTGCACGCCGGTCAGCACGAGTTCCGCGACGCCGCCCTTCACGAGCGCCTGCGCGCGCGCCACGACGTCGTCCAGCTCGAGCGATCGCGACGGCCCGCGCACCGACGGCACGATACAGAAGCTGCACCGGTAGTCGCAGCCGTCTTGGACCTCGAGCAACACGCGCGCGCGAGCATCGGCCGCAGGGGGCAGGGCGCGCAGCGGTGTGCCGCGCACGAGTCGTGCGACGGAGACATCCGGGGCGCCATCGTGTACGGCGGCGCGCGCGACGATCGCGACGATGTCGGGCTTCTCCGCGTTGCCGACGACGAGCGCGACACCCGGCAACGCGGCCGCCTCGCGCGACGACGACGCGCCGTAGCAACCTGCGACGACGATCTTCGCCGCGGGATTCCTGCGATGGATCCGCCGCACCGCTGCGGCTGCATCGCGATCCGCGGCATGCGTGATCGTGCAGCCGTTCACGACGACGACATCCGCGTCGTCGATCGTCGCCGCAGCGACGCCGGCGCGCACGAGTGCAGCGCTCATCGCCTCGGTCTCCGAAGCGCTGAGCCGACAGCCGAAGCCGAGGACCGCCGCACGCATGCGCCCGCGACGCTATCACCGTGCGGGGCCGGTGCGTGCGATCGACATTTGGTCTGCGCCCGTGCGAGCCTCGATCGACATGCTCGTCCGCCGATTTCCGACGCTCGTCGTGCTCTCGTGCGCTGCGCTCGCGTGTCGCCCCGAGCCCGCAACGACGACCGCCCCGCACCGACAGGACCCGACGCCCGTGAACGATCGCGCCTCGCCCCCGACCGCCGAGCCTGCCGCGTCCATCGCCGCGCCGTGGACCGTCGTCGTCGCCGACGGTAGCGCGAACGTGTATCACTGCTCGCACGCCGTCGGCGCGGCGCCGCGCTTCGAGTATCGCCCGGTCACCCCGAAGCAGAGCTCGACCGGCACGTACAGCGGTGGCCCACCGCGCTCGGGGCCGATGACGGACGCGCAGGTCGACGCGCTGTGGAAGCAGGTCGACGCCGCGGTCACGAACATGGCGGAGCATGTCGAGAGTCGCGACAAGGGCACCGTGGCGATCAACGCCGACGGCCGCACGAAGGCGGAGCTCATCGTCAGCGGTAAAGGTGGCGCTGCGCTGCTCGCCGTGCTCGCCGCATTGCCGGACGCGCCATGATCCGCTGCCTTGCGTCGCTGCTCGCGAGCGTCGCGCTCGTGGGGTGCACCGATCCACCGCGGCAGGATCCGCCGTGGATCACGGCGACCTCGGCCGACGAGACCGGCACCGACGACACCGACGACACCGACGACACCGACGCGACGACCTCGAGCTCGACAATCTCCACAGTCTCGACGACGACGCCGAGCGAGACGACCGACGACACCGAGACGACCGCGACCACCGACGCCGATTGCACGCCGCCCGATCCGTCGCCGGCATGGCACGCCGAGCACCTCGACGACATCGTCGCGAGCATGAGCGGCCTTGCCCAGCTCGGCGGCACCACCCTGCCCGATCGCGCGACGCCGCAGCGACGAGCGCTCGTCGCCCAGTGGCTGCTCGACCAGTACGCGGCGCTCGGCATCGACGCGGCGCCGCACGACTACGGCACCGGCACCAACATCATCGCGACGATACCTGCGACCGGCGCGAGTGCGGGCACCTACGTGCTCGGTGCCCACTACGACACCGTCCCCGGCTCGCCGGGCGCGAACGACAACGCGACCGGCGTCGCACTCGTCACCGCCGCAGCGCGCTACCTCTCGGAGCTCCCGTGCCGCTCGCACGACGTGCTCATCGTCGCCTTCGACGAGGAGGAGATCGGCCTCGTCGGCAGCGCTGCGTATGCCGACCTGCTCGTCGCCGAGGGCGTGCCGGTCGTCGCGGTGCACACGGTCGATCAGATGGGCTGGGATGCGGACGGCGATCGCATCATCGAGCTCGAGCGTCCCGACGCCGGGCTCGTCGGGTTCTACGAAGACGTGCTGCCGCTCGTGCCGGAGATCAGCGGCCTCACCACGACCGACACCGGCTCGACCGATCACGTCTCGTTCCGCGACGCCGGCTTCGATGCGATCGGGCTCACCGAGGAGTACGCATCGGGCGACTCGACGCCGCACTATCACCTGCCGAGCGACACCTACGACACGGTCGACTTCGTGTACCTGCGCGCCGCGTCGACGCTGGTGAACCGCGCCTTCGCAAACGCGATCGCGGGCGAGTGATCGCTCAGATCGGCCAGTAGCAGAGGGCGCCGAACTGCGTCGGGTAGCAGGTCATGCCCGCGGGACACGCCCCAAACTCGCAGGCGAGGACGCACCACGGATAGCCCGGCGCAGGGCACAGCACCTCGGGATCGCCGTCGGGCGGCGCGGGGCAATCGTCGGCGACGTCACACGGCACGCGGCACGAGTTGCCGAGCACCGTCTGGTTGTCGTCCACGACGACACTGCACATCTGATCGTCGCGACAGGTGTTGCCGTCGCACGGGCCGTACGCATCGTCGTCACCGCCGCTCGTGCCCTTCGACGGATCGGTTTCGCCCTCGGTCGCGTCGTCGCCCGTCGTCGCATCGGTGGTCGCGGACTCCGTCTCCGTCGGATCGGTCTCCGTCGGATCCGTCGTCGCCGGATCCGTCGTTGCCGGATCCGTCGTTGCGGGATCCGTCGTCGCCGGATCCGTCGTCGCCGGGTCGGTCGTCGCCGGATCGGTCGTCGCCGGATCCGTCGAGGTGACGGTCGTCGACGGATTGGTCGTCGACGGATTGGTCGTCGACGTGCCCGTATCTCCGATCGAACCACCGGTCGAGCCGTCGCCGACGCCACCTGAATCGAATCCGCAGGCCGTCACCGCCAGCGCCACCACAACTTTTCGACATTCAGCCGCGTAACCCATGGCGCCTCCACCATCGACGTTAAGGCGGCGCGACGCGCGTGGTCAAGCAATGGCGCGATTCGTGCGCGAGGCGAACCGTGGGGGCGGGTTCACGGGCGCGGCGCGGCGCGGCGCCGAAACAAGCCGCCCGGCAATCGGAGCGAGATCGCCCTGCCGATCGCGCGCGACAGCACGCCCGCGACGACCCCGCTCACTTGCGCAGTGAGCTGCCGCGCGAGCTGGACCACGCTCTCGCTGCCGATCTCGATCGCGACCTGTTGGCCCGACGCGACGTCGTGCATCGCCCCGCGTGCGACCGTTCGGGTACCGTCGGATCGAATCTCGATCGCGAGCCGCGCGACAATCGGCAGCTCCTCGGCCCCCACGAGAGCGTCGCGATCGGTCGCCGCGCGCGCAACCTCGGCGGATGCCGCGGCGTCGGCAGGGGATTCGTCTCGCGCCATCGGCCGGCAGCCTAGCAAGCCGCAGCCGACGAGCCACGCGCGCGGGCGCTGGGCGCGTGTGTTGGACCACGTGGCGAGCCTACAGAACCCAAGGGCAGCGCAGGGCCCGGCGGGGTTGCCCGCTGCGGATCCCATCGATATGCTCCGCCGCGTTTCAACGTTAGAGGGGCGACGGAGTCCTCGACGTTCACGAGGCCGCCGAGCCGCCGCCGTCCGTCATCAGGAGACATGAAAATGAAGAGCATCATCATCACCCGTGCCATCGGCATCGGATTCGCGGTTTCCCTGATGGCGTCGTGCCAGGGGTCGGGCTCGTTCGCCAAGCTGCAAGAGCAGCTCACCGCGATCGCCGACAAGCAGGACACGATCCTCGCGAAGCTCGACACTCTCGAGACGAAAATCGGCCAGGCGCCGGCTGCCCGTCCAGGCGCACCCGCGGGGGATCCGAAGGCCCCCAAGCCCGGCGCGCCGGATCCCAAGGCGACCTACAAGGTCGAGGTCGGCGATGCCCACTTCAAGGGCGGCGCGAACGCGAAGGTCGTCGTCGTCGAGTGGTCGGACTTCCAGTGTCCGTTTTGCAGCCGCGTCGTCCCGACTCTCAAGGAGATCGAGAAGAACTACGGCGACGACGTGAAGGTCGCGTTCAAGCACAACGCGCTGCCGATGCACAAGCAGGCGCGCCCCGCTGCGCTCTCGGCCGAGGCCGCCGGCAAGCAGGGCAAGTTCTGGGAGATGCACGATCTCATGTTCGCGAACGCGAAGGAGCTCACCGACGAGAACTTCGCGAAGTGGGCCGGCGAGCTCGGGCTCAACGTCGACCAGTTCAAGAAGGACATGGCGGACCCGGCCCTGGGCAAGAAGGTCGACGACAACCAAAAGCAGGGCACGTCGCTCGGCGCTCGCGGTACGCCGGCGTTCTTCGTCAACGGTCGCTACCTGAGCGGCGCACAGCCGTTCGACGCGTTCAAGGTGCTCATCGACGAGGAGATGAAGGAAGCCGACGCGCTGATCGCCAAGGGTGTCGCCAAGGAGGCGGTCTACGCCGAGGTGATCAAGGGCGGCAAGACCGCGCCGTAGTCGAGAGCGCCCAATGGGCTCGCTGCGAGGCCGCGTATCCCGCTCGGGTGCGCGGCCTTCGTCGTTGGTCAGCCGGCGCGCTGAGTTCGAGGAAATTGCTCGCGCGATGTGGCGATCGCATCGCTCAGCTCGAGATCGATGCAGCGACCGATGCCCTTCTCGCGGAGCTGCGTCGCGAGCCACCCGCTCGCATCCTCGAGCGTCGCGAAGATCTTGTGGGGGAACGGCTGGCGCGCGAGCATCGTGAGCCCGGTGACGACGCTGCGGATCGCCGCGGCGCGAAAACCGGTGCCTTCGAACGCGACAGCCGACGCCATGACGTAGGTTCCCTCGCGCATGAATCGCGCGAGGCGCTCGCGCGACTCGGACGGCGGCATCGGAGCGTTCGCCGTGACGACGGTCAGCATGCCGACGCCCTCCACATGGCGACGCGCGAATTCTTCGCAGCGCTTGTGGACCATCTCGCTGGCGCGCAGCGTCGTCTCGTTGCGCCACACCACGGTGTAGATGTTGCGCCACGTGATGATCGCGACGTCGGGATCGACGAACAACGTCGTGGCGGGCTCGGCCATTGGCGGCTCAATGTTCGTGAAAGTCGAGGACGATGTCCAGCGGACGACGAACTGATCGCGTCGTCGGGGCCGCTGCGCGAGACAGCCGCACGAGCATGAGATCGATCGCGGATGACGGGCTCGGCCCGAACGCGGCCACGAGCCGACGATCGAGAGCTCGCAAGGTGTCGACCTCGGGCGGTGTGAGCCCCTCACCGCCCGCCGCGACGCGATCGATCAGGTACAAAAGTGCAGTCATCGGCTGGACACCGAGGCCGAGCGCTTCGGCGGTGAGCCACACTTGCATGAGTGCGAAGCCACCGCGGCAGAACCCGGCGCGACCCGATCCTTCGACGCGGACCAGCGCGAAGCCTGCGGCACAGGCCGCCGCCCGCCGAGCGCCGCGACCGAGGCCATCGCCGCCGCCTGTCGCCCCGAGCGTGGACATCAGCGGCCACGACCGTGAGAGCGCGATCGCGGCGCGTTGGGTCGCGTCGAGCGCGAGCGTGTCGAGGTCGATCCCGTCGCCGGTCGCGAGTGCTTCGGCGCGAGTCCAGCGCAGCTCGCTGATCAGCTCGCGATGCAATCGCGGGTTGAGCATGCGCAATCGATCTGCAGTCGCGAGTATGTCCCCGAGCTCCGTCATCGCCGCGTCCTCGGCGACGACGGTCACGGCCGCGCTCGTCGTGCTCGATAGGATCGCGAGGACTTCCTCGGCCGTGAGCGCACGCCTGGTCCCGAGCTCGCGGTTGCTGCAGCGGCGCAGCAACGCCTCGAGGCGCGCGGGATCGCTGGCGACGGGTGGCGTGGGGGTCGGGGTCGCGCGCCAGGTCACGCGCTCGCACGCGTCGTCCCACGTCACCGACCATGCACGTCCACTCGCTGCGGAAGCGAAGCAGAGGTTCGCCGCCGCAGCGCCGCAGGCGAGCGCCGACGCGCGCGCGTCGAAGTCGAGCAACGTCGGCGATCGATCGTCGAGGATGCAGCGGATCTCCGTCGGCGTCGCCTCGAACCGCCACGGCTGCGCGTTGCCACCCGACGGCGCGAGGGTCGAGCACGCGACCAAAAAGCGCGCCCACGTCTTCCAGTCGTCGCTCGCGGACGGCATCACGGGCGGCTCGAGCACGCGCGTGCTCTCGACCTCGAGCGCGACCTGGGCCCGTGCGGGCGCGAGGTCGGCAGCGACGGCAAGTGTCTGCTCGAAGTCCGTGTAGTAGCGCCCCGACGTTGCGAGCTCGCCGAGCCCGATGCGGCGCACCGCCTCGGTGTTGAGCGCACCGCCGAGCGCGACGGCCGACGCGAGCTGTGGCCAGGTCTTGAGCGACGTCTCGACGTCGACGAGCGACGCGGCCATGCGCGACGACATCGTGTCGGCGCCGATGATGCGCAGCACGTGCGGCACCTTGCGGTAGGTGTCGAGCCCGCGGAGCTCCTCCGCACGCAGGTCGCCGACGAGCCCGTGGAAGATCGGTCGCCCGGGCTCGAGATCGAAGCGCTCGACGTCGAGCATGCCGCGATCGCTCGTCTCCATCACGACCGGGATCCGCAGCGCACGCGCGCGCTCGCGGATCCGTAGCTTCATCTCGAGGTCGTCGCACTCCTCGACGACGATATCGACCTTGCGCGGCGACCCGAGCGCCGCGTCGAGCGTGTCCGCCGACAAGCCGTCCGAGTAGATCTGGACGTCGAGATACGGATCGATCGCCGCGATCTCGCGCGCCGCGAGCACGGCCTTGCCGAGCCCGAGGCCGAACACGTCGTCGCGGATCCGGTTGAGGTTCGACAGATCGAGCACGTCGAAGTCGGCGAGCCGCAGCCGGCCGCACACGCCCTCGAGTGCGAGCGTCACCGCGCTCGCACGACCGACCGAGAGGCCGACGACGAGCACGTCGAGCTCGCGCAGCCGCGACTGCTCGGCGGCCGTGATCTTGTTGCGGTTGCGACTGAGCCGCAGCTCGTCGAACTCGTCGTGCGGCAGAAGGTGGACCAGTCGCCGCGACCACGGGTACCAGAACCACACGCCGTACTCCGCGGGCGGGCGACCCGCGAGATGGCGCGTCGCCGCTGCGGTGCGCTCGGCGACCGAGAGCTTGCCGCCGACGTGCCGCGTCTCCATCAATTCCGCGAGCTGATCCGCGATGCGATCGAACACCATGATCCCGGGATGCACGGCCATGAGCGCTAGCATCTGGCGGCGGTCGGCTTCGTCGCCCGCATGGAACGCCAGCGGGCGGTGCAGCGTGTCATCGCCACTGCCGATCCGCGCCGCGAGCTCGGCCCGCAGATCGTTCACCGACCCTCGCCGACGGCGATGCCCCGCACACGCATGCGCGCCGTGTTCGCGAAGACGTCCTCGACGAGCTCCGGCAACGCGATCGCGTCCAGCACGGACAAGGTCGCGCCACCGAGGTCGCGCCCGCCGCTGGGCGCCGCCTCGGCATTCTCCCAGAACATCACGAAGTGGGTCGAGCCGCGCCCGCGAAACCACCGACTGACGGCGCGCAGAAGCGGCACGGCGGCGGTGTACCCGTCGGATTCGAGCCACCACATGCGACACGCCTCGGTCAGGCGGAACAGATGCAGGCCGCGTGTCGTCGAGTCGACGACCGCAGCGGCGATCGCCTTGCCCGCACGGCGCGCTACCAGGATCGCCCGCGCGCGCACGAGGCCGTGCCGCGACCATGCCCGCGAGAACTCGGCGGGCAGCTTGAGCACGTCCATCCCCGTCGCTTGCACGTACGGCGCGGGACGAATCGCGGCCGCATGCGCCGCGAGTTGCTCGAGCTCCGCCTCGGTCGCCGGGCCGATGTCGAGCCCCGGCGGCACCTGCCCCTCTTCGTGGGCAGCGTACTCGATGGCGCGGAACGGCGTGACCGAAGCGCGCCCACTCGCGATGTAGCGCGCCGGCACCTCGAGGTGGATGCGCTTGCTCCACACCGCGGCGTCCTGCACGTAGTTCACGAGCCAGCGCGGCTGACCGTACTGCGCGAGGTGCTCGTACGCATGCACGTAGAGATCGCCGAGCACGTCGACACCGACCATGTGCAGCGGCCGATCCTCCGCGCGTCCGAGCTGGTACACGAGCCACGCGCCGGGCCACGTCTGGAGCTGCGAGATCGCGGCCAGCACCCGATCGGGCGTGCGATAGACGAAACAACCGCCGAGCTCCGGCGCCTCGGCGAGGCGGCGGTTCGCGGCCGCGAACGCGAGGCGCTGCGGATCGAACTCGTCAGGCTGCTTGCCGCTGAGCGCGAAGTAGCCGGACGAGGTGTAGATCTCCCAGAGCGTCTCGGGATCCGCGACGCCGACGGCGGTCGAGCGATGCATCAGCCGATCGACCGTCGGCCACCACCGCGCGCGCGCATCGATGACCTCGACGCCGCAGCGCGCGACCTGGCCCCGCGCGCAAACATGCCGAACGATCGCGTGACACGGGATCGACTGCCCCCGCCACGCGACCTCGAGCGCGAGCTCGAGCCCCGTGAACAGCATGTGCCGCGCGGTGTCGCACGTGAACGCGAACCCGCCGAAGCCGACGTCGACGAGCTCACCCGAGATGGCGACGTCGGGCCACAGCGGATGGCGTGCGCGCACGAGCACCCCGAGCGGCGCAGCAACGCGACGATGCACGCGATGGCGCACGCGCTCGACCCGGGTCGGCGCGTTCGCAGCGGACGCGAAGCCGTCGGCGCGGTAGCGGTAGACCGACCACGCGCCCTCGGTCTCGCACTCGAGTGCGAGCGAGGCGGACCATCCGGCCGCGAGCGGTGCAAGGTAGATGCCGCCTTGATGCCACCGACCGTCGACCACCTGGCGCGGATCGAGCACGGGTCGCAACCGAATGCACGACTCGCGCTTGCGGAACAGCGTGAACAGCTCCGCGATGCGCTCGGGATCCTCGATCACCTCGCGGTCGAGCGGCGCACGCGTCGGTGCCGTGAGCGACCCCGAGCGCAGCCCTTCGTGCACGAGCGCGAGAAGCTGCGCCGCGGTCGTCTGCGACGGCGGCTCGATCACCGCGGTCGCACGCACTTTGGCCTCGATGCGATCGCATCGCATCACGAGCTCGGCGTCGACCGCGTCGAGTCGAAGACGATGCGTGCCCGCCGTGAGGGCGACGGGCGCCGTGAACGAGACCTCGAGTGGCGTGATCCAGTCGATGTCGATCGTCTGCGCATCATCGACGAGGCCGCTCCAGAACCGCCCGGTTCCTGGACCGCGCGGCGGATCGGCGAGTGCCGCGACGCCGCTGCTCAGTCCTCGTCGAAGCAAACGGTCCCGTTGTACTTTCCGGAGACCTGACCCGTCGCGAGATCGAGGACGCCGCGGATATGCAGCCACCCGGCGACGCCATCGGTGAACGTCAGCAGCGTGGAAAATGAGCCCGAGCCGACGACGCCGGGCGGTGCGACGTTGAGCGCACCGCTGTCGATGCCCGTCCACGTGCTGCCGTTGTTCAGCTCGACGACGGACGTTCCTGTGAAGAACTGAACAGTCGGCGTCGACGGATTGCCGGTCGGCACGGACGTCGCGACCTCGAGCTCGTACGAACCGCGAAGGTCACCCTTGAGCGTGCCGAGGGTGCATAGACCGACGGGTGAGGCGCAGGGCGGAACCGGCACACTCATCGCGCCGAAGCTGCCCTTGATCTCCTCGCAGCCGTCGTCATCGTCATCGTCGTCGTGCCCGCCGCCACCGCCGTGGCCATGGCCACCTCCGTTGGCGATGGCGAGCTGCGGCCCGGTGAGCAGACCAGCCGCTGCGGCGAACGTGATCACTCGGAGAGGTAGCGTACGATTAGACATCGGTGTCCCTTGCTACCGGCAGAACGCGCGAGGTCATCCTCGCGAAAGTCATTCAACGCGGCCGCATCTAGTACGCTAGCAGCACTTGTTTTCAACGCACGTCTTTGTAGCGGCGAGCCATGTCTTTTTTACGCGATGTCCGATCGGCCAGTGTCGACGAGCACCGGCGCGGCACGCCGGCAGGTTCGCGACTGATCTTTGGATCGGGACGAGCGGACTACCGCGGCGATCTGATCGTCGCGATGTGATCCGCACTTGCGGCACAACGAAAGCCGAAGTGGTGGAACGGCTCGTTGTTCGGCACATGTGCGCGTCGGTAGACGCCCGTCGCCTTCTCGTCCTCCCAGTACCAAGAGCCCCCGCGCACGATCTTGTTCCGCGTGCTCGCGCACGTCGGCTCACCCGCACACGGACCGCGCGGATCCACGCCCTCGCACGCGGCACCGCACTGCGCCCAGCTCTTGCTGTTCCAGTCGTCGACCCATTCCCACGAGTTGCCGACCATGTCGAACAGCCCGTAAACGCCCGCAGGTCGTGAGCCGACGTCCCACGGTCTGCCGGTCTCCGGCTTGCTGAGCTGCTTCTTCAGTCCGCAGCCGCGACCGGATGCGTCGCGATAGATCGCGCGCTCGCACGTGATCGGATCGTTGCCCCACGGATAGAGCGCGCCGTCGGTACCACGCGCCGCCTTCTCCCACTGCGCCTCGCTCGGCAGCTGCTTGCCGTGCGCCTCGCAGTACTTCGCCGCATCGAACCAACTCACGCCGGTCATCGGCATGTTCGGATGATCGAAGTCGGTGTAGCGCGGGCGCGCGGCGTTGCAGCGCTTGTCCGACTCGCAAGCTTCGTACTGCGCGTACGTGACCTCGTTGAGATCCATGTAGAAGGTCTGCAGCCACACCGTCGACTGCGGGCGCGCGTTCTCGGCACCGTCGTTCGTGCCGCGCACGAACGGACCGCCGGGGATGCACGTCATTTCGGCGGGCACCTTCGCAGCGCACGGCAGCATCGCGGTCCCATCGGACGCGACCAGGGCCGGCGGCGGCGCAGGCTCGCTCGGCTTCGCGGCGCTCGTCGCCTCGGGTGCATTCGCGGCGGCGGACTCGCTCGATGCGGACGCTGTCGCGACGGGTGGCGTCGTCTCGCCCTGCTCTGCCGCCAGCGTCGCCACCGGACGATCGCATGCAGACAGGAGCAAGACCCAGAGCGCGCCGCGTCGCATGCGGCGACCCTTAGCACCGAAGGCAGGGCCGCCGCCAGAACCGGAGCTAGCCGACCGAAGCTAGCCGACCGGATCTAGTCGACCGGAGCTAGTCGACCACGTCGTAGTGTGCGACCCCGACGTCCTGCCACGCGGTGTCGTACGTGATGCCGCGGCCAGCGACGGCGAACGGAGTCGCACGCGGCATCGGGCGCCGCGGCGCCGCGCGATCGTGCAGCGCCGCGTAGTCGTCGCGCGACAGCTCGATCGGTCGTGCGAGCGCCCCTTCGAGATCGATTTTCGCCGCCTGCTCCCGCCATCCCGGCACGACCTGGGCGCTCCACACTTCGGCCGCGTCACCGCTGCCGTAGCCGATGAGCGTCAGCGCGCGAGACTCCCATGCGAGATCGCGCGCGTGCGCGTCGGCCAACGCCGCGGCCAGCCACGCCGGCAGCGATGCCGTATAGAGGTTGCCGAACTGGCGCACGAGCGTGCGCCCCGGCTGCGTCGCACCGAGCACGTCGGCGAACGCGGGATCCCTCGCGAGGTGCTTCGCGACCGCCTGCACGCGCGGCAGCGGCTCGAACGTCGGCCCGTGGGTGCGCACGCCTTCGCGCAGCTTCGCGATGCTCGCGAGCTCGATCTGCAGCGCCTCGAAGTCGCAGCCCGCGGCGTCGCAGGCGGTCGCGAGCGCCTCGCGATCGCCCGCGGCGACGCAGGCCGCGACCCACAACGCACCGAGCGCGACGACCGGCATCCGATCGTAGGGTCGATGCATGAGGATCGCTGCGGCATCGCGGAGCAACGCGCGTGGATCACCGCCGCAGCGCCCGCTCGCGTGGGCGAACGCGCTGAGCACGGCCTCGACGTAGCACACCGTCGAGTAGCGCCCGTTGAACACCGGGAAGTCGCGCTCGCCTCGACACGCGAGCGGATACTCTTCCATGAAGTGGCGCGCGACCGGTTTGCGGAAGTCCCAGCCGCGCTCGTCGGACGAGCTACCCGCGCGACGTAGATCGATCTCGAGCATGCGCGCGTGCGGCTCCACGAGCATCGCGACTGCACCTGCGCCCTGCGTCGGCTCGCCCGAGCTGCCGCGCTCGTACTGCGCGATGTCGGCGGCGACGACGATCGCGACCTCGTCGTCGCCGTCGGTCTGCACGAAGCGAACGGCGGCCTTGAGCGCATACATGCCGCCGAGGCACGCGTGCTTGAGCTCGGGGACCTCGACGGCACGGCGCAGCGAAGGCCGGCCCATGCGCGCGAGCGCGTCGTCGACCATGCCGCGCACGATCACGGCGCCGACGGCGTTGTCGAGGCTCGACTCGGTGCCGAGCGCGAGCATGCCGATGCGTCGCGGATCGATGTCGTTCGCGAGCACGAGGCGCAACGCCGCAGCGGCAGCCATCGTGTAGACGTCTTCGTCGGGCGCG
>Ga0105046_10008242_pt1 | contig 16386 bp, 11 predicted proteins | sample MAT03_FD_78385 | JGI IMG/M metagenome (GOLD analysis project Ga0105046, IMG submission 78385) | Freshwater microbial communities from Lake Fryxell liftoff mats and glacier meltwater in Antarctica - MAT-03 (megahit assembly) | ecosystem: Environmental > Aquatic > Freshwater > Ice > Liftoff...
AATCCTTTCTTGCTCTCGACGATGCCGAGCCTGAGCAGCACGAAGCCCAACCGCGCAGCCGCACGCCGGACGGCGTACCGTCCAAGACGCTCGATCGCGATCGACCGTTCTTGAACATGGCGTCGCCGGTCGTTCCTGTCTCGGCCGCCTACCCGCGCGGCATGGGAATCGAGGACACCGTATTGCGGGGCGATCCCGATTCACCCAGCGCGGGCCTATTTGATCTGCCCGGTCAGACGCATCCTGTCTTGCGTCAGGAATTGCTCAACAAAATTCATGGGCGACTCACGACACGCAGCAACACCTTTGCGGTCTGGATGACCGTCGGCTATTTCGAAGTCACCGATCGCCACGCACGGCCGGTCAAACTTGGTCGTGAACTCGGCAGCGACGATGGCACGAACATCCGCCATCGTTTCTTTGCCGTCGTTGACCGAACGAACCTCAGCGTCGATCCCGCTAATCCGCGATTGCAAGGTCCCAGGCCGGTCTTCTTCTCGTACGAACCGGTCCCCGATGCCAATGGTTTCGACCCTGCCGTGCCGGGTTCGGTCGAGGCGATCATCCCCGCCAGTTCATTTGACGGGCAAACCGTTCGCGGCCTCTATGATGAAGGCGGCTGGACGCTTCGCACCACGGATCAACTGACAATTGATGTCGGCGATGCCCAGGAGACTGTCAATGTCGCCATCGTTTCGTTTGATGCCAAGATCGGCGCCCGCATTCGTTTCTACTGTACGATGCCGCACGCGCGCGGTTGCTCCTTGACGCTCGCCCGTTCCCGCCTAGGCAGTCCCGGCCCGCAGCCCGGATTTCACGTACGTTCCACGCGCTATGCCGGCGTGGTGCGCTACTTCACCCAACTTGATTAAAGGGAGAAGTTCCCCGAGCGCATCATGACCACTCCCACACAACATCCACTTCGGGCTAGGACCCGATTGATGCCTCTCGCCGCCTCGGAAAAAGATCACCTTTCCGCAGTTCTCCAATGGTCACCCGAGACGCATCCGCTGCCGCAAGTCCCGGGTCATGAAATCCTGCGCTTGCTTGATCATGGCGGATCAAGCAACGTCTATCTTGCACGTCAGCAAAGTCTGAATCGGCTGGTCGCGATCAAGATGATCCGGCAGGACAATCTATTTGATGAGCATTTACGACAACGGTTCCTGCAAGAAGCCTCGTCGCTTGCCTCCTTGCAACATCCCAACATCGTGCAGGTCTATGACGTGGGCATCGCGAACGGCATGCCCTATTTGAGTCTCGAATACGTGGCGAGCGGCAGCCTCGAGCGCCGCCTTCGCTCGAAGTTGCCCGATCCACGCGAGGCGGCGGAGATTCTGCGTCAGCTTGCGCTCGCCATTCAGGTCGCCCACGATCATGAAATCATCCATCGCGATCTGAAACCGGCCAATGTCCTTTGCATTGAACCCGCGTCGCCGGAGGACACCATCCATGTCAAGATTTCGGATTTCGGCATCGCCCGCCTGCTGAATAATTCCAGCGGCCAAACCCAGTCGGGCGTCGCGATCGGCACGCCCAGTTTTATGTCTCCGGAACAAGCCTCCGGTCATGTCCATTCAGTGGGCAAAGCTTCGGACATTTATGGTCTGGGCGCGATCCTCTACGAATTGCTCACCAGCCAACCCCCGTTTTTAGGCAACACCGCGATCGAAACACTTCACCTGGTTTTGCATTCGATGCCGGTTGATCCCCGAAAGCGGAACCCTAACGTACCTCGCGACCTGGGGGCGATTTGTCTTTGTTGCCTTGAGAAACAGCCCGAGCACCGTTACGCCACGGCTCACGACCTGGCGGAGGACCTTCAGCGTTACCTGAACGGTGTTCCCCTTCGCACGAACCGGCGGTGTGCGCCGTCCAGGTGGATACGACTTTGGGAACAAAAACGTGCGGTCTCTCCTCTCTATCTTCTGATTTTGGCTCTCGCAGGATTCTTACTAGCTTCCTTGGCCTGGAACCGAGTAAAAACTCCCAACAACGGATCGACGCTTGCCAGCCCAAGTCGCGTGGAATCGACGCCGTCGGACGTGGATCGGATTGTGGATCGGATTCGTCGTTCACCGGAGAATTCCGGCACGGTTGCCGAGCTGCTTCGGTTGGATGCCGACCGGCTGAGCCGTCTCGGCCGCGAGCACCTAAACGATTCGGCCGTCCAGTTTGCACTCGGCGACGCCTATCTTCAGGCCGGGAATCTTGACGCGGCATTCGACGCCTTCAGGCAATCACTCAAGCTCGTCGAAGAGAAGACTCGATCGCGGGAAGGCGGCATCGCATCCTGGTCGTTGCTGGCGGCAACGGAAGAACGCCTCGCGGACGTTGAAACACAACGTGGACGGCGTGCCGAAGCGATCGGGCATTTGGAACTCGCGATCGCGGTGCGCGAGATCCTGACTCAAGATGATCCGCGCCAACCCCGCTGGGCTCTCAATCTCGCTGACGTCTGCGCCAAGCAGGCGGAACTCTATCGCCAAGATAAAGAATACTTCACCGCCGTCCTCCTCCTCGACCGCCGCCTCGGCCTCCTCAAAACCCACCTGGCCACCATGCCGGAACTAGCCGACCGCATTCGAGAAACCCACAAACGCCTCGCGGAGATCCACCGCGCCCTGAATAATCCAGCCGCCGCGGAGCATCATGAGGCGGAGGCGGGGGGAAAGAAGTGAGCGGAGATATTTGACCAAGAGAATCCATTTTCCACTCTCGTCCGCAAAATCGTTGCATTCAACTCCTGATGAGAATAAAATCGCCACTTGTCTCGAAACGAAACATCCCTCTCACGGAGTCATCTTCATGTCGAGCCAGACGAAGTTATTAGGAGTGTTCGCCGCTCTCCTCTTCCCACTCTTCTGCATGAGCGCGGATAAGATAAGCCCGGAGGAAGAGAAGTCTCAGAAACAAGCGGCGGCGGTCGAATTAATCGGGCGAGCGATGAAAATCGCCGACGAGGGGCGGACGTCGAAATCTCCCGAATTGCTGATCGCCGCGGCCTCGATGCTGCGAAAGGCCCCGCCCGTGGCCGAAGCGAAGGATGCGAAATACGAGCGCGAAGACGAAGCGGGCAAGCCGGTCAAGGAACCGGAAAAATTGGAGCAAGCGACCCCGGCCGAACTGTCCGATAAATTCCTAGAAGAAGCGAAGACGCTGGCCGCGGAATTAGAGAAGGCGAAGAAGATGACGGCCGAGCAAACCAAGGCAGTAGGTGAGATAGCCGATATGATCGGCAAACAGCCGCTGGAGCGCGGCGCGTTTGGCGGGCCGCATCGCTATCAAGACTGGCTTACCCCGCGCGGCACCAGCCGAGTGAGCGTGCCGTTCGTCAAGGGCTGGGGGGCCGCAGTGGTGGTTCGCTCTTCCTTCCCGGTCCGCGTCACAGTCAAATATGGAACCACCACGGTATTTTCGTTCCAGGGAACTGTGGTCCAAATCAACTGGTTGCCGGGCGGCGGCGCCGCGAAAACCCCGACCCAGAACTTCACGATCTCGGTGCAGAATCTGGTGAATGGCGTGAATTCGTATCAGATGATTACGAACTGAGCGAGCGATCAGTTTGGTCAAACAAATCGCTGGGACTTTAAGTGAATGTGGCCAAACGAATCGGCGAGCAAACAGCGAGTCTAAAAGATCTCGACGCGGCTTGTACGCGTATCCGCCTCCAAAACTCGGAGCAAACAATGCGCCCAATCACGAGAAGCCTGGTTTTGATTGCGACGACCGCCTTGATTCTGTTTGTTGCCGAACCGCGTACCATCGCTCAACCTAGGCTAGTTGTCTTAGAGGACGGGCACAAATCGCCCATTAGGCGACTGGCGTTGTCGCCCGATGCTAGCAGGGTAATATCTGTTGGAGACGATCAAACATTGCGTGTCTGGGATATTGCCTCAGCAAGCAACATTGCGACCTACCATTTTTCTCCCTACGGGAGCATTGATGGCTTTGATCTGTCTCTGGATGGCGAAGAGTGCATAGTGCATTTGGCAACCGGAAAGAAAGGGCTACTGTTGCGATTAAAAATCAGGACAGGCCAAATTTTATCGGCTGACTATGGCGTCGACCTAAACTCGATAGCATCGCCTTTTACCACTAAGAATATTGACTTTCGAAATGTATTCTACTCTTCTGTGCAGAATCACCTAATCGTACAGAATAGTATGCCCTTGTATGATCTGAGTGCGAATAGAGCGGTCTCGCTTGACAAGCAGCTTCCTTTTGAGCGAGCGCCAGGAATCATTGTCTCTCCGAATCGTCAGCATGTGATCTTAACAAACAATAGCTTTGTGGCCGACAAAGCATCATGCGCTTTTTATATGCTTGATCTGTCAAAAAAGACGTGGTTGCACCTCGGCGACACCGGATCGGCCGGGTTGATTCAGGGAGTCGTTGCAAATGACGGAAAGCACATGTATGGGTTCTTTTGTGAAAAAGGAGAGTCAGACACTTTGGCAAAATATACCACATCGGGAGTTCTAGTAAAACGGTGGACGGCGGCAGATCTCATTCGGCGATTGGATGTGCGACAAAAAACGACTCGCCTGCAAATAAACGGCATTTGCCCTATTGGCAATGGAGACTCATGTTTAGTTCTCTGGGCCGCAGCGGGGACGTCAATACAGCCGGTCGAAACCGGCGTGGCGCATATTCATTTGTTGAAGGATGAGTTCGAAGATATAATCAGAGGCAATGGCGAGGCATACGATGTTTTTGCCGCATCAAGCGATCAAAGCCGAATAGCGATTGCCAATTCATTGGATCAGTCACTTCGTGTGTTCGATGTAAAAACCAAGAAAACGATTGTTGTATTCCCAGGTGTATTCCAAACGCTGCGTCAAATAGGGATTACGCAGGATGACACTTTTCTGAGCATCGAAACAATGCGGAATGGGAGCAATCGCTCGACGGTCCTTGATTTGAATCGCTCGGTGATTCACAATCCATCCGATGGATCGCAGAATTTCCGCAGTAATGTCACCTCTGAGAATGGGTTTGAACTGAAAAAAGAGACATTGAGATGGGGTGTATACAAAGAGGGGAAACGAATCAATCAGCCATCGCAATTGTTTATGGCTGCAAACCCAATGACAATTATCCCGGGGTTGAATAGGGCTGTTGCTGCATCCAGCAATACAAGGCTTGACGGTGTTGAAAGGCTTGTTGCATTTGACTTAAATGATCCGAATAATCAATCTGGCAAAACTAACTACAAAGTCGAAAGCAGCGGGCATCTGAAAGTTACTGCCCTGACTCCCGCCCATGACGCGAAAAAACTCTTTGTTGGAATGAGCAACGGAGTTATTCACATCTATCCATGCCAGCTTTTTATCAAAGGCGCCATGGAGTCTCCGCCGTTGCTCTCTTACTACACTCGAAATGCTGACTGGATCGCCTGGACGCCCCAAGGCTACTACGCCGCTTCTCCCGGCGGCGAGCAACTGATGGGTTGGCTCACCGATAACGGTCCTGACAAGCTCGCGACGTTCCACCCGGCTGAACGCTTCCGCAAGTCGCTCTATCGTCCCGACATTATCAGTCGTGTGCTCAAATTGGGCAGTGTCGAAGCGGCCGTCAAGGAAGCCGATGCCGAAGCCGTGAAACACAGCATCTCACGACCGGTGGTCTCCGACATCGCCGCGGTGTTGCCGCCCAAAGTGCGGATTTCCACGCCGGGCGAGCCGATCGTCGTTCATGAAGGCGATGGCCCTTTCGTCGTTAAAGCGTTGGCTACGCCCACTGATGGGCGCAAGGTTGGTGCGTTCCGCTTGCTTGTGGACAATCGGGTGAACGAGGCGATGACCGGCACACCGCGCGGCGGGGCCGTCAAAGATGGCGTTGTCGAGCAATCGTGGGACGTGAAGTTCCTCAGTGAAGGAGAATACCGCATCAAGGTGCAAGCCGAGTCCGAAGTTAGCACCGGTGAATCGGGTTCGATTATTGTTCAATATCGCCCGAAGGCCAAGCTCTCAGCCAAGCCCAAGATGTGGGTCTTGGGCATCGGCATCAACAAGTATAAAGACGCCCCGTTGAAGTGCTGCGTGAACGATGCCGAGGCTCTCTGCAATGCGTTTAAAGATTTCGCCGCGCCGCTCTATGATGTCGTAACCGATATTGCCAAGGATGAAGAAGCGACGCTCGATGGCATTCGACGCAGGCTGGAGAAGATCAAGGACGAAGCGAAGAAGCATCCGCACAAAGATAATGCCATCGTCTTGCTCTTCGCCGGCCACGGGCACAACATCAACAAACAACTCTTTCTTCAGCCATTCAACGGCGATCCGTCCAAGCCCGAGACCTGTTTGTCGGGCGCCGAACTGGCCAACATGGTAACCGGCATGCCCTGCCAGCGCCGTCTCGTTCTGTTGGATGCCTGCCATGCGGGCGTGTCGGCCGATGAATTGGTTCGATTGTTGGCGTCCGAGGGAACCGGCATCCAGGTGATGTGCGGCAGTTCCGCGAACGAAAAGGCTCTCGAGAACAACGGCCAAGGTTATTTCACCCGTGCCGTCGTGACCGCTCTCAAGGGCGAAAAAGTCTATATCGACGAGGACGGCGTCGTCTATTCGACGGCCATCACGGACCGTGTCGCGGCCTATGTTCGCGAACTCAGCGACGGCAAACAAACCCCGACATTGATCATCCGCGATCGTTTCGCTTTGACGAAGCCGCCCATCGAGAAGAAATAACCGGCAGTTCGTCTACCGCCCCCGCTGCCTCCGCATGATCCACGCCGTCGGCGTCAGGATTAACGCCATGCCGACGAGGGACAACTCGTCGAACTCGTGGCCCATGAGGCGGTCGAAGATGACGGCGAAGACGACTTGGGAGAGGCCGACGACGGAGACTTTGGCAGGGTCGCCGCCGGTGAAGGCTTTGGTGAGGAAGACCTGGCCGACGCTGGCAGTGATGCCGATGCCGGTCAGGAAGAGCAACGGCTTCCAGTGCCAGAACGGGAGCGGGCCGGGGTCGAGTGGCAGCACCAAGAAAGCGGCGATACAGAATATCGTCGCTACCATCGCGAAATGAACGACCACGGCTCGCGGGTCGAGATCGTGCAGGCGGTGTAGGCCGAGCATCGCGACCGATGTTGCCAGCGACGCGAAGATGGCGACGAACAACGCCAGCGGCGGGCCGCCCGCTTGCGGTTGCTGAATCAGCCAGACTCCAAGGATTCCTAGCACCAGCGCGAACCAGACACGTGGGGCGGGCCACACCCGCAGCATCGGCCACGACAGCAGTGCTACCCAGAGGGGAAACATGTTGGTGAGCGTTAACACCGTCGAGATGGGCATCCGCGTCAGCGCGTAGAAGCTGGCGACGAGACTCAGGCTGCCGGCAATGCTCCGCATCCACAAGACGCGCGGCCGCCAGAAGACCAGCGGAGCGCCGGACAATCGGGCGTAAATGCCGACGAAAACGACGACGAGCAGACATCGGCTCATGGCGACCGTCTGCCAGTCGCACCATTCCCCCGCCTTGTGCGCGAGTGCTCCCATCACCGTGAAAAAGAAACAGGCGATCAGCATCCAGAGGTAAGGCAGCATTGATGATCCTGGCAAACACGTCCCCTTCCGTCATTAGACATTAAACTATTGATGGACTCCCGCCTCGCGCGCGGGTAGGCTAAATGGAGCCACTTTCTCCTCTCCCGGAGATGCGACCCATGGGAACCCTGGCCGCCGCCTTTCTTGTCATCGGCATGCTTGATGCCCCCTCGGTCGATGACGACTCCGACCGGGCGTTTTTGAAGCAGCTCCGCCTCGCCAGCGACACCGCGACTCTCCACGATTTCTTTCAGAAACGAACGCTCGATGACGCCAAGGTCAAACGGCTGCGGGAGCTCATCGCCGCGCTGGGCGATGCCCGTTACGCCGTTCGCGATAAGGCCGCCAAGGACCTTCTGGTTTTAGGCATTCCCGGCCTCAAATTTCTTGAACCGGCCACGAACGATCCCGATACCGAGATCGGCAACCGCGCCCAGAAGATCGTTGACCAGATTCGCGCGGGCCCCGGCGCCAGCCTGCCGCTCGCGGCCATACGCCTAATGCGTAAACAACCGACGAACGAGACGATCTCGATTCTCCTGGCCTACCTGCCGTTTGCCGACGAGCGAGTGGTAGAAGAGGAGGTGATCGCCCTCCTGGTTCGCATCGGCCGGCGCGATGGCGTGGTCGATGCCCGCATCCGGCAGGTTATCGCGTCCCCCTTCCCATCAGTTCGCGCGGCCGCGGCGTCGGTACTCGGCCACAGCCCGAACGAGACCGATCGAGCCGCCACCCGCAACTTGCTGGGCGATGTCGACTCCTGGGTCCGCTTCTCGGCGGCGGTCGCGCTTCTGGATGTGGCCGACAAGGCCGCGCCGCCGACGCTGATCGCACTCCTGCAAACCTCTACGGGCGACATCTCCTGGCGAAGTGAAGAGTTGTTGCTGCGACTGGCGGGCGAGAACAACCCGCCCGGCCCGACCGACGAAAAACCGGAGACTCGCCAAGCCTACCAGCAGGCCTGGGCCGCGTGGTGGAACAAGGCGCAGGCGACGATCGACCTGACCCGCATCGCGCGTGAGCCGCCCGTGCTCGGGCTATTTTTGGGAATCGAGTACAACACCAACAGTGTGTGGGAGTGCGGCCGGGATGGCAAACGCCGTTGGACCGTCTCGGCCGAGGGGCCGATGGATGCTCAAGTTCTTCCGGGGAATCGCGTGCTCATCGCCGAGCAATCGGCCAAGCGGGTCACGGAACGCGATCTCAAGGGAAACATCTTGTGGTCATTCCCCACCGATGAGGAGACGATCAACTGCCAGCGGTTGCCGAACGGCAATACCTTCATCGGCACGCGCCGACATGTTCTGGAAGTTCGTCCGGATAAGACCGTTGTTTACAAACACGAACTGGGCGATGCGTATTTGCATGGAGTCCGTCGACTGCCGAACGGTCATTTCGTGGGCCTTACTGGCGGGGGCGTCATTCACGAAATCGCCGCCAATGCCAAGGACATCCGCAAGTTCAAAGTGAACGACGGCGGCACCTGGGGTGACATCTTGGGCCTGTCGAACGGCCGTTTTCTGCTCACCAATTACGGCACCGGTTTCGTCCGTGAGGTCGACGCCACGGGCAAGACGATTCGGGAACTGAAGCTGACGGAAGCCACGGGGATCGACGTACTGCCGGGCGGGCAGTTGCTCGTCGCCGGCCACAACAAGGCGGTCATCGTCGATTGGTCAGGAAAAGTTTCCTGGGAAGTGAAGTCCGACGGCTGCATCCGCCGCATCCATCGGCGGTAGAATCCGTCTCGTAGCTGCGTTCGCCAGAACGCGGGTGGGTGAGGAGTGGACATTTCGGGTTGTCGGGATGCGCATCCCGCGTTCTGGCGAACGCGGCTACATCAATGGCGAAGATCAACAACGGAGTTCATTCATGCTTGCTCGCTTCGCTTTCCTTTTGTCGATCTTCCCCATTTCTGCCAATGCGGCCGAACCAGCTTCGGGTGCGTTGAAAGTGAAGGAAATCATCGGCCATCGTGGCTCGGCGGCTGATCGGCCGGAAAACACACTGGCATCGTTCCGCCGGGCCATCGAAGCGGGCGCCGATGTCGCGGAAGTGGACGTCCGGGTCACCAAGGACGGCGCCTTGGTCTGCCTGCACGATGCCGACGTCGAGCATACGACCGACGGCAAGGGCAAGGTCGCCAACCTGACGCTGGCGGAGATCAAAAAGCTCGATGCCGGCGGCAAGTTCGGCGAGAAGTTCAAAGGCGAACGCATTCCGGAATTCCGTGAGGTGCTCATCGTCTGCAAGGGCAAGATCAACGTGTTGATCGATCTGAAGGAATCGGGCGAGGAGTACGCCAAGAAGATTGCCGCCGAGGTTCGCGAACATGGGGAACCGAAGCGGACCGTGCTGGGGGTGCGGTCGCTGGAACACGTCGAACACTTCCGCAAGCTGCTGCCCGAAGCGCGGACGATCGGCCTGGTGCCGACGGTGAACGACATCGAGCCGTTCGCCACGGCGGGCGTGAAGACGATCCGCCTCTGGCCCAAGTGGCTGCCCGACGAAACACTCGTGCCGCGCGTGCGGAAGCTCGGGCTGGAACTGCACATCGGCGCCGGCAAAGGCACGCGTGAAGAGGTGTTGCCTCTGTTGATTCACGAACCGGAATCGCTTTCGAGCGACGACCCGGCACAGCTCATCAAGACACTGGCGGAGATTCGCGGGAAGAAGTGAGAGCCTATTTTGCCCTCATGACCGATACCATAATGCGATATACTAACCTGCCTGCCGAAATCACTCCGTCGTTCTCATGCGAAATGATGATGCAATCACTTACTCTCCTGTCGGTCGTTCTCGTGGGCGTGTTGACCAGCACTGCGGTCGCGGCCGACAAGGTCGACTTCGGCCGCGATGTGCTGCCGATTCTCTCGTCGCACTGTTTCAAGTGCCATGGGCCGGACCAGAACGCCCGCCAGGGGAAGCTGCAACTCGACACACCCGAAGGCGCGCTGCGCACGAAGAATCCCGTCATCATTCCGGGCAAGAGCGCGGCCAGCGAAGTAATTCGCCGAATCACTTCGGACGATGTGAACGAGCAGATGCCGCCGGCCTCTTCCAATCGCAAACTCACGGCTCAACAGAAGGAAGTGCTGCGCCGCTGGATTGATGAAGGCGCGGCCTGGGGCAAACACTGGGCCTACGTTTCCCCGACAAGGCCCGCGGTTCCCAAACTGGCCGATGTCAAAGCGGTCATGCGTAACCCGATCGATGCTTTCATTCTTGAACGGCTGGAACGCGAGAAACTGTCGCCCTCTCCGGAAGCCCGCAAGGAATTGTTGATCCGCCGCGTGACGCTCGACTTGACCGGCGTGCCTCCGACGCCGGACGAGGTCGACGCCTATCTTGCGGATGCATCAACCAATGCTTACGAGAAGGTTGTCGATCGCCTGCTGGCGTCGCCGCGTTACGGCGAACGCATGGCCTGGGAGTGGCTCGACGCCGCCCGCTATGCCGACACCAATGGCTACCAAGGCGACCCCGAGCGAACCATGTGGCCGTGGCGAGACTGGGTCGTCAACGCCCTCAACGCGAACATGCCGTATGATCAATTCACGATCGAGCAACTCGCGGGCGACCTGCTGCCGAACGCCACTGTCGATCAAAAGATTGCAACTGGCTTCAACCGCAACAACATGCACAATGGCGAAGGCGGCCGCATCGCGGAAGAAACACGGGTCGAGAACGTGATGGACCGCGTCGAAACGACAGCCACGGTCTGGATGGGCTCGACGGTTGGCTGCGCTCGCTGTCACGATCACAAGTTCGATCCCTTCACTCAGCGCGAGTATTACCAGCTTTACGCCTACTTCAACAACTCCTCCGAGAACGGCGCCGGCCGAGCGGGTCAGGGCACGCCGGTTATTGAGGCCGCGGGCGACGCGGAGAAGATCAAACTCGAAGGCCTGAGCAAGCAGGTCAAGGCCGTGGGTCTGGAAGTCGCGGCCGTGGAAGCCAAACTGTTCCCCGGGTTTCAAGAGAAGTCGCTGCCGGAGGCGCTCGCCAAGCTGCCCAAGGCGATCGTCGATGAATTGAAGCGAACGCCCGATCAGCGCACGAGCATCAAGTTGAAGGAAATGATCGCCCACTTCCAGAAGACCGAGCCGGCCTTCGCGAAGGAACTCACCAAACTCGATAAGGCCATGACCGATCGCGATAAGTTCAGCAACACCCTTGCCCGCGTGATGATCATGGACGAACTTCCCAAGCCGCGCGATACGTTCATCCTGGTGCGCGGCGCGTACAACAAGCCGGGCGACAAGGTGACGCTCGGCGTACCCGTCTGCCTGCCTTCGCTTCCGGAGAAAGCGCCCGGCAATCGGCTGGCCCTGGCCCGCTGGCTGGTCGATTCCAACCATCCACTCACGGCGCGTGTCACGGTCAACCGCTATTGGCAAACCTTCTTCGGCACGGGTCTGGTGAAGACCGTCGAGGATTTCGGCCGGCAGGGGGAACAGCCCTCGCATCCGGAACTTCTCGACTGGCTGGCGACCGAGTTCGTTCGCTCCAAGTGGGACCTGAAGGCGATGCAGCGCTTGATGGTGACGAGTGCTACATATCGGCAGTCATCGAAGGTCACCCCCGAACTTCTCGAACGCGACCCGGACAATCGGTTACTCGCACGGGCTCCACGCTTCCGCATGCCATCGTGGATGATCCGCGATCAGGCACTCGCGGCCAGCGGTCTGTTGGTCGACAAACACGGCGGGCCGTCGGTCAAACCGTACCAGCCCTCGGGAGTTTGGGAAGAGGCGACCTTCGGCAAAAAGATCTACCAACAAGATAAGGGTGAAAGCCTCTATCGCCGCAGCCTCTACACGTTCTGGCGGCGGATCGTCGGCCCCACGGCCTTCTTCGACACCGCGGCGCGACAGACGTGCAGCGTGAAAGTGGTGCGGACCAACACGCCGTTACATGCCTTGGCCACGCTCAACGACACCACGTATGTCGAAGCGGCCCGAGCGTTGGCGCAACGGGTGCTCGAAAAGCCTGGCACGCCCGAAGACCGGATCGCCATCGCCTTTCGTTTGGTGACGGCACGGCCGCCGACCACGGAAGAAGCGAAGATTCTGCTCGGTTCGCTCGCGCGGATGCGGTCGGTTTACGATGCCGACCTTGAAGCCGCGCAGAAATTGTTGAAAGTCGGCGAGTCGCCGCGTAACGAAAAGATCGACGCCCGCGAACATGCCGCTTATGCCGCCTTGTGCATGATGATTCTGAACCTTGATGAAACTCTCACGAAGCAGTGACCCATGAATCCGATGTTGGCACGAACTCGCCGGCAGTTCTTTGGCAAGTCCGCCCTGGGACTTGGGACGGCGGCGCTCGCTTCGTTATTGGGCGACACCGCGAGCGGCTTGGATGGGGTCGCTCACTTCGCCCCCAAGGCGAAGCGCGTTATCTACTTGTTCCAGAACGGGGCGCCGTCGCACATCGACCTGTTCGACTACAAGCCAAAGCTGACCGAGTGGGCCGGCAAGCAGATCCCGCCCGAGATCCAGGCGGGGCAACGCCTGAGCACCATGACCAGCGGCCAGACCGCTCGGCCCTGTCTGCCGGAGATCAGCAAATTCTCGCGTCGCGGCCAGAGCGGCGCTTGGGTCAGCGACTTCCTGCCGCATACCGCGGCGATCGCGGATGACCTCTGCTTCGTCAAGTCGATGCACACGGAGCAGGTGAATCACGCGCCCGCCATTACGTTCTTCATGACCGGCGCGGAACAGGCGGGCCGGCCGAGCATGGGTTCCTGGCTCAGCTATGGCTTGGGTAGCTTGAACAAGGATCTCCCGTCGTTCGTGGTGATGACCTCGCGCGACAAGGAAGCATCCTGCGGCCAGATCTTCTACGATTTCTACTGGGGCAGCGGCTTTCTGCCGACGCGCTACCAGGGAGTGAAGTTTCGTGGCAGCGGCGACCCGGTCCTCTACCTGTCAAACCCCGACGGCATGAGCCGCGATACGCGCCGCCTGCTCCTGGATGATCTCGCCAAGATGAACGAGTTGACGCTGCGCGAGTTCGGCGACCCGGAGATTTCGACGCGGATCGCCCAATACGAGATGGCCTACCGCATGCAGATGAGCGTGCCCGAATTGAGCGACGTCACCAAGGAGCCCAAACATGTCCTCGACATGTACGGCCCGGACGCGAAAAAGCCCGGTTCGTTCGCCTACAACTGCCTGCTGGCCCGTCGGCTGTCGGAACGCGGCGTCCGTTTCATCCAGTTGATGCATGCCGGCTGGGATCAGCACCGCAACCTGAACTCGCAGTTGAAGGTTCAATGCGAAGACACCGACGCACCTTCAGCGGCACTCGTCAAGGATTTGAAACAACGCGGCATGCTCGACGACACGCTCGTCATCTGGGGCGGCGAATTCGGCCGCACGCCCTTCCTGCAAGGGGCGATCGAGAACAAGGCATCGTGGGGCCGCGACCATCATCCGTATGCGTTCACGCTTTGGATGGCGGGCGGTGGCATCAAGCCCGGCATCAGCTATGGCGAATCTGACGAGTTCGGCCACAACGTCGCCAAGAACCCGGTGCATGTCCACGACTTCCAGGCCACGGTCCTGCACCTCCTCGGCATCAACCACGAGCGCCTAACCTACCGCTTCCAGGGCCGCGACTTCCGCCTGACCGACGTACATGGTAAGGTGGTGAAGGAGTTGCTGGCGTAAGATTGGCGATCGGGCAGCGATCGGAGTCGATCGCTGCAATTTGGTTTTGGTAGAATGCGAGTATGTTCACCAACATCACAATCAAAAACTTCCGCTGCTTCTCGGCGCTTCAGCTTCCCGATCTGGGTCGGGTCAACCTGATTGCTGGGAAGAACAACACCGGCAAAACGGCGGTGCTGGAAGCGATTCAACTGCATAATCAGCCGAGTGATAGTCTTCAAGAATTGGCCATTGGCAAACAGAGAGGGCTCTTGGTTTCATCCCCTGATTCTCTCGCGATACTCGGCTGGCTCTTCTATCGCCAAGCCCTGCAAAGTACGTTCGAGATTGAGACATTGGGCATTGAGAATCAGTCGCGCAAGTTGACCGGTTGTCTGATTGATGTCACCGCCGACCGAGAACGATTTCCGGACTTTGAGAAAAAGATTCCCGGTCTATTTTCACCTGTAAAGATGGGAGGCAGTCCTGACCGGTTGGTCCTTTGGGCTGAATCTACTGGTGGGCCGACTCGCTACCACGTGAGCAGTTGGGACCCGACCAATCCTTCGGTTTCTTCACGAATACCACGCATTACCACAACTGCTTTCGTTGGTGCATTGTCTGCATCTGCGGAGCAAGACCCCCGCATGTTCGGCGAACTCGAGGCGGCCAAACGACAAGGTGAGATTTTACCTGCGCTCCAGATACTTGAGCCAAGACTTGAGAGACTCACGTTGATTCCCATGAGCGGGAGAACGATCATTCACGGCGATATTGGTTTGCCAAGAATGATTCCCATCAACATGATGGGAGAAGGTCTGCGTAGGTTGTTGTCAATTCTCCTGGCGATCGCTAATACCAAGGGTGGAGTAGTCCTGATAGACGAAGTCGAAAATGGTCTGCACCACTCAGTTCTCAAACAATTTTGGCAAGCTATAGCCATCGCGGCGCGGCAACTGAATGTTCAGATCTTCGCGACAACCCATAGTTACGAGTGCATCCAGGCCGCGCATGTCGCCTTCCAGGATAGTGAACAATACGACCTGAAATTGTTACGACTGGAAAGAAGTGAATCCTCGACTCATGCGATCGCTTACGATCAAACGACGCTGGATACGGCGGTCGAAATGAATATGGAGGTACGTTGATGCCATCGCCGTCGCTGTCGCTCGCTCAACCGAAATTACTACTAGGCGAGGGTGTTGATGAGGTCCGATTTTTCAATGCGTTGCTCAGCCATTTGAAAATCAAAGATATTCAGGTGATCGATTATGCGGGTAAGAGTAAATTGACGCCGTTCCTTCAAACTTTACCCAAAACTGTGGGGTTCTCGCAACTTCAAAAAGCAGCTATCACTCGCGACGCAGACAACGACTGGGCCGGTGCGTTTCAAAGCGTCTGTCATGGTTTACAGTTGGCGGGTTTATCCATTCCTGCTACCCCGCATCAGACGGCAGTAGGCCCACCCGCTATTCGCATCTACATTATACCGGACAACGCGAATCCCGGAATGCTTGAGGATCTGTGTCTGGCAAGCGTGAGAGCGCATCCGGGCTACGCATGTGTCGACAACTACTTTCAGTGTGCAGCCGCGGCGGGTCGACGGCCAAACAACATGTCGAAAGCATGTGTTCATGCTTGGTTGTCATCAGAAGTTGAACCTGACAAACAACTTGGCGTCGCGGCAGAAGCCGGATATTTGCCCTGGCACGATCCCGCGTTCGCACCGATCATCGATTTCGTGCAATCCCTGTAGGCGCCTTGTGAAGCGATGAAGTAATTGTGCGTATCGTGAGGGCACACCATGGACACCGTCAACAAAATCGCCGATCTCTGCCAGCAGCACAATCTAGATGCTCGTCAGCTAGCGGAGAAGTGCGGGCTGGAAGAGGGGCGCGTCATGGCGATCGTGCTCGGCCGCTGGACGCCGAGCCCCGTGGAACGTACCGCTATAGCCGGTGTTTTCAACCTGAAGCCCGATCAGATCGCCTGGGGGCATGCGACGCCGATCCAGCATATTTATGGTTCGGGGCCGGGGTAGCACATGCTCCAACCCAACACGCCCGCTCTGATTCTCGCCCCGTGGAAGGGGGTGACTGATGCGCCGATGCGGGAATTGCCGGCTTGAAGCCGGGCGGGGTGCGTTTGGCCCCCGTGATCATGTGATGCCCCCTGGGCGG
>Ga0105046_10008243_pt1 | contig 16385 bp, 14 predicted proteins | sample MAT03_FD_78385 | JGI IMG/M metagenome (GOLD analysis project Ga0105046, IMG submission 78385) | Freshwater microbial communities from Lake Fryxell liftoff mats and glacier meltwater in Antarctica - MAT-03 (megahit assembly) | ecosystem: Environmental > Aquatic > Freshwater > Ice > Liftoff...
CAAAACGCGTGAGCCAAAGTCCTTTCCCTTCGGGGTTGAACACCAGGGATTGCCCTTCGCGGTTGGTCCAGGTGCCCGTGGGTTGGGTGCAGTTTTTTTCGCTGCAGCCCATGAGGATTGTCATAAAAAGCACAGTAATGGTCGCCGTTAAAGGATGTATGTTCATGCTGCTGCTGTATGTTGGTTTTCGTTGTTTGCGGGTAGCAAGGTAAGGCTCATTGTATTCAACTTCAAACCGAGCCAACATGGTCGTGTATTTGTCTATAAAAGTTTTTTCGCGATGATGGTCTTCCTGATTTTCGATGTATTTTACAACACGGCCTATTTGTGAACGTGAATAAGTAAATGCTTCATACCCCGATTGCCATTGAAATTTACATTTACAAAACCTTTCGCCTTTTATGTAGTGGTTCGAATCGGTTTTAATATGCTCAACCAAATCTGGAATTTTTTGATTAACGTTGTATCCAATGAAAATATGAACATGGTCTGGCATGCCATTGATTTGCAACATTTTATGACCATTATTTTGCACAATACCATTGGTGTATTTGTACAATTTCTCCCTCCAGAATTGCTGAATCAAACCCTCCCTACCCTTCACCGCAAATACCAATTGGACGTACAATTTTGTGTATGTGTTTGCTATAGATGTATTGAATTCTAATGTTTTGTTTTTGTGACTTAAAACCTCGGTTTTTCTCACAGTGCCCCCTCATCCGCAAAACTGTAATACCCTCTTTCCGATACGATGAGATGATCGAGCAAAGGCAAATCCAGCATTTCTCCTGCGCGACGCAGGCGGCGGGTGAGCTCCTGATCGGCTATGCTGGGCTGAAGGTTGCCGCTGGGGTGGTTGTGCACGGCGATGATGCCCGACGCCCGGGCATCGAGGGCACTTTTGAACACCATCTTGATGTCGACCACCGTGCCGCTCATGCCTCCGGTGCTGAGGCGCTCGCGGGCCATCACTTCGTTGGCCTTGTTGAGCAGGAGCAACCAAAACTCTTCGTGGGAAAGATCGGTGAGCAGGGGCGCCACAGCCTGGTAGGCATCGCGGCTGGAGGTGATGCGCGGCCGTTCACGCAGGTCCGACAACTGCCGCCGGCGCCCCAGCTCCAGTGCTGCTGCAATGGCGATGGCTTTGGCCTCGCCCACACCTTTAAACCTTTGCAAATCGTGGATGCTGCGTTTGCCAAGCTCGTGCAGGTTGTTTTCTACCGCCAACAACAACCGCCGGGCCAACGATACTGCGCTTTCACCTACACTACCCGATCCCAACAGGATGGCCAGCAATTCGGCGTCGCTCAACGTTTGACGCCCTTTCAACAACATTTTTTCGCGTGGACGGTCTTCTTCGGCCCAAGCCGAAATGGGTAATACGTGTTCTTCCGACATTTTTTACCCTAAAAATAGACCGGGGAATGTAGGAAGGCAAGTGCAGATCAGTTACTTCGATACATTTTTTTTAAATGAATTGGTGTGAATCTTCAATACAACTACTTGATAATTAATTTTTTATCCAAAAACAAATGCTTTATGAAGTACGTCGTAAACGCCCCCCCAAAGGTATTGAAGGCAGCTTGCGCTCAGCGCCTTCGATGGGCAATGCCATGCAAGGACGCGTATTTCCGAAATTGCGGATGTGCAGGCCAAAAGGAAGGACCTTCCAAGTCCACAGACTTGGAAGGTCAAAATATGTTCAAAAAAACTAATAAACTGATCATCAGATGCTTCAGCCTTATCTCTTTTTACTCCATTATTAATAAAACAAAGCATTGGCAAACAACAATTTACCCTGGTGCCAGAAACTCCGGAACAGGGGATTGTCCACGAAGTACACCAAAGTGCCCGAACCGATTTTTTGAACCGACGCCACGGTGGTATTGTCCAGCTTCTTTTTGGCTTTGCTTCCGATGAACCCGTACTTATGGTAACCTGCTTCGAGCCAAACTGCTGTAGTAGCGTTTTCCGGGATCTCAAACGCGGTGGTTTGCGTTTTTAAGGAATGGTATTGTTCGCCCATACCATATCCGAGCGGATGGGTATTGTCGAGTTTGCAACGCACCACAGCCCCGGGCAAGGCATCGCTCAGCCCCTCACGTTCGCGGGCGAGGTAAGGCTTCGGCGACGGTTTGACGTCTAAACTGTCCTTGTCTTCCGATGGCCTGCTTTTCAGGTCGAACCCTTCTTTGTCGGCAAAAATTTTGACGGCATTTTCAAAAGCAATGATGCGACCTCCTGTACGCATCCAATCCTGAAGCATTTGCAGGTCCTCTTCACTCAGGTTGTAATTGCCGTTGGCAAAAACAATGGTATTGTACTTGTTGAGGTTAACCTTGGCGATTTTGTCAAGCGGCACTGGTGACACCGGGTATCCGATTTCCCTTTCGAAAAAATACCAAGTGTGGCCGTAAGAATTTTCGTCTACATCGTCGCCGTACACCAGTGCCACCTTGGGCGTTTCCAGCAAACGGAATGCTTCACTGCCCAGGTCGCTGCCCTTGCCTGCCCATCCGCTGAAAATGGGGTGGGCCGAAACGTTGTTTTCCAATGCCGCCAATTGCACCAGACTGTCGAGCCGGCTGTCGATCGCACGGTTATCGGCACGCGTGATCACCAGCGTTCCGGGGGCAAATTGCTGGTCTGACAGCGCGAAAGACCTCGATGAGGTTCGCACTTTGACGCCTTTCAACAGCAATTCGCCCAAAAATGCGGATTCGTTCAATGAACGGCGGTGGATGCACCAAGCGTAAGGATGTGCCGCGAGTTTGAGCACAGGTGCCTTGTAAGGTTCAAAAGTTTTTTTCGGATCCAAACGTTCTTTGAGTGCTACGGCGTCGAGCCCATAAGCATGCGGAAGTGCCCATGCGGTAATATCGTAGGTAAGCGAGTCGGTGAGGCGCGATTCGGGTTCAAACAATACCTGGACCAAAATACCGTGGGGTTGGTAGGCGCTCACGATGAGGTCGCCAGATTTTACGGTGGTACTGATTTCCTTGCCCGAATGGTAATCAAACGCTTTTATGCCTGCACGTTCGGCGCCTGCACGGCCGTAGCGAATGTTGTGCTGGTCCAAAAAAGCACACAGGCGGTTCACCTGGTTTGGATCGTTGGATTCGCGCACCACGAAGGTTTTGTACACACCGGGCGGATTGGAAGCCGAGCGGCTGTAATATTCGTTGAAATTGCTGACCACTGCCGCGGCGCTTTTGCTGCCTGCTTCGATGGTGGACAGGCTGGTGGTGAGGTGGTGATCGATGCGGTCGCGCAGGGTTAGGGTATCGCCGTTTCCGGTGCGTATGGCCCGGCCGGCGGTGCTGTGACCTGCTTGTTCGTAGGTCATGCCTATGGCGCCGTTGAACATGGGATACGTATCGCCATAGGAGGGATAAAACAGGTCGAACACCTCGCGGGTGAAATACAACCAACCGTTGGCGTCGAAATATCGGGCGTGGTTTTCGCCGATGGTAGTTTGGAATTCGCGTTGCCAGGGCGTGATGAAATCGTGCATGGGTTCGGCGGCCGGCGCGAAATAATAAGGATTGTCGATGTATTGTTCGTGCACGTCGGCGTGTATGTGTGGCAGCCAGCGTTGGTACACAAGCAGGCGCTGGGAGGTTTCCACCTGGGTAGCCCAGGCCCAGTCGCGGTTCAGATCGTAGTAATAATGGTTGGAGCGACCGGCGGGCCAGGGTTCGCGGTGTTCGCGTGCTTCGGGGTCGGCGTTGGGAACCAGGTTTGCGGCCGATCGGTACCAGTGGGTATAGCGGTCGTAACCGTCGGGGTTCACGGAGGGGTCCAGGATCACCACCGTATTTTCGAGCCATCGGCGCACATCTGCGTCGGATTGGGTAGCCAGTTTGTAGGCCAATTCCATGCTGCATTCCGAGCCGGAGGGTTCGTTGCCGTGCACACTCATGCTGAGCCAAACAATGGCCACGGGCGCTGCCGAGCGGTCGGGAGCACCATCGACTACGCCTGCCAATCGCAAATTGTTCAAGCGGATGGCTTCAAGGCGTGCGAGGTTTTGGGGCGAAGAAAACATCGCTACAACCAGAGGCCGGCTTTCGTTGGTAGCGCCGTATGGTTCGAGGCGCATGGTTTGGGGCGACTGGCTGGCGAGGTATTGGAAATAATCGACCAGCAGGTGGTGCGGTGTAAATTGTTCGCCAATGTGGTGCGGAAGGAAGTCGTCGGGCGACTGCGTGGTGTTTTGAGCGTTCAGGGACACCGAAGCGAGCCCCAGGAAGAGACACAGGGCAGAGCGTAAAAATTGCATTGAAAAGGGCTTTTAAAAAAATGGCTTGGCTGCAAACTTACGGTTTGAAAATGCGTGGCAGGAACTATTTTAATAAAATTGCCGTACCTTGTGGCTTTTTGGGACTTTCCGCGTCTTATACGAGTCTGGGAATTTCTACCGGAGGCTGAAAATGGGCATGATGGATCATGCGGTTTTTGGGTTTGGTGGGAGCAGCCCAATTGTGCTTGTAGGCGCAATTTCAGCTTTTTTTCATATTTCAACCATTCAATGACATCTTTTCAAGAATTGGGCCTTCGCAGCGATCTGCTCGAAGGGATCACTGCTTTGGGTTTTGAAACACCCACGCCCATCCAGGAACTTGTGATTCCCGTTGCCCTTGCTACCGACGACGATTTTATCGCCCTCGCTCAAACTGGAACCGGCAAAACCGCCGCATTCGGACTTCCTCTCATCCAGCGCATCAGCCCCGAATCGAAGGGCGTTCAGGCACTCGTTTTGTGCCCCACCCGTGAACTTTGTGTTCAGGTGGCAAGCGATCTGGCCAACTACTCGCAGTTCACCGCCCAATACAAAGTGGTGGCTGTGTATGGTGGCGCCAGCATCGAAACGCAAATCCGATCGATCAAGGCCGGCGCACAAATCATTGTGGCCACCCCTGGCCGTCTCATCGACCTGCTTCACCGCAACGCCGTAAACCTCCTGGGTGTTTCCCGTTTGGTGCTCGACGAAGCCGACGAGATGCTCAACATGGGTTTCCGCGAAGCCATCGAAATCATCCTCGGCGCCGCTGAAAACCGCACCTCTACCTGGCTGTTCTCCGCAACAATGCCCGATGAAGTGCGTGAAATTGCGCGCCAGTACATGAACGACACCCGCGAACTCAATGTGGGCCGCAAAAACCAAACGAACGAAAACATCGAGCACATCTATTATGTGTGCCGTGCCGACGACCGTTACTCTGCCCTCAAACGTGTGGTGGACGCCAACCCGGGCATCTATGGCCTTATCTTCTGCCGTACCAAAAACGACACGAAAGACATCGCCGAACAAATGATCCGCGACGGCTACAATGCCGAAGCCTTGCACGGCGACCTTGCCCAGGCCGACCGCGACCGTGTGATGCAACGCTTCCGCGAACGCAACCTGCAATTGCTCGTTGCTACCGATGTGGCCGCACGTGGCATCGACGTAAGCGACATCTCTCACGTCATCAACTACGGCCTGCCCGACGAAATCGAAATATACACCCACCGCAGTGGCCGTACAGGCCGCGCCGGGCGTAAAGGTATTTCGATGACCATCATCACGTCAAAATACGAAGAGAAAATCAGGCAGATTGAGCGCAAAAATAAAGCGCCATTCAAAAGGGAATTGCTGCCAACAGGTTTTGAAGTGTGTGAAAAACAACTTTTCCACATCGTGCACAACATGCGCGAACAAGAAGTTCAACACGCAGAAATCGAACCTTTTCTGGAACGCATCATGGAGGAACTGAAGGATATTTCGAAAGAAGAACTCATCAAACGTTTCGCCAGCGTAGAATTCAACCGATTCCTTGCTTATTACCGCAATGCGCCCGACATCAACCCGGGATCACGCGGCGACCGCAAAACCAGACCCGGTGGAGCTATTCCGGGCGCCACTCCAGGCGTGGTACGTTTGTTCGCAAGTGTCGGCGAAATGGACGGGGTATCCAAAAAGGAATTCCTCAAGCTGCTCGACCATGGTATAGGTATCCCTGCCAGCGCGGTAGGTAACATCGACCTGAAAAAGACGCACATGCACTTCGACGTGGATGCCGTTTACGAAAAGGAAATTCGTAAGAGTTTGCCTGAGTTTACCATAAATGGCCGGTCTATTCGTGTTGACGACGCTACGCCGCGTATGGAAAATAGCCGGGACAGCCGGGACAGCCGGGACAGAGGCGAACGCAGACCTGCTTTCAACAAATTCGATAAAGGCGGCGATAAAAAGCGCAAACCACGGTATTAAAAAAGTAAACAGTCGGCAGTCAACAGTCGACAGTCAAACCCTTAAGTTTGATTGTCGACTGTTGTCTGCCGACTGTTTTTAATTGGCGGTCAACTGTTGACTGTTGACTTATTTTTCAAGAGGCTTTTTTTCCGCTTCGCGCATGCCTTGCCGGATTTCATCTTCCACCGAGTTTTTGGCGCTGTTGAATTCGCGGATGCCGCGACCCAGTCCACGCATGAGCTCAGGAATTTTGTTGCCGCCGAAAAGAAGCAAAACAACCAGAAAAATAAGTACGAGTTCCGTAGCGCCTAAATTGCCCAGGAACAGAAGCATCGAAGTCATGATCGGTCCATTTTAAAGTGAAACATACGGCATCTAAGCCGATTGCATGGTTTAGACTTACCAAGTTCCACAAAGTTACGAAGTCAAAAGCGTTGATGATAGTTAAATCTTTAAATTAACCAGTTGTTTGCATCCATGTTTGTACGCGACATCCTGAATCTGCTCGAAACACTCGCTCCACCGGCGTTGCAGGAAAGTTACGACAATGCCGGTCTTATTACCGGGCATCCCGACATGCCGCTGAAGGGCGTCCTGTTTTGCCTCGATTCCACAGAAGCTGTTGTGGAGGAGGCCGTCCGTTTGGGTTGCAACCTTATTGTAGCCCACCATCCCATTGTTTTTAAAGGTTTGCGGCGCATCAACGGCTACAGCTATGTGGAGCGCACGGTCATAGGTGCCATCAAAAATGATGTAGCCCTGTATGCCATCCACACCAACCTTGACAATGTACATTTCAGGGGCGTAAATGCTAAAATTGCTGAAAAAATCGGACTGTACAACACACGTATCCTGGCACCCAAACAGGGATTCACCGACATTGGAGCCGGGCTTCTGGGCACCTTGCCGGAACCGTTGTCCGAACCTGAATTTTTAAACCTGCTGAAAAACGCTTTGAACGCAAGTTGTATTCGCCATACCGCCCTTCGTGGAAAACCGGTGCAGCAAGTGGCCGTTTGTGGTGGCAGTGGCAGCTTTTTGCTTCCCGAGGCGCTTCGTGCAAACGCTGATGTGTTTGTAACCGCCGACTTCAAATACCACGAGTTTTTTGATGCCGAAAACCGGCTCGTGATCGCAGATGTGGGCCATTTTGAAAGCGAACAATACACGATTGAACTTTTATTCGACGTAGTTCGCGAAAAATTCCCTAATTTTGCGCTCCATTGTACAAAAGTGAATACCAACCCCGTTCATTATTGGGTATAATAGCCGAAAAACCACCTTCATTTTCCATCACTCATCACCCATACGCACTTAAGCATGGCCGTAGAAGTATCCGTTGCCGACAAACTCCGCAAACTGTGGAACCTGCAACAAGTCGACTCCCAACTCGATGAAATCCAAATCCTGAAAGGTGAACTTCCCATGGAAGTTGCCGACTTGGAGGATGAAATTGCCGGTCTCGATACCCGAATTAAAAAATTGCGTGCCACCGTTAAGGAGGCCGAACTGGAAATTTCCAAAACCCAGAGCCTGGCCAAAGAGGCCGAAGCCAACATCAAAAGGTACATGAAACAACTCGAGGAAGTGAAAAACAACCGCGAGTACGAAGCGCTACAGAAAGAAATTGAACTTGCCAAGCTTGACATCCAGTTGGGTGAAAAACGGGCACGTGAGTCCAAAAGCCAACTCGACATCAAAAAGGATAGCCTGACTGTTGCAGAAGCCAAACAGGAGGCCAAGCAAAAAGACCTTGACGCCAAAAAAGTTGAACTCCAGGGCATCATCGAAAAAACCGAACAGGAAGAGAATCGACTCCGCTCTCTGAGCGAACAAGCCCGCACCGGCATCGAAGAGCGCCTGCTCAATGCCTACGACCGTACGCGCCGCACCTACCGCAACGGCTTGTCCGTAGTGAGCGTAGAACGCAATTCTTGTGGCGGTTGCTTCAACAATGTGCCGCCTCAGGTGAAGCTTGAAATCGGAATGCATAAAAAAATCATAGCATGCGAGCATTGCGGCCGCGTGTTGGTAGACCAGTCAATTGTGCATCCAGAAAATACGGTTGAAGCCTAAACAGGCCGTTTTAACGTTTTTAACAATTATTTTACGTGCAAGATGCCCGGACATGAAACATGCCCGGGCATCTTGCGTATGACGTCTATACGACACTCATTTGTTTTTTTTCGTCGGAAAAACTGTTAATATGTCTGAATATTCCACAAGGAATCCGTTTCTTGCATTGTATTTTTAATAATCGTCATTCGTCATGCACCCGTATCGCATACTCCGGTTTTCCGTTTTGCTGCTTCCCCTACTTGTTTCAAACAGGTTGGCTGCTCAGCAGTACGTTATTTACGACAGCCTTCCACAACTGGAAGAGCGTATCCGCAAGGCGGGTAAAGATGTTTTGGTCGTCAATTTCTGGGCCACCTGGTGCCCTCCCTGCGTAGAAGAATTGCCCTACTTTGAAGAGCTGAACGCGCGCTACGCCGCGCAAAACGTAAAGGTTGTTTTGGTAAGCCTCGATTTTAAAAGTCAACTTGAAAAAAAGTTTATCCCATTTCTGAACAAAGAAAAACTGAAATCTGAAATCATTCTTTTCGCTGATCAGGACGCCAACACATGGATTCCAAGGCTAAGCGAAACGTGGGATGGCGGCGTACCGGCCACCATCGTATTCCAAGGCAGCAAAACCATTTTCCATATGGGTAAATTTGAAAATACGGCGGAGCTGGAGGCTTTTGTCCGCCCTTTTTTAAAAGGCGTTAATACCTCAGTTCTTTCCGCGAAACACTGAGCCCCTTTACCTTCCTACTAATCCATCGTCACAGGAATTCGTAATGTGTGGCGTAAGTGCAAACCTACCCGGCCCGAAAGGCTCGGCTGTACAATAGCCTGCACAAACCAACTTTCCCAATCATCGCTTTTAATTTTTTCCTCATCCATGAAAAGACACGCCCCCCCGGTTCTGCTTCTGGCTTGCATCTGCTTGTTTTGGAGTGCAGGCACTCCACGTACCTATGTGGTAGGAGATCAGGTCGCCAATTTTTCCCTTCTTAACATCGACGGCCGAACCGTCTCCATGAAGGATTACGACGATACCAAAGGTATCATTGTGGTTTTTACCTGCAACCACTGCCCCTACGCCCAACTCTACGAACAACGCATCATCGACCTGCACATCAAATATGCCCCCAAAGGCGTGCCGGTCGTAGCCATCAACCCCAATCCGGCCGAACTGTACCCTGAGGATTCCTTTCTAGAAATGCAAAAACGCGCCAAAGAAATGCGTTACCCTTTCGCTTACCTGCACGACGATAGCCAAACCGTTTACCCGCAATTCGGCGCCACCCGCACTCCCCACGTTTTTGTCCTCGACGATAATTTTGTGGTGCGCTACATCGGCGCCATCGACGATAACCCCGAAACGCCACGAGCTGCCAAAAACCGCTACGTGGAAAATGCCGTAAACGCCATCCTCCGCGGCGAACGCCCCGAACCGGAATTGACCCGGGCCGTGGGTTGTACAATTAAAAAGAGACTTAATTAGTTAACAGCCAGCAACTTTTCCCCCGCCCGCGCCAACAGCTCCTCCGTTTTTGCAAAACAAAAGCGGAGGAGTTTTTGATTCCGGCCATCGCTGTAAAAAGGTGATACCGGAATGGCCGCCACACCATACTCCACAGTCAAACGTTCACAAAAAACCATTTCCGATTCATCGCTTATGGCACTGTAATCACACAACTGAAAATACGTGCCGTCGCAAGGCAACACGTTGAATCGACTTCCCGCCAATGCCTTTTGAAAAAAATCGCGCTTTTTCTGGTAAAAAGCAGGCAAAGCGAGGTACTGCGACGCATCCTCCAAGTAATCGGCAAAAGCAGCCTGCAACGGCATAACACTGCTGAACACATTGAATTGGTGCACTTTTCGGAATTCACGCGTTAGTTCGGGCGGCGCAATGCAATAACCCGTTTTCCATCCTGTGTTGTGGTAGGTTTTCCCAAATGAATACACACACAAACTGCGCTCGTACAGTCCCGGATAACGCAACACCGAAGCATGTTGCTCACCGTCGAATACGAGGTGCTCGTAAACTTCGTCCGACAACAGGATAATCCCCGTGTTTTTCAACAACACCTCCAGCGCCAGCATGTCGGCGTCGCGCAGCAAACTGCCTGTAGGGTTGTTCGGAGTGTTGATGATGAGCATCCGGGTACGCGGCGTGATTAAATTACCCAGTTTTTGCCAATCGACCCTGAAATCGGGGGCTTCAAGTGCATACACCACCGGCACGCCGCCCATAACCTCCACCGAGGGCCGGTATGAATCGTAACATGGCTCCATCAGAATCACCTCATCGCCTGGATGTACAAAAGCGGCAATGGCCGTAAACAAAGCCTGGGTACCGCCCGATGTTACGGTTACTTCATGCTCCGGATTTATGTTGGCTCCGTACAATGCTGCCATTTTTACAGCAATGCGCTCGCGCAAAAGCGGCAATCCCGGCATGGGAGCATACTGGTTGTCGCCCGCACGCATGTGTTCGGTCACCAGCTGCTGCAGCCTGTCTGCCGGATTGTAATTGGGAAAACCCTGCGAAAGGTTGATGGCACCGTGCTTGTTGGCTAAGGCGCTCATGACGGTAAAAATGGTGGTGCCTACATTGGGCAACTTGGAATTCATATCAGAATGCACAGGATTTTAAGATTTCAGACTTCATACTTTTTGGCAATTTTTTCAATCACCTTTGCCAGTTTCCGATCAAGTTCGGTCACGGTATTGCCCTCATCATGGGTGGTGAGCTGAATTTCCACAGTGTTCCACACGTTGGTCCAATGTGGGTGGTGGTTCAATTTTTCTACATGAAGGGCCACTTCGGTCATAAAACCAAAGGCTTCTGCAAAGTCTTTAAACTTAAACGTGGCTTGCAGGCGGTTTTTTTCTTCGATCCACATGGTGGTAGGATTTGATGATGTGGTGAGCTTTTTTCAGACACACCTGATTTAAAAGCCTAAAAATATCATTTTGTTTCCGTTTTTTGGCCTTTAGTTTCCGGGATTAAGCCACGGGGACATCATTCCATGAACATCCTGCACCTTTCCGCCCCGCTTTCGCGCATCATCAGCGGCAACATCAACCTCGACGGCTCCAAAAGCATCAGCAACCGCGCGCTCATCGCCCTGGCGCTCGCTGGCGCCCAGCCGGCCCATTACCTCTCGCGACTCTCTACCTCCAAAGATACCGTCACCCTCCAACATTTGCTGGAACAACCGCTTACCGAAACTTTTGACGCCGGCGACGCAGGCACCACATTCCGGTTCCTGACGGCCTACCTCTGCCTGCAACCCGGTGCTCAAACACTCACCGGCTCTCACCGCATGCTCGAACGCCCCATCGGCGCCCTCGTAGATGCCCTGCGCACCCTCGGCGCCGATATTCATTACCTCGGCCGCGAAGGATACCCACCCCTGGCCATCGGCGAAATGCAACAAACAACAGCTTCCGTACGTGTGCGCGCCGATGTAAGCAGTCAGTTCCTCAGCGCCCTGGCACTCATTGGTCCGTACCTGCCCCTGGGGCTAAGGCTCGAACCCGACGGTCCGCTCGTGTCCAAACCTTACCTGGACATGACTCTTGGACTCATGCGCCATCTCGGTGCTTCAGCCGAATGGGAAAACGACACACTCGTGGTAACACCCGGCGCCTACACACCTACAACTTTTGCCGTGGAAGCCGACTGGTCGGCGGCATCTTACTACTACGCTTTCGTAGCGCTTTCTAAAGAAGCCGAATTGCAACTCAACGGACTGTTCGAAAACTCCTGGCAAGGCGATGCTGTTTTGCCCCGGATGATGGCTTCGCTGGGCGTGGAAACGACATTCAACCAGGAAGGCGTATTTTTGAAAAAATCGGGTAAGCCACCCAAACCATTGTTCGAGTGGGATTTCGTCGATTGCCCCGACATCGCCCAAACCCTTGCCGTGGTGTGCGCCGGCTTGGGTGTCCATGGCTTGTTCACCGGATTGCAAACGCTCAGCATCAAAGAAACCGACCGCATCGCAGCCCTTAAAAACGAATTGAAAAAAGTTCAGGTCGCTTTCAGCAAATTACCGCCGCATTTTTCCAAAAAATTTCCGAATAAAACCTACTACATGGTCGATGGGAAGGCGCATTGGGAAGGCGCTGTGCAGTTCGCCACCTACGGCGACCACCGTATGGCCATGGCTTTCGCACCACTGGCACTGCTTGGCGAAGTGGCGATTGAGAACCCGGAAGTGGTGGAGAAATCGTACAAGAGGTTTTGGGAAGATTTGAAAATGCTTAGGGTTAGCGTATCAACGTAACATTGCCATGCTCAAGGCGTCGGACCACTTGCCCGTCGGCATGCACGTCGTCAAACTCGAGAGTCCACACGTACACATCCGATACCGAGGGCGTGCCGTTTTGCATACCGTCCCATCCTTCCGTCAGGTCGTCGGAGGTGAATACCCTCTGGCCCCAACGGTTGTACACCTTTAGTTGGTACCTACCCGTTGGGCAGTCGATGAGGGGTGAAAAAATGTCGTTGACGTCATCGCCGTCGGGCGTAAAGGCATTGGGAACCGCAAAAGGTCGTGTGGACACCACGAGTGTTTGGGCGCTTGTGCCGCAACCTTCGATGGTGAGTTGCAGGGTGTACATGCCTGCCAATGCGTAACAAACTTCTGCTGGCGGTATCGGACCTGTGACCACCGTATCGGAAGATGCGCCCTGAAATACCCAAACATAGGAAAGCGTATCGCTGAGAGCTGAGGACACGATGCTCACGCACGCGCCGGGGCATACAACGGAGTCGGAAAGGGTAAAGGCGTTTGGTATCAGCTGGCGCACGCGCACCTGGGTTGCCGATCGTGCGCACACGCCGGCGTCGAGGCTGATGGTGTACAAACCTTCGTTGGGAAAACAAACCGTAGCGGAGTCAGCAATCAGTCCTTGTTGTGGTTGGGCGCCTGGCGCAACGAAAGGGAACGCGGCACCGTCCGAAGACGGTGGGACCAGCGCCAGCCGTACGCACTGGCCGGGGCAAACCACCGTTTCGGATAAGGTGATGATCGGTTCGGGGTTCGACTGGCAAACCACCTCGCGGCTGGTGGTCCCTGGCAACTGGGACAGCGCAACCGGTTGGGGCTGTGCCTCGTAGCCGGGTTGAAGGGCGATGGGCTGTGTGGTAAAAGGCACTGCAGCCGTAAGCCAACCCACGGAGCGGCTGCAACAGGAGGCCGAGTCGAAGCGGGCATCGTCGGTTCGGAAAACAAAACCTTTGCGTTCTAAGGCGGGCAGGGGTGCGAAAACAATGCCTACACCGTAAACGTTATCGGCGGCGTCGACCTCAGTGGCCAGCAGGGCTTCTACACCGTCATTGGCGGTAAAGTCACGCGCCCAAAGGGTTTCGCCTTGAGGAGACAGTTTGAGCAGCACACCAAGGTTGGGGCTGCCGCCGCTCCCGCAACTTACGAGCAGGTTGCCGTCGGACAAGCGGCGCACCAACGGCAGTTGGTAAGTAGAGGGCGGCGTCGTCACTTCCTTTGCCCAAAGTACGTTGCCCTGTGTATTGCATTGAACGACAAGGGGCTGTATTGTGGAAGGACCGTCGAGGAAATAGTACAAGCCTACAACAGGACCTGTACCAGGCTGGTAATCGATGCTGATGGGGCTAACTTTGCGGCCAGGCGCCAGCGGTTGCATCCGAAAAGCGTTCAGCAACGTACCGTTGGGATCAAAATGCAGCAAAACCACCTCTGCGGTTGTGAAATTGCTTTGCGCTTGACCCAGAGCCCAAAATGAACCGTCGTCGGCAACTGCGACTTTACTAATCGACGCTTCCAGAGCACTGTCGCGTACCGAGCGTTGCCACAGAATATTGCCTTCGAGGTCAGTTTTCATGAGGCTGAAGCAGCTTTTTTGGTTGCTATCGTCAACTTGGCCGCCCAAGACGAAACCGTCGGACGAGCGCCGGATGTCAAGGTACGCGGCGAAGCGTTCGTTGTTGCCAAGTTGCTGGGCACTCAGGACCTGTCCGTTTTGTGCCGACAAGCGCGCCAGACTGGTGATTACCCTTTGCGCTGAGGTACTGTAGAAGAGGGTAAGAATAGCGCCGTCGGAGGTTTCACCGAAGCCGTTGGCTGTCCATGTACTGGAGGGCGAGCCCGAGTAGAAGCGGTTCCACAGTACATTGCCGTCATCATCGAGCAGCACCACAACAGCTCTGTCGCTTTGAACAAAAGCGGTTCCTCCGACCGCCGCGCGCGCGCCACTCATGGGTAAAATGCAGGAAAAAAACTGATCGTTGGAGGTATTTGGAAAGCGGTGTAGGTACGATTGTCCTTCGACGCCGCTTGCAGTTAGGCAAAGTACAAGAAACAAACTTTGGATGCGCATGATGCAGTATTTGTAGGTAGTGTTTGTTGCGCGGATGGTCGTAAAAGGCTCGTGGAAGCTAAGTACCCATTAAATTTAAATTGCCGCCCTACAAGCAGAACTGAAATCTGAACAGGCTCTTAGCGTAGTTTGGATTTTGGTTTTGAAGCGAACAAACCCAAAACACACGCTTACCAGCGCATGAGCGCCGATGCCCACGTAAACCCTGCTCCAAAAGCTGCCAGGCAAACGATGTCACCTTCCTTGACCTTGCCAGCTTCCCAGGCTTCGCTGAGGGCGATGGGAATAGAGGCAGCGGTGGTATTGCCATAGCGCTGGATGTTGTTCCACACCTGATCGTTGGACAGGCCCATGATCCTTTGCACGAACTGGCTGATGCGCAGGTTGGCCTGGTGGGGAATGAACATGTTGATGTCGGCTGTAGTGAGACCGGCGTCTTTCAGGCCTTCGTTGATGACTTCCGGGAATTTCTGCACTGCTGTTTTAAATACAAGCTGCCCTTCCATGTTGGGGTACATCTGGCCCGTATCGATCATGTGTTGGGTGATGAAGATTTCGCCGTAGGTATCGGGAGCTGGGTAACCGAAGTCCGTTTCTTCGCCTATTTTGTTGGCATGGTAACCGCCGTGTGCGCCCGGATTGATGAAGGCCAGTTTTTCGGCCCACGTGCCGTCGGCATGCAATTTGGTGTTCAGGATACCTCGGTTGGGTTCGTCTGTAGGTTGCACGATGGCAGCTCCTGCGCCGTCGCCGAAGATGACCGTTACGTTGCGGCCGCGGGTGCTGAAATCGAGGCCCATGGAGTGCATTTCAGATCCTACCACGAGGATGTTTTTGTACATGCCCGTTTTGCAAAACTGATCGGCAACAGAGAGCGCATAAACAAACCCGCTGCATTGGTTGCGAATATCGAGCGCGCCGCATTCTTTTTTAGTGATGCCCAGTTCGCGTTGCAGGAGCACACCACAACCAGGGAAATAGTAGTCGGGACTAAGTGTGGCGAAAATGATGAAATCAATGTCTTCGGGGGTGATACCGGCCCGTTCACAGGCAATACGTGTAGCAGGAACGGCCATGGTGGTGGCTGTTTCTTCGTGTTTTTTGCCGTAGCGGCGTTCTTGAATACCGGTCCGTTCCTGAATCCAGGCATCGGTGGTGTCCATGAGTTTGGTGAGTTCGTCGTTGGTTACGACTCGTTCGGGAACGTAGTGTCCGATGCCTGCAATTTTACTTCTGAGCATGATTTGCGTTTGGTGTTGATTAGCGGGTCAGAGTATGTCAAAACGTTTAATCTTCAGAGTAGTTCAAACGGTACGACAAAATTGGTTTTTCAAAATCAGTATTTTCTTCTGCAAACTGCGGTGAAATTGGCGAATTTTATCGAAATCCAACGCTTTTCAGAAAAAAAACCAATTGTACATGGCGATACGGATCAAACCCAACGAAATACTGAAAATCCAGATCCATCTTATCGTTTAAACCCAGATGCCTCCTAATGTCGGGACAAATCCTGATCCGATTTTTTAAACCGCGCCCTCAACCGCGACAGGTGGCTGCTGTTCACCAAATACACTCCGCCCAGGGTTACCATTACGCCTAAACCTATGGAAGGCGTAATTTTTTCGCCCAACCAAAGCCAGCCCAAAAGGATGGCCACGATGGGATTGATGTAGGTGTACAGCGAGGTAACGGTAGCGCTAAGGTGCTGCAAGGCATAGAGGTA
>Ga0105046_10008244_pt1 | contig 16383 bp, 8 predicted proteins | sample MAT03_FD_78385 | JGI IMG/M metagenome (GOLD analysis project Ga0105046, IMG submission 78385) | Freshwater microbial communities from Lake Fryxell liftoff mats and glacier meltwater in Antarctica - MAT-03 (megahit assembly) | ecosystem: Environmental > Aquatic > Freshwater > Ice > Liftoff...
AGCAGTTGAAAGTATTCAGCCATCGTCTGCCAACCGAGCGACTTGGCGTCGTGCGCGCTGACAGGAGCCGCAGAAGAGCCTTCGCCCGCATTGATAGTGGTGATCCCCTGGGTCAAAAGATTCAGTGCGGTGGATGGGTCGCGCAACATAGGCGTTGCCGTCTGCCCCATCATGTCAACAAAGCCCGGAGCAACAATGAGCCCACTCGCGTCGATTGATTGCTTCGCCGATTTGCCATCAATCCGTCCAATCTCCGCGATCTTTCCCTCGCGAATCCCAATGTCAGCCACATACCAAGGTGCGCCAGTGCCATCGACAATCCGCCCGTTAAGGATGACGATGTCGTACTGCGCTGCTTCCCCTTCATCAGCACGAACGTTTGTTGATACGAATATGACCAGCGTCAGAATGGCGAAGCAAAACTTTGTCCGTTGCATCGAAATCATTAAAGAGCTAAATCTAGAAGTTAAACGATCCGGCTGACCTTGATGGCTAGTCTCTTGGACGCAAGAAACATTACCAGCCCACTTCACACAGCAGGCAGGACATCTCGGCAGAATATTTTGGCAGAACATCTGGGCAGAACATTTGGGCAGGGATCGGGCACTGCCCCCCATCGACGAACATTACAATATGCCAACTGCCAGAGCGTTCAATACGACGATGCGCAGAATTGCTGTGAATTTTGTTTTTCTCATCGAGCCGCTAGACGCCCTAACCTATCCGAAAACCGGAGGAAACCGCGGCTAACGCCATGCGGCTAACGGTTTTCGGATAGGTTCTAAGTGTGTCAGCGAGCGGTTGGCTGGCGACTTTCTCTTGATTGATTTCAGCAAATGACTTTCTAAATATGGATGCCCACCACTTCGGTAACCCCAATCAAGTAAAAATTACCTAAAATTCGGCATGATCTCTGCTGCGCAACACAACATACGGATTGCGCGATTGACAGTTGAAAAGGTTGACACTTTCAATCAACGTTATCTTGCCCATCGATCTGCGGAACGAGCGGCTTGAAAGGCCTTTGATGAAAGTTTTTATTGATTGCGGCCAAAGCCTGAGTCGTCGTTTGTCGGAAAAGGTCACGCAGGAATGACATGAATAACTCGAAACTTATTCACCATCCAATTTTAATAGTGATCGTTTCGACGATGTTGGAGATTTTCTCCTCGGCTTCGTGCGTTGCACAGGAAATGAAGCCAATTAAAAATGATGCCGAGGAGCAGTACATTAAAACGACGGAAATGATTCCGGCTCGCGATGGTGTGCGGCTTTACACCGAAATCTATACACCGCGTGAACAAAGTGACCCTCTGCCGATCATCTTCCTTCGGACGCCGTATAAGGTAGCTAATGACAACGGGAAATTTACCCGCTATTTCGAATCGACTTTTCGCGAGCTTGCTAAGCAGAAGTATATTTTCGCTGTGCAGGATGCACGTGGGCGACACAGTTCCGAAGGTAAGTTCGAATGGAACCGCCCAGTTCGGCATCGGACTAATCCCGATGCCGTCGATGAATCGACCGACGCGTATGATTCAATTGATTGGCTCGTAAAAAACGTTGTCCAAAACAATGGACGTGTTGGAATGCTCGGAGTCTCATACCCAGGTTGGTATGTCACTATGGCGTTGATCGACTCGCATCCTGCACTTCGAGCTGCAAGTCCGCAGGCGTCACCTTCCGATTACTTTATTGGCGATGACTTTTTTCATTTTGGCGCGTTTCGGTTGAGCCCTAGCGCGGAGTTGCCTTATCTCTTTGACTTTGACCCTAAAGAAAATGCACGGTTCCCGTTCGATCAAGTCGACACCTACGAGTTCTTTCTTGACCTAGGACCGCTGAGTAACATGAATGCTCGTTACCTCCACGGTGTTTCGCCAACTTGGGACAACTTCATGGCCCATTCTACCTACGACGGATATTGGGAAACTGGTGGCACGTTGCCACACTTGTCCGACGTTACAGTACCCACTCTCAATGTTGTGGGATGGTGGGATGCGGAGAATCTTGGCGGGGCGCTAGACATTTATGATAGGCTCGAGCCGCTCGACAAGAACAATCTCAATCGCATCGTCGTCGGCCCCTGGGCTCATGGCCAATGGGCGAGTGGTCCTCGAGAGAGTCTTGGCGACTATGATTTCGATTCCGACACTGTCGAATTCTATCAGAAAGAGATCGAAGCCCCCTTCTTCGCCCACTATTTGAAAGATCAAGGAGAGTACTCTCTTAGCGAAGCGACCATGTTTCAAACTGGATCCAATCAGTGGCAATCATTTGATGCGTGGCCACCCAAGGGAATGGCGCAAGAAAATCTCTACCTTCACTCCACTGGAAAGTTATCGTTTAACAAACCACAGTACGCGGAAAAAGCTTTTGTCGAGTATATCTCTGACCCAAGTAAACCGGTGCCCTACTCGAAGCGACCGATTATGGGATTTTGGAGTGGTCTCAAAAGTACCGAGGTCCCTCGATTCCAGCGAGCGGGCAAACTGTGGAAAGTCGAAGATCAAAGATTCGTTCATGATCGGCCCGATGTCATCAGTTTCGTCACCGAACCGCTTGAGGATGACATCGAAGTCGTAGGCCGCATTACCGCAAAGCTTCACGCCTCAACATCTGGAACTGATTCAGACTGGGTGGTTAAACTGATCGACGTTTATCCGGAGAGTTACCCGTCAAAACCGGAGATGGGAGGCTATCAACTGATGATCGCTGACGATGTTTTGCGTGGAAAGTTCCGCAAAAGCTACGTAAATCCAGAACCGCTCCGACCAGAGGAGGTCAATGAATTCGCAGTAAACCTGCGAACACGAAACCACCGATTCCGAAAAGGGCATCGTATCATGGTACAGATACAGAGCTCTTGGTTCCCGTTAATCGATCGTAACCCGCAAAAATATACCGATATCATGACGGCAAACGAAGGCGACTTTCAACCAGCTCGACAACGTGTTTACTGCACCCAGGAGTATCCATCTCACATCGAGTTGTCTGTTCGAAGGTGACCTATTCGAGTGCGAGTTTACGCATTGCGGGCAAGGCTTGTTCGAGGCGATCAATTGAATCTCAGTTTACTTTGGAAAAGCGAATGCGAATCGTAAAGGCCCAACCCGCACTACTATTGCTGTTGATCGTTTGCTCTGAGTCGTACGCGGCTATAGCAATGGAGGCTGTGTCGCGAACCTTGACTGGTTCGATTCTCGTCGAGCAACAAGGTTTTTCAGGCCCGCTTTGCGTTTGGGCGATGCGACAGCAGGTGCTCGCGACCGGCCAAAATTTAACGCCCACAAAGCAAGAAATTTTCGCCGCTTCGCAAAGCGCAAAGATGGTCAAAGCCGCTAATGGTAAATATTCGCTTCAGCTCGAAGAGGGAACCTATAGCGTATTCGCGTATGCCGATACGAACCAAAATGGGCGTTGGGACCCGGACGTTCCAGAACCTTTCGGGTCGTACACGAAGAAGTCTGGAGGGTGCTTCGATTCGGTAGTCATCGGCGAACTGAACACTAGCGGCCTCGATATTAACTTGAAGGCACCCAAGCACTTCCCGACTGAGAGACGATCGGCGCCTGGAGGAACATTCACGCGGATTAAAGGTTATCCGGTGCTGCAACTTTCCGGCGATGCGCGCGCTCGAGGCTTCGCACATGGTAAGCTCGTTGCGGCGCAGATCGTTGACTTTTTTAGGTTCTACATTCTTGAGGACAAGCTCCGATCTGCGGGAGCTTATGAGGATGGTTTCGCAAAATTTCTCAATTCACATTTCGCTTACCCCGAACCATTTGTTGCTGAATGCGAAGCTGTCATTGATGGCATGAAAGCTTCGGGAGCGGACTTGCATATCCAGGAATTGGCTCGCGACTTTTCACTTACGGACCTCTATGCGATCAACGGTTATATCGAAACGCGAGCCATGCGTTCGAGTTGCACACAGTTTGCCGCTTGGGGGCCTCGTACAGAATCGACCGACGTGGATGGCGGAATGGTGACCGGGCGCAACATGGACGGAGAGATTGACATTCGTAAAGTTACTGTCAGTCACTTTTTGATATACGCGGTCGAACCATCGGAGGTGGGCCAGAAAAGATATATCTCTATGATGTGGCCAGGATTCGTCGCAACGATCTCTGGCATTAACGAAGACGGATTGTACGCGATGGAGAACGCGGGCCTGACAGGGCCGGGGGATGTTGTCGACGGACTTGTTCCCATTGCGTGGACAATGCGTGAGACGCTGGCAAAACTCGGCAGTGACATTACGCCCGCTAGCCTCCAGCGATTCGTGGATCGCTACGACAATTTAGCGGGCGGAGTCTCTGGGCCGGGCTGCATCCTGCTTTTTGCGACGCCCTTCGTAGGGCAAAAGCATCCAGCCTTTGTATTTGAAGGCGATCGCTTCGGTGACGCAATTCGAACGGACGGGGAAGTCAAACCCCATCTGCCGAACGTTCTCGTTTGTAGCAACCATCATCAAAAGTACGGCGTGGATCTGAAGAAACCCGATGTTGTCTTTGATAAGACGCCGTCTTTCTCGTCGCTTTGGAGATACGAATCCGGCATGCACAAACTCGAAGCGTGGGACCGTATCGATCGTCGGGTGGGAACGCAGGAAATGCGAGAACTGCTGCAAACGGTCGCTCACGGAGCGACGGAGTATTCCATCATCACTCGGCCAAACAAGTTGGAGTTCGACGTCGCGGTTGCTTCGATGAAACCAGAGCTATGGGATGCGCCCTATTGTAGTTGGACGACGTTCGCTTTTGAGGAAGTGTTTTGGAAACAAGGTTCCGAAAAATCAAACAAGTAGACTCAGTTTTGGAATAGAAGGTGAGGGAAAATCGCCAGGCTTTGGCCGGTTCGTCCCCCAAAAGCGTTCGGTGACTAAAACGCTGACTACAGTTGGTAGGAACTTGTTAATTCCGCGACTGCCGGTATTGTCCAGGGGTGAATTTAAAGTGTTGCTGAAAAGCCTGGGACAACCCAGCTCCGCTGGCGAATCCGGATTCGAACGCAATCGTCGCGATGGATTTTTTGGTATCGAGCAACAAGCGGCAGACATGCTCAAATCGGGCCCTGCGGATTTCCTCTGCTGGACTACGGCCGACCTTTTGCCGGAAACGCTGTTCTAGAGTGCGGCGTGAAATGGGGAAAACACGCAGAATATCTGCAACACCAATGCCCTCTTTGGCTCGCTCTCGAATAAAGGCGAGAACGCCTGCGATCTCAATATCATTGATCGCCAGTATGTCCGTGGAGTGGCGGGGACGAATTCGTAACGGTGGAATTAGCGTTGTGTCCTTAAGAACCTTCTTTCCTTTCATCAGTCGCTGGAGTAGCTGTGCGGCGGTTTCGCCGATGCGGTGGCTTGCAAGTTCAATGCTAGATATTTGCGGTGACGCGACGTTGCAAAGAAGTTCGTCATCATCGCCAGAGAGTACAGCAACTTCATCCGGAATACGAATTGATGAGGCAGCGCAGATTTCAACCAATTGTCGAGCCGGATAAGGATCGGCCGCGAAGATCCCCAGAGGCTTTGGCAGTTCCGCGAGCCATTGCCTCGCTTTTGTGTAATTTGTCAGCCAACCAGCCGCGTCTTCATTGTCAGATGAGTAATTCGCGCATTCGTATCCTGCGGATTCTACTGCGGATTGAAATGCACGCGACCGAATATCCGAATATCGTCCGATCGGTGGCGCATAGCAGGCGTAGTTCTCGATGCCCCTGCTACGGAGATGTTCCAGCGCCATCTTTGCGCGGGCCTCGTCGTCCGTCGCAACGCGGACGAACCAGTCTTCTTTCTTGACGGTGCTTGAGACATCCACGGTTGGCAATTGGAGTTTTTTCAAGTGATTAATCATCGCGCTATTTCGCAGTGATACAATGACACCTTGACCGGCCCAAACTTTTGGCAACCGCAATCTTCCCTGTCCGTCTCGAGGCGCGATCAGCACCGTCCAGCCCGCATCATGAGCAAAACGGCAAGCAGCTTCAACTACATTTCGCCCCCATGTGTCGTCGGTTTCGACGAGGATACCTACGTGAGGGTTCATGAGTGTTTGCAGCGCCGTCGTACTTTGTGATTATGGATTGGCTGGATGCGCAATATTTGATATGTAATTCGCAATTGCGTAATGCGTTATACTTGAAGAATGCTAAAATGGCAAAGGTTCTGGCTCAATGAGCTCTCCGTACTAGAAAGTAGGACATGAGCGACAGGACGTGCCCCCTTACACCCCTGAGGTCTTCTGATGAGCGATTTAACTACTAGCATGGAGAGAACTGCCGCCCAGGATGCGATTCAGACCAGTTCTCTATTGAAGAATTATCGACGCATAGTATTGTTGACGGAAGGGTTCTCGACTCCTTTTCTTGCCAAGACAGCGATCAGCATGTTAAGATACCGGCAAGACGATATCGTAGCGGTTCTGGACTCCACGGAAGTGGGAAAGACCGCCGACGAGCTGTTCGGTACTGGGAGTGAAATTCCTGTAGTCGATTCGTTGAGTGAGTTGAATGCCGACGCTCTATTTATCGGCATTGCTCCACCGGGAGGCAACTTGCCGGAACATTGGCGAGCGATTCTGCTGGATGCGCTGCGGAGTGGAATTGATATCGTGTCTGGCCTTCACGATTTCTTATCAGACGACGAAGAATTGACTAGAGTCGCGGAACAGAACGCTTGTCGCCTGATCGATGTACGTCGCAATCGTGAACGCGAAACAGCAAAGCGAGCTCAGTTCCGAGTGGGTTGCCTTCGAATCCATACGGTCGGTCACGACTGCAGTGTTGGCAAGATGGTCGTTGCTTTAGAGGTGCAAAGGGAACTGATTCGCCGAAAGGTCGACGCTCAATTTGTCGCCACGGGGCAGACTGGCATCATGATTTGTGGGAAAGGCGTCCCTATTGATTGCGTAGTAGCCGATTTTGTTAACGGAGCTACGGAGAATCTAATCATACGCAATGAGCAGCACGACGTTTTGTTGATCGAAGGGCAAGGTAGTATTTCCCATCCGAGTTTTTCTGCGGTTACGCTTGGCCTGTTGCATGGCTGCGCACCTGATGGGCTGATCTATTGTTACGAGGTTGGGCGGACATCTGTGAAAGGATTGAAGGGTGTACCGTTGTTGCCAAACCGGACGCTAATCGACGCTTTCGTAACGAATGCCTCTCTCCGTCATCCTTGTAAGGTCATCGGTATCGCTATGAACAGTCGCAATGTGTCTGCGGAAGATGCGGCGGCGGAACGAGCGCGGATTCGTAACGAATTCGGATTGCCGGTATGCGATGTGTATCGGGATGGCGCAACGGAGTTGGGCGATGCTGTGATGCGATTGCAACGGGAGCTGCAATGATGAGAGTTCGGTTGCATCGATTAAATCTTCCATTGGAGCACGAGTTCAAAATTGCGCGTGGTTCGATGACCGTTCAGCGTTCGCTGGTCGTCGAGCTTGAAGTCGACGGCATCACCGGCTTCGGCGAGTCAACCGAGAACGATTATTATGGATTTTCTCTCGACTCGATGGCAGGCTCGATCGAGAGTTGTAGCGAAGTCATCGAAAGCTACCGCTTCGGAAGTCCGGAAGAACTATGGATGCGTCTGCACTCGTTGATACCCAACGATCCATTTGCGTTGTCTGCGATTGATCTCGCAGCACACGATTTGTTTGGAAAGCTTGCAGGTCGGCATACGTACGACATGCTCGGGCTGGAATGGAAGGATCTTCCCGACTCGAGCTATACCATCGGTATTGACAACATTGACAAGATGGTTGCCAAGCTACGCGAGCGCCCCGATTGGAGGATCTATAAGATCAAACTCGGGACGAGCCACGACGTCGATATCATTCGACAGCTACGAAATGAAACACAAGCGATTTTTCGCGTGGACGCAAACTGTGGTTGGACGGTGGATGAGACGGTTGCAAACTCGTTTGCCTTGAAAGCCCTTGGCGTCGAGTTCATTGAACAGCCATTGCCTGCCGACGCCTCGGTTAATGAACATCGCAATGTGTTCCGCGAATCGGCACTGCCCATTGTTGCTGACGAGAACTGCTTAATCGAATCGGACGTTGAAAAGTGTCACGGGATTTTTCATGGCGTAAACATCAAGCTCTGCAAATGCGGGGGAATTACTCCAGCGGTGCGCATGTTGCGACATGCACGTTCGCTCGGCATGCGGACAATGGTCGGTTGTATGGTGGAGAGTTCCGTTGGAATTTCTGCAGCAGCACAGTTACTGCCGCTGCTTGACTATGCTGATCTGGATGGTGCCGAACTACTAGCTGCTGATGTCGCCGTTGGAGTGAAGGTCACCAATGGCGTAGTGCGACTAGGAAATCATTTTGGCAATGGTGTCGCTCCGCTGCGATCTTTTCAAGCGGTCCATGATTCAGGCCGATCACCTGCCGATGGCCGAGGTGCTTGACTCCAATGTTATCGCTGTTTCAAACCGACTTGCCTTCGTCTCGCTTGGGAACCTTGGATGGAGTCGGCTCCGGCGACTTCGGCGTGGGTGGCCCTACAAGGAACTTTGCATGGCGAAGGTCCCAAAGCTCGACGACACCATTGGAATGACCGACGGCTAGCCATCGACCTAAACTGTCCATCGCGACACAGTTCGCGGGACCTGCTTGGCTTGGCAATCGAATCATCTTGGAATCCTCACGCCCCAAATCCCAAAGCGTTGTATCGCCGTCAAGCGAAGACGCGGCCAGCCACCGTCCATCGTCAGACAAGTCAAGCGACGTGATCGATGCGGAATGGTAGACAAGCGGTTTCCACGATTGCGAACCGCGAATCGCGATCACGCCGTTATCGTCGCCCGTTGCAATCGTGCCAGCCAAACCTGACGGCGTTGCCGCGATCGCAGTAACACTCTTTTCATGGGGTTTGGATGCGTCGGGTTTGGGCTGCGGCCCAAGCGTCCAAAACGTAACGTCGCCATCCTCGCCGCCGGTGATCAAAATCGAGTCCGATGTTGACTGACCACGAGTCGCCAACATTTTCATTACTCGCGAACCAGTCGAGGAGACTTCCGTTGATTTTGGCTCCTTCTTCGTTTCGGCGAGCGACTCAATTTCCGACCAAGGCACGCTGGAAACTATGCCTTCGGCAGACCGCATTAGCAGCCATTTCTTATTCGGATCAATGGAGATCGAAGCGATCTCCGACTTCAAATCAAATCGAAACGGCGAACTCCAGCGAGACGCTTCTCGTTTGGTAAAGATGATCGATGGCGTCGAAGTGCCAGCGAAGAGGTAGTCGGAATCGGGGCTCCAAGCGATGGAAGATAACTCGCTTTCGTCTTGAAAGCTACCTACCGGCTTTGCCAAGCTGTCAAGCGAAGTCAACAATAATTTGCCGCCAAGATCGGCGGTCGCCATGATCTTTCCCGAGGGATCGACCTGCATGTCTTCAACTAGATCCGCGGCACCGACAATTTTCTCCGGTGTAACAATTGGTAAATTGCTTCCGATCTCCTTCGAGATCAGTTGGGCTAACGGCCAAGCGAGCGGTTCGGGCTTCTTGCCGACGGCCACCAATCGAGATGAGTCGCCGGAAAAGGCGAGGTGCATGACGTCGCCTTCGAGCCCGAGCAAAAGCGATGCTCGCGGTTCGCTCAAGGATGGGTCAAGCTTCAACGCTTCATCAAAACGTGCTCTTTCCGTAACAATGGGAATGTCTTGGTTGTTGTTTTCGGGAGGCGTTGTCACTTGCCCGTTGCCGCTATTAGGCGTCTTGCGAGGATCAACTATCTGTCCAGAATCGGTTTCCGTTAACAGAACAAGAAGTAACATCGGTGCCACGATCGCAATGGAGCCCATCGCAATCCATTTCGGTTGCAGCCACCAAGCTTCGTTACCATCTATCGAAATCGGCGTTTCGCTGGCAAGCTCCGCAAGCGAACGTGCGGTGGTCGCGGAAAGTGCGACGCGTTTGGTGTCTTGTTGATTCGCGGCTAAGTCTGTTGCAGGTGTCGTGATGTCGTGGCCTGGCATCAACGTCATGCTCGGGTCCAATTGGGACGCTTGCAACGTCGCAGCAAGCGGCGTATTGGCTTCCGTTGCTCTTGAACCTAGCGATGCTGATGACCCTGAATCGGTTTGTCTCGAGCCGGATGGTATTGGGCGAGTCAGGCCTTCATTGCGAAGCGCTTCACGCATCGCGTCAACGAAATCACCGTTGGACTCAAAGCGTTGTTCCCAGTCGAGTGACGTGGCTCGCTTGAGCACGGATTGCTCGGCTTCGGACACTCGACTGAGGTCAAGCTTTCCAGTCCGGTGCGCGTCGAGAATTTCCCAAAGCGTCCCGTCGCCGACTGGCAACGTCCCCGTTCGTAGATGGTAATAGGTAACGGCAAGAGAATACTGGTCACTGGTTCGGCACGGTTTTCCTGAAATCGCCTCAGGTGCCATGTAAGCAGGCGTTCCCGCGGCGCTGGTTGCAGTGACTTGGTTGCGTGACAAAATTCTCGCTAGACCGAAATCGCAAACGACCGCGGAGGAGCCGATCAAAACAATGTTCGCCGGTTTTACGTCACAGTGCTGGATCGCAACGGTACCGTCGCCAAGGTCATGTTGAGCGATATTGAGGTAGTCGAGCCCTTTGGCCGATTCGTCGATATAGGCGAGCAGTTCCTTAGGTGGGATTCCCGGCAAGCCGTTCTTCACACACTCGCGAAGTCGCTGTTGCAAACTTTTTCCGCCAAGCAACATCCCGACGACAAGCCAGGCCGGTTCAGATTCTGGTGACGTTACGAATCCAGTCGCTTGGAGTCGTCCAGGCAACGAACTGCTTGCCGATGGCATCGAAGGCAGCGAGTCGGCGGTCGCCATCGGGTCTAGTTTCAATGGAAACGTAATTGTTTCCTCGGTAACATCCGGCGCCTCTTCGATCATTTTTCCTTGTGCATCAAGCAACCAAATCGCCGTGATGGGCATCAAGTTTGCATGACGGATTTGCTTAACGCGTTTGATACCTTCATGTTCTTTTGCACCTTCACCGCCGCTCAGATCGATAAACTTGATCGCTGCCGCAGTACCGCCTGGCGCGCTCGCTCGCCAAACCTGCCCGAATTGGCCCTTGCCTAGAAATTGTTCCAAGCGATAGCCGGGTGCAAAACTAAAACCACGCTTAAGCATTCACAAAACCGATCAACGACGCGATGGAGAAACCTGTTCGGCTCTTTTTCAGACGGGAACAGACTTAAATCGAAACCAATCCCAACTTGAACCGACCCTGTTATTCTACTGGATCATTCAGTCGACCGGGCAGCGGTCAGGCGTGGAATGAAATTGAACTGAACAGGGATTCGCCCGGAACTAAGGGATATACAACATGGCCGGTGGCATTCAACCGATTTCGATTCTTGACGAGTTTTATCGATACAACCACTGGGCGAACTGGAAAGTGCTCGAACTCTGTGACGGGCTGCGTGACACGCAACTGGATGAGCCAAAAGATCTGGGGTTCGGTACGCTGCGAAACACGCTGTTCCACATTTTGGCCGCCGAAGAAGTTTGGTGGGAAAGATGGAACCAGATTCCGCCGAGACCGTTCCCGCTCGACGCCGGAACTCTTCCGGTGGACGAGATTAGTCGCCGACTTGACGATATCAACACGCGTCGATCGGATTGGCTGGATGAGATTGGCGACAGCGGTTTGGCGACGTTGTGTTCCTACCAAGATTCCAAAGGCACGGCCTACTCGAATCCGCTGAAGGAATTATTGGTCCACGTCGCCAATCATGGCGTTCATCATCGAGCCCAGGCGCTTCGCTACTTGAAGGGCTTCGGTCGCACTCGTCGCGGCGGAATCGATCACTTGTTTTTTCGATTCGCCAATCCGTCGATTTCGCAACCGATCGAATCCGTTGCAGCGATGCGGCAGTATGGCTTGGAATGTTCGACGGGTGTCAGTCCACAAATCGTCTGGGACAAGCCGCTGATCGAGCGATTCTTTGCGTACGGCGATTGGGCGACGGAAAAGTTAATGTTGCTCGCAGACCAACTGTCGGACTCACATCTTGATCACGATTTCCAGATGGGGCCGGGCTCGATTCGAAAAACCCTTTTGCATCTTTTCGACGCGGAAAATTTTTGGGTGAGCAACTGGACCACTGGAGAATCACACTTCTCGTTCGTACCACTGACAACTTCAATTGACGAGTTGAAAGGAAGCCGCGTCGAGATGGTTCAGACTCGAAATCGCTTCGTCGCCGAGCAAGACTCGCACTCGGTTTCCAGGATCTTAAAGGCGTCGTTCGGCGGTCCCGAGTTCTTGGTCCCGACGATCGAATCGATGACGCAGGTCTGCATGCATGGAACTCACCACAGGGCCCAACTTTGCAACATGCTCCGTCACAGCGGCATCAAACTTCCAGCGACCGACTACGTCGTGTGGGCTCGCGAGGAAAATCGAGTGTAATTTTGGTTATTCAGTTACCAATCATGCCGGATTGTTCGGGGGAAAGTTGCTTTTTCCTGCGTATGTTCGCTTTTGATGATGAAAAGTGTGAAACGTACCAGTAGGCACTGTTCTATAATAAACTGCTCAGCAAATAAGGGAGGTTTTCACGCTAGGCTTAGCTGGGTAGAACGCCGCAAAAAAAAATTCGCTTATGTCAACCGTACCAACTTCTTCGATTGCCGCTCCTGAAATGCCAAAGCGGCGTTCGACAGGGAAGTCAAGCGTGGCTCGTTCACGAAGTCAGTCAGCGCCAGGCAACAGCGAAGCGATCATTGCCCAGCGAATCAAAGAAGCCCAGTCAGCGCTCTGGCGAGCAGAGCTGTCGCGTTCGTTGCTAATGGTTGTCGTTGCGACTCTCGTCGGGATCACGCTTTGGTCGATCATGGACCATTGGATTTGGGCACCGGGAAAACTGGTTCGAACCCTCGCGTTGGTCGGCGGTATCATCGCAATCGTCGCTTGGGTCACGAGGCGAGTCGTGCCGTTGTTTACGCAGACCGTGCTTCCCGAGTACGCCGCACACAGTCTTGAACTCGATCTTCCCGAGCTGCGTCATTCGCTGACCAGCTACGTTTCCTTGCGAGACGATCAGAACCTAGACGGCGTACGCGGTGTCGTCGTTCGTTCGATTGGCGTTCGCGCTGCGGGGCAACTTCAACACCACGAAATTGAAGTTCCCAGCGAAGCGAACACCAATATGTATTGGTGGCTTGGCGTTGCCGCCGCGATTGCGACTGCTGCTGGCTACGCCCTGTTCAGCCCGAAGGATGCGATGCAGTCGACGAAGCGGTTGCTATTGCCGCTCGCGACGATCGAAGCTCCAAATCGAGTCCAGATTTCGGACGTCATGCCAGGAGATACCGAAGTCTTAGCGGGTCGTCCTTTCGATGTCTCGGCGATGATCACTGGATTGCCAAGCGATCGGGAAGCTCGTGTCGAGTACGGCACCGAATTCATCAATTCTAAATTGCTCGATATATCTTCGGAGACGCGCCGACATCAAGTCTCGATCGTCGTTGACGGATCGACGACATATCGGATCGTCGGTGGCGATGCCATCGCGGGACCGTTCGAGATCAGAACTCGCAACGTACCCGTCGTGAACATCGATCATGTTCAGATCACTCCGCCGGCATACACGAAGCTTGCCCCGCAACAAAGTCGAGGCGGAGCGATCGTCGGGGAAGAGAACTCGATCGTCAAGATCAGCGGTTCCCTGAATTTGCCGATCAAGCGAGCAAGGATTGAATTTAATCCGCGACAAGTTGGTGAACGAATTCAAGCGACCGGTGGCGTGGCGGAGATGACGATCTTACGTGACGGCATGGGCGTCGAAGCGAACTTTCCACTTCGGTTACCCGCCGCAGGCAGCGGTGCGGTAGCGATCCAGTCGTACCGACTGCACGTTTGGGACGACGCCGAAATCGACAATCCCGAACCGATCGTCTATCCGATTCGCATCGTCGCCGACTTGGCGCCCGAGATTTCGATTACAACACCGCAAGCACCGCTGACCGAGGTGCCGGTCAACGGTGCCCAGCGATTGGAAGTGCAATCTTTGGATCCGGACTACGGCCTTAAACAGATCGATCTGAAGATTACTCGCGGCGTTCATAAGGTCGCGACAGAGACGATCTGGTCCTCGGTCGACGGTGAACGTGGCAATCAAAATGCGACTTGGGTATTACAACCTGATGCACTTGGGCTACGGGTCGGCGAAACGATTCAAGTCGTCGCAATCGGTTCGGACAATCGACATGATGCCGGTGGAACGGCGGCGCCGAATTTTGTCGCTTCGGATCCTATCGAATTGAAGATCGTCGCTCGCCAAGAAAACAGCCGACCAAACCTCCAAGACGATGCAAACGACAAGCCGCAAGACGACAATAAGTCTGCCGCCGACGAAAGCAAACAGCGTTCGGGAGGCAAAGAACAACAAGGCCAAGGCGGTGCGGGACAAGGGCAACAAGGCCAAGGCGGACAGGGCGAATCTGCTGAATCGCAAAAAGGTCAGGAAGGCCAAGAAGGCCAAGCTCAATCAGGCGAAAGCAAAGAAGACGAGTCTGGCAAGGGACAGTCGGAGAACAATGCATCCGGCGGCAGTGGTGGCAAAGGATCCAAGGAACCGAGCGGCGATTCCAAGCAAGGCGAGATGGATTCCTCATCGCCTCAAGATGGCCAACAACAACCTTCCGATGCACCGGAGTCAAGTGCCGGAAAACCAAGTGCCGGAAAACCAAGTGCCAAGGCGGGAAGCAAGCCTGGAACTCCGCAAGCAGAAGGTAATAACAAATCGGTGGACCAGAGCCCAAGCGGAGGCGATCAGAATGGCGAAGGCCAGAACGCCGCAGGCCAAAATGGTGATTCGAAAGACGCAAGTGGTAGCGCAACTCAGAAGCCACAGCACGACGGCGATGCCTTTGAGCGAATTCGCGATTTCCTGAAAGACAATAAGGACAAAGAACAGTCGGGCGAAGGCAACGCGTCTGAACAAGACCAACAATCCGAAGGTCAGTCTGCCAAGGGCGAGAACGGCGATAGCAGTTCCGCCGCGGACAAGCCGAAGACTGGCGAACCATCACCCGGGAGCGGCAAATCCGCGGATGGTCAACAACAGGCGAAGCCGGATACGAATTCGAAGGGGATGGGTGGTTCTGGCGAAAAGAAGAAAGACAGTTCCCCCAAACCGGATTCTGAATCGGGCGAAAACGCTGCAAGTGATAACGCTGCGGGCGAAAAGTCAGCAAAAGACGAAAAATCGAAAGCCGGCCAAGGCAGTAAAAAGCCCGACTCCGGTGTGCGGGGAGCGACCGACGGCCAATCGGGTCAACCACAAGTCGGCGATCAACCAAGCGATGAACCGAAGGACGCAACCGATGGCGACGGTCAGGCCGATTCTGGTGAGAGTGCCAACGACGGAAAAACCAGCCAACAATCCAGAGACATAAAACCGTCCGATGACGGATCGGCAGCCGCGGAAGGTGCAAATAAGTCTTCCAACGGGAATGAAGGGAAAAACGGCGATGGGAGGAACGGCGATGGGAAACCCAGTCCGGGAGAGTCTTCTTCTAAGAAAAAACCTGGTGAACAAACGGAGCAAACTGTTCAGCAAAGCAACAAGCCAAGCGATAAGAACGGCTCAGATTCATCACGGCGGCCTGAGAACCAAGATGGCACTTCGGGGACAACCGGTGGTGGTGACACAGGTGATGGGATCGGCGTCGATCCACAGGAACTGGCTCAAGCACCCGATCCTGTAAACGTTGAAGAAGCAAAAAAGGCTACGGAGTTAGTACTAAATTATCTGGATCAACAACGCGAGACGCCTGATCCAGAATTGCTTAAGCAGTTGGATTGGACGTCAGAGGAATTGAAAGCTTTCGCGGATCGTTGGAACCGTATTCGCGACCTCGAAAAGATGGGAACCGCTGACAAATCAACGGTCGACGATGCGTTGCAAAGTCTTGGAATTCGAGAAAATCAAACTGGACCGATCGGCAAAACCAGCGATACTGATGATTCGCTGCGGGGTTTGAAAGACGGGGGAAATCGCGTTCCAGCGCCAAGCATTTACCAAGACGCTTTTGAATCGTTCCGTAGAAACGTCAACCGTGACCGACGAACCCCGAAGTGAAAGTCAACTTAATGCCATCAATGAACCTGGATCGGTTCAATACCATCTGTCATTCGTAGCCGATGTTTGCATCAAGGATTTGCGAAGCATTTCGGCGGAAGAAAGTGAGTTAAATGTACAAGCTGTTTCACTCGACCTGGATGTTACTTGTTCTCATGCTCGCAGTTGCGAGCGTGGCTCGAATGCTCGTTGCCTCTGAAGGCGAAAAACAAGATACCGAGCAACCGCAAGCATCCGATGGTACGGTCCAAAAGAACGTGGATTCGAAGCCGTATGTG
>Ga0105046_10008245_pt1 | contig 16383 bp, 11 predicted proteins | sample MAT03_FD_78385 | JGI IMG/M metagenome (GOLD analysis project Ga0105046, IMG submission 78385) | Freshwater microbial communities from Lake Fryxell liftoff mats and glacier meltwater in Antarctica - MAT-03 (megahit assembly) | ecosystem: Environmental > Aquatic > Freshwater > Ice > Liftoff...
CAGCAATGCCGGTAACTTCGGCGAATTTGGTGCGACCAGCGGCGTTGCAAAAGCCACTAAACGTTGACGCACGCGCACTAGCGCCAATCAAACAAGTTATTGCGCCAGCGGCTAGCTCGGCTGACCGCCCTACATTACCGTTGCGGCCAGTACCAGTCCCAGGGCGAGCGCCAGGGCCAAAAAACACCGCGCAGCCCGCCGTAAAACAAACTGATGCCAAACTAGGCGCATCCAAACGTGCGTTGTGGCCATTTGCAGTGGGCGGATTAATTGCACTTAGCATCGGTGCGGGTGGATGGTGGTGGCAAAATCAAAAGCCCGCTAAAAAACCTGACGCTGTCGTTACTACTGTGGGTAATCCACGTGTCATTACCACCCCAGTTGCAGACGTTCCAACTGCCGAACTTCCACCTGTGGGTGCCAGTGAAACTGGATCTTTGGATCTTGCTGACCCGATGACACCGGATTTAACGCAGTCTAGAACGGGTACGGATGCGCTCGACCCGTTAGCTGGCCCACCCCTTGCCTCGCAATTCGGACCGCCCACAAGGGCAAACTTTGTCAAGCCTTGGTTATTTACGGGTGCGGCGCTGGCAAAGAAAGACCAATGTTTTCTGGCACGAAATGGTGCCGTGGATTTCTATCGGTTAGCGTTAACCGTCGACACCTTATCCCTGGTAGCGCAAAAAGGCGTCGTCGATTGCTTTGCCACGATTACGCCCAAAATTGACGCGCTCCTTATACAAGATACGCCCGATATCGCGGCGTTTTTAGCGGAGTCCGCTTTGATTCAAAAGTCGGCATTAGCCGCTGGCGCGACCTCAAAAGAGGCGGTTTTACTAGCATCAGAACGCAAAAGAATCATTGCATCTCTAACGGCGCGCGGCAAACCGCTCGAGGCTAAATGGCAAGGGGATACTGCGCTAAAACTTTATCAAAGCGTATTGCTGCTTGACCCCAGCAATGCAGTTGCCCTCGCCGGTGTAAAACGCGCGCCAGGAATCGGCAAGCCCGGCTTCGCCTTTACGGATAGCTTAAAATCAGGCGGCAAATCCCCAGCAATGCAAATCGTTAACGGCGGCGATGTAACTTTGCGCGACACGAAAGGCGGCATCGCTAACGTCACGATTTCAGACAGTTTTGCGGTTGCACGTTCTGAGGTTTCGTTCGGTGAGTACAGTCGTTTTGTCAGTGCTAGCGGCTATCGCGGTGGCAGCCAAGGCTGTAACAATATTGAAGGGTTTGCGATGTTCGTTTCGAAAGATCGCACGTGGCAAAAGCCAGGCTTTGAGCAAACTGACCGGCATCCTGTAGTTTGTGTCGACTTTGAAGATGCGCAGGCCTATGTGCGTTGGTTGAGCAAAGAAAGTGGTGAAAAATATCGCCTATTGAGCGAAGCCGAGTGGCAGTTAATTGCCAAGGCGGCACCTAAACCTGGATGTGCCAGCGGCAATATCGGTGATACGGAATTTGGTAAAAAGTTTGAAGAGCGAAAAGTTTATAGCTGTGGTGACAATTTTTCCGCCACCGCGCCCGGCGGCAGCTTTGCTGCAGATCGAAATAATTTGGTTGATTTATCCGGCAACGTGCGCGAGTGGGTTGAGGATTGCTGGAATCCCAGTTTAGTCGGGCACCCAAAAGGCGGCGCTGCCTGGCAAATAGGGCGTTGCGGCACCCGCGTTACGATGGGCACCGCCTGGGTCAGCTCGCCCACTGAAACCAGTACAGTCATTCGAACGCCTATAGATCGCGATAAGCGCAACAATACCGTCGGTTTTAGGGTAGCGCGCGCAGTTGCACAAATTCCATAAACAGACACAATGCATAAAACGTCCCTAATATTCACGCATTAAACTGACTGAGAAGCCCATGAGACTACTTTTCCCGAACGCCGAACATGCGCAAATTGAACTTGGCAACGGCTTGCATACTATCGGTAGCGCCGCTGGCGCGAAGGTTAAGCTTTTCGCACCCGGTGTTTTGGCAAATCACTGCGAACTGCAGGTGAACGGCGAAACCGCGATGTTGTCGCCTGTGCCCGGCGCTGCTTTGTCACTCAACGGGGCTGCGATTACCCGCAGCACTGAAGTGCGTGCAGGGGATGTCATTCAAGTGGCTGACGTGCGTGTACGAATCGTCGCTGTTGATAGAGCCGGTGCAGGCGCCGTTCCGATGGTGCAAAAGCGCCAAGACGATGCCGACGATGGCCGCACCCGAGTGCGCTCAGCCTTACCGAAATTCATGCTACGCGGCGTCTCCGGCGCAACCTTTGGCAAAGTATTTCCATTAACTGGCGTTACGGTGATTGGGCGCAACCCAGAATGCGATATTTCAATTCCTACTGACGAAGTTTCCAGGCGGCACGCTGAACTACGTCCGAGTCAAGATGGCGTCATGGTCGAAGATTTGGGCTCAGCAAACGGTACTTTTGTCAATGATCGCCGCGTAACCCGCGAGCTATTAAAACATGGCGATGAGCTGCGTTTTGATCAGCTGCGCTTTCAACTTATTTCACCGGGGCGGGAAATGATGGGCCCTGCTGGCGCAACGAGCTCGGCTGCATCAAACGCATCGTACAATTCAAATTCCGCCGCTTCGGCTGCTAGTGGCGGCATATCTAGCGCTGTCTGGGTCATACTGTTGGTTGTTGCACTTGCAATACTTATCGGCGCAATGAAATTTGCGGGAGTGTTTTGATGCTCGATGAACGAGCCATAGACTTAAGCAATACTTTCCAAGCTTTTCGCATTCACAATGACAGCCACGGCTATCGGGCGGGCATCGAGTCATTAGTTCTAGCCGATTTAAACCCTGGCGAAGTTACACTCAAAACCGCATTTTCGTCCGTAAATTTTAAAGACGCTCTTGCTGGGACTGGAAAGGGCAAAATCCTGCGCCAATTTCCACTTGTGGGCGGGATAGATATCGCCGGACACGTGACTGAAAGCCGGGATGCGCGTTTTCGCGAAGGCGATGCGGTTTTGGTAACGGGCTGCGGACTGTCTGAAACCCGAGACGGCGGCTATTCTCAAATGCAGCGGCTAGACGCTAACTGGGTCGTGCCGCTTCCTTCCGGGTTGACGTTGCGCGAGTCGATGGCATTAGGCACTGCCGGCTTTACTGCGGCTTTAAGTCTTTGGCGCATGCTGACCAATGGTCAGCGGCCGGATCTGGGGCCGATCGTGGTTACTGGCGCAACCGGTGGCGTGGGCACACTCGCGATTGATATTTTCACAGTTGCCGGTTTCGAGATGCATGCCATTACGGGTAAGGTTGATCAATTTAATTTTCTAAAAGAAATTGGCGCGCGCCAATGTATCGCACGTGAGGGTTTGAGCTTCGGCGGACGGCCGCTTGAAGCCGCGTCCTGGTCAGGTGCGGTCGATAACGTCGGTGGCGAAATATTGGACATGCTCACCCGTGTTATTCAGCCCTGGGGCAATATCGCCAGCTGCGGCATGGCTGGCGGACACGAATTGCACACCACCGTGATGCCGTTCATTATTCGCGGCATTTCCTTGCTTGGCATCAACTCCGCCAACACCCCCTACCCGCTACGCGCGCAAATATGGCAGCGACTCGCCAGCGATTGGAAGCCCAAGCATTTGGCGGTGATCGCAGCAAAGGAAATCACGCTTGATCAACTCAATGACACCTTTGAGACGATGCTGGCGGGCGGAGCACTCGGGCGCACCGTTGTTCGGCTTTAGTCACTAACCGCCTAAGTTTGATACAAAATCTGCGAAGGACTATCACAAGTATCGTCATCGCGGCGCGTATGCCGGGATCCAGAAGGACTCAATCGACGAAGCTAAGCTTTCCGCTTCCACGTACGCTTATTGGATACCGGCTTTCGCCGGCATGATGACTGGAACACTGGGAATGCATGCCCGCTACTCGCTCCTCTTGATTCTGGCTCTGCTTACCGTCGTTCGGCTTTAATAAGTCAAAGCGACCGAGTTCTACCGCCATCCACCGGTAGATTTACACCGGTAATATAACTTGCCGCATCCGACGCCAAAAAAGCGACAGCTGCGGCAATTTCTGAGCTACTGGCAAAGCGTCGCATCGGCACTTCGGCTTTTAATGTCGCTTCCACCGCGTCTATATCTATACCCGATTTCTTCATTCGACCGCTAATAATCGCGTCCAATCGCGCAGTCTGAGTAAAACCGGGCAGCACGTTATTGACGGTAATGCCATCACTTGCAACTTCAGAAGCGAGCGTTTTCGCCCAAGCAGCAACGGCAGCGCGTACGGTGTTGGAAACGCCTAAGTCTTTGAGTGGCTCTTTCACCGAGGTCGAAATGACGCTGACAATCCGGCCAAACTGGCGCGCGCGCATGCCCGGCAACAACAGTGTCGCAATCGTGTGTCCTGCTAATAAGTGCTGCTGAAACGCGCTTAAAAACTGTGCGCAGCTTGCACTAGCGATCGGCCCAGCGGGCGGGCCACCGGTATTATTGATGAAAATGTCGATAGAACCGCCGCGCGCTAGTTCCGCATGAATTGCATCTTCAAGCGCGCTTAAATCAGACATGTCGACCGCGATGCTGCAATGCGATTGTGCTGAGCTGAGCGTCGGCAACGACCGCATGAGCGCGTCCAAACTAGTTTGCGTACGCGACAGCGCAATAACTTCTATACCGGCGTGCGCCAAGGCATGTGCGCAGGCGCTACCGATGCCAGCACTGGCACCACAGACGAGCGCCCTACGCGGTTGTGCTCTACCCGGTTGTGCTAAAAAAGCATTCATTTCGCGGCATCCGACGGCGTCGCTTTTTTGAGCGCTGGCTTTGGCGCAACGCGCGAGTAACGCCATAGCGGCCCCGGTACCTTTTCGCCGCCGACATAGAGCGTATCGCAGTCACGTGACAGGGTAATCGCCTCAGCTTGGAACATCAGCGGCAGCGCCATAACCTCTGGCATTTGCCCAACTAACGCCGTCGCCCATATTTGGCTACTGCTCTTTTGATATCGATATACCGAGGCATAAGTCAGCAGCAGCAGCTCATTGCCATCGCACCCTAATACGGCACCCGTGGGCTGTGAAGCGTAACGTACCGCGTTGCGCGCATCCGCTGAATTCTGATCGCTCTCCGGTAAGCCTTCGAGGGTTGCGACGTGCTCGGCAATCTGGATTTGCGTCGTTTGCGGGTTCGGCCACGCACCCCCTTCACGAAAACCAGGCCGTAATGGCACACGATACAAAATGGGCGGCAGCACACGCTTAATAACGATATATACATAGCCTTCTTTGGCGTCCACCGCGATACTTTCGGCATCATGCGCACCATCTGGATAGCGGAAGTGAATCGTCCAAGCGGGCGCTGCGACTTTGCGTCCCGGCACGTCGGCCACAATATATATTTTATGGTCATTACGCATCGCTACATTATCGCCGATGTCGGGAACAACGACGTAATGCAAGCGCCGACTGTTCGGCGGTTTGACACTAAAACTCGCCAAGTCCTCAAAATCGATATTTTCCACGCCTTCTATGCGAAGCTGCGTCTTAATTTTGCCCTTAGCGTCGATCTGCCAAAGTATTGGCTCCTGCCCACCATCGTTGATCGCCCAAAATCTATCTTTGCGCCGAGCCGGTGCCATGCCTGAAAACTCAACGAGTCTTACATCAGTCATGAGGCCAGCAAGTTTTAGCGACGCAAAAGGCATCACCTCAGTCGGTGCGCCAGCGTTTAGAGTGCTGCAGAAAAGCAGTCCAAGCACTGCAGCAAAAGCAGCCCGTTGCGCACGGCTCAAAGCAAAGATTGCATCAACGAAAAAATTTGATTTAGTAAAACTCACTTCGAACCCTCATCGGCCGGATCGCCACGCACAGCATCAATTGCATCAATCGCCACATTTCCCAGCAATGTTGCGCCAACAAATGCAGAACTAGGATCACCATCGGTAATCGCAAGCGCAATATGACCCGAATCAAAGCGTCCTAATGCCGCGTCAAAACTCCGCCAACGGTCATCAATAAACGCCTGCATCCAGGCGTGTGGCACGAAGATGTCTTTTTGACCCAGATAATCCTGTGCATACGCCAAGCCGCCCACAACACGCGTTGGAATTCCCACCGCACGCCCCATCGCAGCCAGTAAAAGCGCGTGCTCAGTGCAATCTCCAGTCTTGGAGGCGAACGCCTCTTTTGCTGATGCATAGGCCGTTGTCAAATTACTATCCGAGATATGCGCCGCAACGAATGCTTCCAATGCCTGCATTTGTGCCTGCGCACCAATTTTGCCTTTTATTTGCACTAATGCAGCTTGCCTTATTTCTGGGTCGTCGCTTTGTAGCCATGCGGTAGGCTTGCGAGCAGCCGCTAGGGCTGTTGCCGATTTTTCTGAAGCTGCCGCCGTACCGCAGCGCGCACAAATAACAACGTCAAAACCGTCCGCGCTTACCGTGACGCGCTGTTCATCCGTTTGCGGTGCCACAGTCGCCGTTTTCGCTTTTAATCGAATTCGATAGCGCAATGTTCCCGCCTCCTCTTCGGCGCTCAGCGCACGCGGCGCTTTAGCGAATTGTTCAACAAAAAAATTGCTGCTGTCATTCGGTGCCAGCGCGGCGGCGCGCGTGCTGGCTGCCAGGCGCATATTGAGGCCGCCGATCGCGGTGTCTACCGTATAAAGATTGAATTGCGCATCCACAAGCGCGCTTGAGGGCACATCGGTGCCCGGCAAATGCATGATTTGCTCGACCTTCAGCAGTGGCTTCGCACCCTCAAAAGTATCGCTTTGCTGCCGTGAAAGCACCTTGGTTTGCACCGGAAAACTAAGCATAACGCTGGGGTCAAAAGCGACAAAGCGAATCGTTGTTCCGGGTTTAAGCCCACTGGCGCGAAGTTTGTTGATTTGTGCGTTGGGAAATAGCGCGTCGCTACTAAGCTGTAGCGTGCGCATCGGACGCACTACGCCGTTTACGGTTTCGGTGATTTGGATGCTCCGATCAGCAAGTACTTTACCTTGAGTAAGTGTTTCTTGGCTGCTTGCGCGATAGCGCACGGCGAAATTCAACGGCCGGCCGGCACTGGTTTCCTCTGTCATTGTTTCTGTATAAAGCGATGCCTTTTCGCCACCCCGATCAATCACGATATCGATCGTATCGGTCTGGCGCACGCGACCGGCGCTCGCCGCTATCACTTGACGTTGGTAACCAATTTTTTTGCCCCCAACAGAGACGACAAACCAGCGGGTGCTGCCTTGTTCCGCCGCAGCACCGCCAGTTGCGGCCACTTTAGCGCTTGCGCCGTCTTGACCGCTCCAGGCCAGTGCAGAAAACAGCAGCGCAAATAAAACCTGACAGCTCTGTATTGAGCATTTTTTCGCCGTAGCGTCAAGCCAAAACCTGTTATTAACAATTTGCCACATTATCAACGCTTTCCAATCAACCAAGTCTTGAGTCTGCCACTAGTCGTGCCGTCTTAGTGCAGCAAAACTTTGACAAATTGGCACTTATTTTCGGGCAGTAAGCAAAATTGACGCCAATTTGGTACCCAATTAGCGCTATGCCTAAGTGAGTGCTTGGTCATCGGACAAAAGTTAACGCGAAACAAAAGCCTAAACAATTTGCGACTAAAGTCTGCGTCTATTCAGGCATGAGGCGATAGCGTCAATTCCTGCTATTTAAGGAACTCAAGCCCATGTTTAAGTCAATTAAAGCCCGGCACCTATTCAAGACTGCGACCGTATTTTTCGCTGCACTTGTCGTTAGCGCGACAAGCTCTGGCGCACCGAAAGAGTTTCGTGCGGACTATGAACTCTATCGCAATGGCAAGCTAATGGGTTCGTCGCAAATTTCGCTCAGTAAATCGCGGGGCGGGTACCAATTTTCCACCACCAGTGCGAGTGAAGGCGGCTGGGCAAGTTTGTTGGGCGGTGCGAAAATCAAAGAAATCAGCATATTTAACCTTAACGGTGATGACTTTCAACCGGTTAGCTACAGCTACCGGCAAGCGGTAAGTGTCAAAACTCGCAAGCGCGACATCACTTTTGACTGGAATAAAAAGTGGGCGCGCGAAGACGACGGTGATGGTGTCGTCAATTATTTGCTTGAACCAGGCAGTCTGGATCGCAACTTGGTTGTATTGGCCTTGGCGGATGATTTAAGGGCAAAGCGCACTAGCCTCAATCACTTTGTCGCCTACAAGGGCGAGTCGGTAGCCTGGAACTTTAAAGATGCCGGTAGCGAAAAGGTGAGCACTGCGTTGGGTGTTATTGAGGCAAATCGTATCGAACGCGTACGTGACAACAAAGACCGCAGCACGATTAGCTGGCACGCACCTAAATACGACTACTTACCCGTTAAAATTCAGCAGCTTGAACCGAATGGCGACAGCATAGAAATGCGTTTAAAGCGCATGGATATCACGACAAAGTAGCCGTTTTTATTGGCGCGGTTGGCTCATTGGCAGAGCATATTCACCAGCATGTATTTTTCCGGACGTGATTCGCAACGGTGTTTGTCTAGATCGGTGTTACGCTCAAGGCGTGTTGAGTTTGGTTTAAACCACCTCTGAGAAATGAACATCGCTGAAAACCTTAATGAACTTTATGATCAGGCGCACGCTGCATTAAATGGGCTTGAGTCTAGCGATCAGCCGTGCCGTCACGACACAATTACTACCCTAATTGAAACGCTCGGGCGCTTACGCGAACTTAGCGAGTCGCATGAGAATTTGCATCATGGTTTGCTACAAGCCAGCCCAGACGCGATCACGATTCACCTGGATTCCGGTGAAATTATTGACGCCAATCCTGCCGCTGAACGCATATTTGGTTATTCACGTGCCGAGCTGATGAAAATCGGCCTGCGCGGACTAAACCCTGCGCTGCCAGATAACCACATGGCGCTATGGTGGCAACAAGCAGGCGATGGTGGGACGGAAATATTCGAGACCCAAAACCGCCGGGCAGACGGAAGCTTTATTCCGGTTAGGGTGCGCTCGATTGCCTTTGAAGTGGGCACTCGACGAATAATCGCGGCTATCGCCCGCGACATCAGCGATGAAAGCGCGCGAAGCAAGGCGTTAGCGGAAAGTGATCAGCGCTTCACCGAACTTTTTTCTGCTATAGACAAAGGCGTGATGATTCACAGCCCTGAGCAGCGTCTACTAGCGATCAATCCAATGGCCCGGCGCATTCTAGATTTACCCGCCGATTGGACGCCGGGCCATGACAGTGAAGGGCTATCGAACGAAGCGTTTATTCATTTGTTCGACACCAATGCAGTCGCAATTCCACCGCAAGAAGAACCAATTGCCCGTGCCGCGCTCTATGGTGAGGCCTGTGATAGCCGAGTCGTTGGACTTTTAAATGTAAAAACGCAGCGTTTTACTTGGCTTTCTATCTCCGTGACCCCGCAGTTTCGCGTCGATCAGACGTTAGCGCCTTCTCAGGCCAAATCTGACGCCAGAGACGGCAAGCGCGGGCACCCTTTCCAAGTTATGTCAATTTTCTCCGACATTACGGAGTTGAAGCGTGCTGCAGAATTTTTTGAAGAAACGCAAAAGTTAGCGGGCATCGGCTGTTGGGATGCAGACGTGCAAAACGGCAAAGTGTATTGGTCTGATACGATGTTTCACATGCTAGAGCAGACGCCTGTCCCAGCCATTGAAATAGCGCAGGCGTTTGCGTGCGTGCACCCAGGAGACCGGAAACGTCTGATGCCCTGGTGGGAGAGCATGCAGCTCAGTCCAAAACCCATGCAGAGCGAAATGCGTTTGATAACGGCGAGTAATAAAACCGTTTGGATGCGAATTTCTGGAAAGCCAAAGCTTTTGAACGGCAAACTTTGGCGCGTGGTTGGCACTTGTCAAGACATTACCGCCATAAAAAATGAGCAGTACGAGCTGACCAAGCGCACCCAAATGGATGCCCAGACAGGCCTGATGAATCGCGCAGCTGCGTTGGCTCAATTGCAGCTCAAATTAGACGCGCACGCGACCCCAGAAAGCCGCGAAACCCAGAGTACCGAGCTTTTACCAGGCTTAATGCTGATTGATTTGGACCGACTGCACTTATTGGAAACGATCGTCGGTGAAGTCGCTAGCGATGCGCTTTTAATTGCAGCCGTTGCGCGCCTACGTGCAAATTTGCCGCCGAATGCAGATCTGGCGCGGTTTTCCGATCTTGAAATCCTGGTGATGATCGATGTCAATAGTGAAGCGCTCCTTTGGCAGCACGCTGACCGTATAAGCCTAGCCTTTAGTCAGCCCTTCGCGAGCGGCGGCGAAGAGTTTTTGCTAAATCCCGCAATTGGCGTCGCACGCTTTCCTAGCGACGGCAATCGCATGCCACTGCTATTGCGCCATTTGGACGCCGCAACCAGTGAAGCCAAACAGCGCACGGGCGCTGGCTGGCAAGGGTTTTCAGCGGGTTTAGCAATGAAATTGCGCCAACGCCTGCAGCTGGAGGCGCAGCTGCGCAAAGCTTTGGAGCAAAATGAATTTTCACTGCTTTATCAGCCGAAGGTTAACTTGCGCACGGGTGAACTTTTAGGCGTGGAAGCGCTACTACGTTGGAATAATCAAATTTTAGGTGATCTGTCCCCCAGCGTGTTCGTACCCTACGCAGAAAGTACCGGGGATATTGTGCCAATCGGTGCCTGGGTGCTGCGCGAGGCATGCCAGCAAATGCGGCTTTGGCGGGAATCGGGGCTTAAAATCGGGCATATCGCCGTCAATGTGTCTTTCCGACAATTTTTATCTGAGCGCTTCACACGTGACGTTAGCGACGCGCTGCGCGACAACGGCCTGCCCGGCGAGTGCTTAGAGCTGGAACTAACCGAGCGCGTTTTCGTAGACGATGGCTTTGAAACACAAAACACGATAGCCGATCTTCGCCGCCTGGGTGTGCGCATCGTGATCGACGATTTTGGCGAAGGCTATAGCGCACTGGGTTATTTACGTCGTTTGAATGTGCATGGCATCAAGATTAGCCATCACTTTATGCGCGAAATTCCGCACTCCGACGTCGATACCAAAGTCTGTCGAGCCATGATTATGATGGCAGATAGTTTGGGTTTAAGCGTCGTCGCAGAAGGCGTCGAGACACCGGCTCAATGCGATTTCTTATTAAGTTTGGGTAGCGAAGTCGCACAAGGCTTCATGTTTAGCGCACCCATTCGTGCGGCCGTTTTGCCAGAATTTATCGCCGCAGGTGAACGCGGACGCGCAAATTTGGAATAGCGCAGAAATAAAGGATACAGCAAGTCATAAATTTTTATAAGTCATAAAGATCTATAAGTCATAAAGATCTATAAGTCATAAAAATCAATAAATCATAGAAAGTCATAAAAGTAATAGAGTGAAATAAAAATGAAAAAAAATAAAAAAACAAAGATTATTCCTGATGGACTTTCGAAGACATTTAACCTATTTTTCGAATCTGAAAAATCTAGCGGGATTTTGCTTATAATTTGCACGATTGTGTCGCTTTTATTAGCGAACTCACTCTTTAGCAGCGATTACTTAGGATTTTGGCGTACGTATATTGGCGGGCTAAGTATCGAGCATTGGGTTAATGATGCCTTTATGGCTATTTTCTTCCTGCTAATCGGCCTAGAGTTGGTACGTGAACTCAAAAATGGCGAGCTATCGCAACTAAACAATGCATTGCTACCTATATTTGCGGCTTTGGGCGGCATCTGTTTACCCGCATTGATCCATTTTAGTTTGAACTATGGTACGCCCACCCAGCCCGGCATGGGCATTCCGATGGCAACTGATATTGCATTTGCGCTCGGCGTGCTTGCTTTGCTCGGAAGTCGCGTGCCAGCATCATTAAAAGTTTTTTTGACCGCTGTTGCAGTCATTGACGATTTAGGTGCGATTATTGTCATCGCGGTATTTTATACTGCACAAGTAAAAGTCGCCTATTTACTGGGTGCGATTGCAGTTTTTTGCGGGTTATTAGCCTTAAATCGCGCTTTAAAAGTTTTGATGCTTTGGCCTTATTTAGTGGGTGGCGTGTTGATGTGGACTTTGATGTTATACTCGGGCGTGCATGCGACCATCGCTGGCGTTTTATTAGCATTTACGATTCCATCCTCAGCCAAAGTCGACGACGCGCCATCACCGTCACACAAATTAGAGAATTTTTTGCACAAACCTGTGGCTTTTATAATATTACCGATATTTGCCCTGGCAAATACGGGGATAATTATCGGCAGCAATTGGGCGCAAAATTTAACGAGCAATAATGATTTGGGCATTATACTAGGTTTGGTCATTGGCAAACCTATTGGTATTACACTATTATGCTTTTTCGCCGTTAAACTTGGAATCTGCCGACTACCGTCCAATTTAAATTGGAGCGTAATTTTTGGTGCAGGTATTTTGGCCGGTATCGGCTTTACGATGTCCATTTTTATCACTAATTTGGCGTTTACAGGTAGCGCTGAGCTTATCAATTCGTCAAAGATGGCGATCTTGATTGGTTCGTTAACGGCCGGAATTGTGGGGCTTATTTGGCTAAGCATATTTTTGAAGCCAGCGCGTTCGGTGGACGCCGACCCAGCTTAAACAAAAGCGTTCCATTATCCAGCTATCACCGAGCGAATAGCAGAATGCGGCGCGCTTGATTCACGTCAAGCGCGCCGGGTCATTAGTGCGTTAGTGTTTGAGCATGAACCAGATCCTACCCTTTGACGTCGAGCTGCTGCGTCGTTATGACCGGCCCGGCCCACGCTACACCTCTTACCCGACTGCACCGCAATTCCATGCGGGTTTTGGCGCACCGGCGTTGCGCGATTGCGCCAAACGCAGCAATGCTGAACCTATTCCACGACCGATTTCGATCTATGTGCATGTGCCTTACTGCACCAGCCCATGCTTCTATTGCGGGTGTAATCGCGTCATAACCCGTGATGCGGCGCGCGGCGAGCGCTATGTTGAGCGTTTGCTGCGTGAAATCGAACTCGCCGCGCCGCTATTTGATCGCGATCGTGATGTCATCCAGCTGCATTTTGGTGGTGGCACGCCAAATTTTCTGGCACCGGCTCAGCTGGGTCAAATTGTCGAAAGCTTAGACCGGCACTTTCACTTTAGCCGCAGCCCAAACCGCGATTTTTCAATTGAACTTGATCCGCGCTTTGTGTCGCCCAGTGACATTAAAGAGCTCGCCAATTTGGGCTTTAATCGCGCAAGCTTAGGCATACAAGACTTTGACCCCGAGGTACAAAAGGCGGTAAATCGGGTACAGAGTGTTGCGCAAACGCTGGAAATCATCGAGGCCTGCCACGCATCAGGAATGCGCTCAGTCAACGTCGATTTGATCTATGGCTTACCGAAACAGACGCTGGACGGCTTTGCGAAAACGCTCGACACCGTGCTCGCCGTGCGCCCTGAGCGCTTGGCCGTTTATGGTTACGCGCATATGCCATCTTTATTCAAGGCACAGCGGCAAATCATTGACGCCGACTTGCCGAGCGCACAAGATAAATTAGCTTTGCTGCAGCTGGCCATTTTGCGCTGCGGTGAAGCGGGCTACCGCTACATTGGCATGGACCATTTTGCTTTGCCTGAAGATGATTTAGCGCGCGCGCAAGAAAGCCATGAGCTGCATCGAAATTTTATGGGCTACACCACGCACGCCGAGTCTGATTTACTCGGCCTAGGCGTCAGTGCGATTAGCCATATTGGCGATAGCTACAGCCAAAACTTCCGTGATTTACCGTCCTGGGAAGCAGCGCTTGATCACGCGCATTTGCCAATTTGGCGCGGCATGCAGCTTAGTTTTGATGATCAGCTGCGCGCCGAGGTGATTCAACAGCTCATGTGTCAAGGCGAGCTAAAATTCGCCAGCATTGAAGCGCGCTTCCAAATTGAATTCGCAACATATTTTTCTGAAGCCTTGCAGGCGCTGCGCGCACTAGAGGCAGATGACTTGGTAGAAATGCGCAGCGATGGAATCATTGTTAGCGTGCGCGGTCGCTTGCTTGTGCGTATTATTGCGGCATGCTTCGATCAATATTTATCAGCGCCCAAAGGCGCGCCGGGCGCACCCGGCACCAGCGCGACACCAGCGCCGAATTTTTCCAAAGTCATTTGAGTCACGGATGGTCAGCGTGAGCGGCCTTGCGTTGCCGCTTTCTGAGCGCGCGGTGATGCTTGATGACGGCGATAGCTTAAGCTTTTGCAGCACTTGCGCATTTTCCAGCGCTTGCTTGGCGGAAGGTTTGCCTAAGTCAAAGCTGAGCGAATTGCACGTCCTGGTTGAACATATTGGCCCCTTCCATGAAGGCGAGCATATTTTTCACGAAGGCAGCCCCTTCACGGCCATCGCTGCAGTGCGCGCGGGCACCGTGAAAACCTACGTCACCGACGCCAGCGGGCGCGAGCAGGTGCACGGCTTTTTCTTGCCGGGTGAAGTGATTGGTTTGAATGCAATTTCGCATGCACGCTACCCCTGCAATGCAATCGCGCTTGACACCGTGACTCTTTGTCGCTTTTCCTTCCCAGCCATGGCAACACTGGCAACCCGTATGCCTGGATTGCAGCAACAGCTGTTCCGCTTGCTTAGCGCTGATATCGGTAAAGCCGCGCTGCTAGCGGGCGATTACAGCGCCGATGAGCGCATGGCGGCATTTTTGGTCACGCTTTCCAGGCGTTATGCGCCACGTGGCTATTCTGCGAATCATTTTCAACTGACCATGGCGCGCACGGATATCGGCAATTACCTACGGCTTGCGGCTGAAACCGTCAGTCGCGTGCTGCGCCGGTTTCAGGATGAAGGTTTGGTGCATATCGAACGACGCGACGTCGAGCTGATCGACCGGGCGCGCTTAGATGCAATGGCAGCGGTGGTGCTGCGGAACTAAAAGATAAAGGTACTTGTCCGAAAGGCCAGTACACCTGTTCATCCTTTCCCCGCCTGGTTTCTTTGCAGGCAGCATCATGGCTCTCGGAAAATCTTTAGCAATGCAACAACACACCACCTCCCCTCTGTCGCAGGTTTTAGTATTGCTTGCGCTCGCTTACTTTTGCATTTCGTCTGCCAGGGCCCTGGAGCCAGCGAAATCACCATTCGAGGCCTTGATTACAGAAAATTGCGACAAAGAAGTTATATTTCTGGGCGAATCTGGCGACCATATGGGTGGCATGTCCATCACTGTAAGAGCGGCGCTTACAAAAGAACTCATCGAGCGTTGCGGGTTTTCGGCAATTGCATTCGAGAGTCAGATTTACGATCTGCTAGATTTTGAGCGGCGCGTGCAGGGCGCTATCGCTGGCAAAAGCCCGGCCCCGTCTCAGGATATGTTGCGCAGCTCGATCACTTGGCATTTGTCTGGCTCAGCGGAGTTTAAGCCTTTGTTGAGCTATCTCTATCCACTGGTCTTGAGGCAGAAAGTCCGCATCGCTGGACTCGATGTTCAAGTGGGTGGTTTCAATCAACCTTTTTCGCAAAACAATTTAGGGCAGGAGTTGAGCGGCGTGCTGGGCAAGAAACGTGCTGTCATTTGCGAAAAAGAAATACGCACCCAGACGTCCCAGCTTTACGACGCGCAAAATCCATTCGACGATGCCAGCAAATCGCGGCTTCAGGTTTGCAGCGATGAGATCCAAGCGGCGTTGGCGAAGAAAGATGTGCACGACTCAGATACTCAAATCATGGCGAACAGTTTTGCCAAACTTGTAAAGCTCCTCACTGCGAAAAATCAAGTAGAATTCCATAATCTGCGGGATGCAGCGATGTTTGCAAACCTGATGCTGCATCGCGCGCGTTTGCTGGTTGGTCATAAGTTGATTGTTTGGTGTGCGACTGTACATGCCTTAAAGTCTGGCCTTCCACAGAGCCGTGCAGCGGCTATGGGTACGCTAGCGCATGAAGTGCTGGGGAAGAAGATGGCAACTATTGCTATCACTGCCCGCACAGGTGCCGTTGGCCACCCGCCAAGAGCAGGCATGCTCGCAGATGTAAACCAGCTAAAGCCTGCTGGGTTGGACTGGTTAGAGAACGCTGTAACGTTAGCGCCAAAGGCTGATTTTGGCTACATTGGTACTGCTGAGTTGAGTCGTTTAGCAGCTAAGAACTCGCAGCTTCTTACTTACACTGGCGATGTGAAGTCGGCAGACTGGTCGCAACACATAGACGGTTTGATCGTATTGCGCGAAGAACACCCTAAAACGCGACGCTAACGGTTTTCAGATTTTATCTCACGTGCCGCGTTTCCAACACGCTACTAGGCATTTTTTTTGTAGCTATAACCGAAGCGTTAGTTTCGGGCGTTGAATCAATCCAGCGCAACTTCGCGCTGGACTGATCTTGCGCCGTTACTAGCCGTTCAAAGCTTCCATTTCAGCGTTTGTAACGGTGGCTTTTCGGGGTAATATCCAAAGGCGCATGACAAACCATGCAAGTAGCAAAGCGCCGA
>Ga0105046_10008247_pt1 | contig 16382 bp, 8 predicted proteins | sample MAT03_FD_78385 | JGI IMG/M metagenome (GOLD analysis project Ga0105046, IMG submission 78385) | Freshwater microbial communities from Lake Fryxell liftoff mats and glacier meltwater in Antarctica - MAT-03 (megahit assembly) | ecosystem: Environmental > Aquatic > Freshwater > Ice > Liftoff...
AAAAGAGCAATTGGCTAGAGACCGAGATCCTGGCCCGGCACCTACTGGCTGCTCGCCCCTCGGACGCGGAAGCGGCCCTCCTACTGCCCAGCACGCTGCGCCGGGCGGGACGCCTGGACGAGCCGAGGCAAGCACCGGACGAAATCGGCCCATGGGACCGCGCCGACACATGGCGCTTCCAAATTGACGTCGAATCCCAGCGTCTGGCCGAGAAAGAACAGCGTTTGGCCGAGCAGGAGGGATTGGAACAAGAAGTGCATGATGAGGGTCCAATTACTCTTCCCCTGCCAATTCTGCGCGACGTAGCCTAGTCCGAGGTTATTTCTGGCAGCCTGTTCGACCCAAAATCGATCGGCCGGGCGAGGCGACCAAACGCTAGGCCCCACGACGAAACACAGAAGCGGGCGTAGAATACTGCAACGAGTCGATTCGGTCGGTTACAGAGACAGCGAACAAAGAATACCGGGCGATAACCGAATCCTGGCGAGTCCTGCTTGGGTCACGGCCCACGCGGTAGGCCGCCAGGAGTGGCCAACGGAGAGATCCCATGTACGAGCGATTTACAGACCGCGCGCGCAAAGTAATGCAACTGGCGAACCAGGAAGCGCAGCGGTTCAACCACGAATACATCGGCACGGAGCACGTGCTGCTAGGCCTCATCAAAGAGGGTAGCGGCGTCGCGGCCAACGTGCTCAAGAACCTGGACGTGGATCTCCGCAAGATTCGCCTCGAGGTCGAGAAGCTCGTCCAAAGCGGACCAGACATGGTCACGATGGGTAAGCTTCCGCAGACTCCGCGCGCCAAGAAGGTCATCGAATACTCGATGGAAGAGGCCCGCAATCTCAATCACAACTACGTCGGCACGGAGCACATCCTGCTCGGCCTGCTCCGCGAGCAGGAAGGCGTTGCCGCGCAAGTGCTGATGAACCTGGGTCTGAAGTTGGAAGAGGTCCGCGAAGAGGTCCTCAACCTGCTCGGCCACGGGATCGAAGGGAGCGAAGGGGGCGAGCGCACACCCAGTGGCGGTGGCGGTGGAGCAAGCTCCGGCGGCGAGTCTCCCAAGACCAAGAGCAAGACACCCGCGCTCGATAGCTTTGGCCGCGACCTGACGGAACTCGCCCGACAAGGCAAGCTCGATCCGGTCATCGGCCGCGAAAAAGAGATTGAACGAGCGATCCAGATTCTCAGCCGCCGCACTAAGAACAATCCGGTTCTGTTGGGCGAGGCTGGCGTCGGCAAGACGGCCATCGTCGAAGGATTCGCGCAGCGCGTGATCGACGGCAACGTGCCGGAGCTGCTCTGCGATCGACGGATTGTCGTGCTCGACCTGGCCATGATGGTGGCCGGCACCAAGTACCGCGGTCAGTTCGAAGAGCGGATCAAGGCCGTGATGAACGAAGTTCGTCGCGCCAAGAACACAATCTTGTTCATCGATGAGCTGCACACCCTGGTCGGCGCCGGTGGCGCGGAAGGGGCGATCGACGCCTCGAACGTGCTCAAGCCAGCGCTCGCTCGCGGTGAGATTCAGTGCATCGGCGCCACCACCCTGGACGAGTACCGCAAGTACATCGAAAAGGATCAAGCGCTCGATCGCCGCTTTCAGGTCATCATGGTCGAGCCTTCGACCAAGACCGAGACCGTCGAAATCCTCAAAGGGTTGCGCGATCGGTACGAGACGCACCATCGGGTGCAGATCACCGACGACGCCTTGGCCGCGGCCGTCGAGCTATCCAGCCGGTACATCACCGCTCGCTGCTTGCCGGACAAGGCGATTGACGTCATCGACGAGGCGGGCGCCCGCGTCCGACTGAAAGCGATGACCCGTCCGCCCGATCTCAAGGAGATCGACGACGAAGTCGAACGTCTGAACAAGGAGAAGGAAGAAGCCGTCGCCAATCAAGACTTTGAGAAGGCGGCCGCGCTCCGCGATCAGGCGGACAAGCTCAAGAAAAAGAAGCAGTCCATCACCCGCGACTGGCGAGAGAAGTCTCGCGAGACCGACGGCGTGGTCGACGAAGAAGTCATTGCCGAAGTGGTCTCCAAGATGACCGGCATTCCGCTCACCCGGATGACCACTGAGGACTCGATGCGCTTGATGGAGATGGAAAAGGATCTGCACAAGCGGGTCATTAGCCAGCACGAAGCCATCAAGAGCATCTCCAAGGCCGTCCGCCGCAGCCGCAGTGGGTTGAAAGATCCAAAGCGGCCCACCGGGTGCTTTATCTTCGCCGGACCAACCGGCGTCGGTAAGACATTGCTGGCCAAGGCCCTGGCAGAGTTCATGTTCGGCGACGACGACGCGCTGATCCAGATCGACATGAGCGAGTACATGGAGAAGCACAACGTCAGCCGTTTGATCGGCGCCCCGCCGGGCTACGTCGGCTTCGAAGAGGGTGGCCAGCTCACCGAGAAAATCCGCCGCCGGCCGTACGCGGTCGTGCTGCTGGACGAAATCGAGAAGGCTCACCCGGACGTCTTCAACATGTTGTTGCAGGTGATGGAAGAAGGCCGTTTGACCGACAGCTTCGGTCGCAACGTCGACTTCCGGAACACGATCCTCATCATGACGACCAACGCCGGCGCCGAGGCGATCAAGAACGAATCCTCGTTCGGCTTCCAGTCGCCCGATGATGACGCCTCGTACGAAAGCATGAAGGGCCGCGTCAACGAGCGGATTGAGAAGGTCTTCCGACCAGAGTTCCTCAACCGCGTGGACGATGTCATCATCTTCCGTCACTTGGACCTGAACGACCTGAAGGAAGTTGTCGAGCTGGAACTGAGCAAGGTCCGCGAGCGGCTCTCCGAGCGCGGTCTGAAGCTGATCCTGACCGACGAGGCCAAGGCCTACTTGATCAAGAAGGGTTCCAACACCGATTTCGGCGCCCGTCCGCTACGTCGGGCAATCGAGAACTACGTCGAGGATCCGCTGTCCGAAGAACTGCTGAAGGGCGAGTTCCAAGGCAAGGACACGATCAGCGTCGAGGTGAAGGAAGTCGGCGACATCAAGCAACTGGTCTTCGAGAGCTCGCTCTCAGAGCCAGAGACCGCAAGCGTAGGCGCCAGTGGCAGCGAACCGCCGAAATAAGGCGTCCGCCGCTTAGGCCGCCATTAGTTCGATAGTAAAACCAACAGCCGCCGGTCTCCTGCAAAGGGACCGGCGGCTGTTTTTGTTTTGCCCATCCTGCAGCTCCCACAGATTCTGGGGTCCCGCGGGACCGCTGGAAGATTGGGCCGCTGCCGAGTAAAACGGGGGTTATTGATTCGGACCGAATCGCCCGGGCGAGGATGCCTGCCGCTGATTGTCCGTTTTCCGGGGCCACTCGACTGGTCCCTCTCTCGCTCAACTGTCCTTTTGGGCTCTCAACGGCCCGGGGATGCCTGCGAACCGAAAGATTCGAGCTGCGATGAAAAAGATCGGAAAGCTGCTAGTTGCTAATCGTGGTGAGATCGCCATTCGCGTCTTCCGCACCGCCCACGAGCTGGGCATACGGACCGTGGCCATCTACTCGCACGAGGACCGCTTTGCCCTGCATCGCCTGAAGGCCGACGAGGCCTACCTGGTGGGCAAGGCCGGCGAGCCACTGCGGTCTTACCTGGACATCGACGCGATCCTGGCCATTGCCTGCCGGCACGGCGTTGACGCCATTCACCCTGGCTACGGCTTTCTTTCGGAGAATCCAGAGCTCTCCAGGGCCTGCCAAAAGGCCGGCATCATCTTCTGCGGGCCCACGCCCGAAGTGCTGGAGCAACTAGGCGACAAAGTCACCGCCCGGCAGATTGCAGGTAGCGTTGGCGTCCCCGTATTAGCCGGTAGCGATAATCCGCTTTCGGGCCCGGAAGAGGCGACCCAGTTGGCCGAAAAGCTCGGCTACCCAGTCATGCTAAAGGCGGCCAAGGGTGGCGGCGGACGCGGCATGCGCGTTGTCGAAAAGGTCGAAGAGCTGGCGAACTCGCTGGCCCAGGCGCAGCGAGAATCGCTTGGCGCGTTCGGCAGTAGCGACGTCTTTCTCGAAAAATTCATTCCCCGTCCACGGCATATCGAAGTGCAGTTGCTAGGCGACCAGCACGGCGGTCTGGTGCATCTATACGAGCGCGATTGCTCGCTCCAGCGTCGCCACCAAAAGGTCGTTGAGATCGCGCCGGCGCTGAGCCTCGATCCGGCATTGCGAGAAGAGATCTGCCAGTCCGCCCTCACCGTCGGCCGCGCGGTGCGCTATCAGAACGCCGGCACCGTGGAGTTTTTGGTCGATACGGACACCGGCAAGTACTACTTTATTGAAGTCAATCCGCGGATTCAGGTCGAACACACGGTGACCGAGGCCGTGACCGGCGTCGACCTGGTGCAGTGCCAGATCATGGTCGCGAAGGGTCACAAGCTGGCCGATCCCGAGATCGATCTGGGCGCGCAAGACGCCATCCGCACGCGCGGGTTTGCCATCCAGTGCCGCGTAACGACGGAAGATCCTGAGAATCGCTTCCTGCCGGATTATGGCCGGATCACCCACTATCGCTCCGCCGGCGGCATGGGCATCCGGCTCGATGGCGGCACCGCGTTCTCCGGCGCGCTGGTCACGCCGTTTTACGATTCGCTATTGGTCAAAGTCACCGTTTGGGCGCGGCACTTTTCCGACGCGGCGCGGCGGATGGAGCGCAGCCTGCAGGAATTCCGCATCCGCGGCGTGAAGACGAACCTGCCGTTTTTGATCAACCTGGTCACGCATCCCAAGTTCCTGGCCGGCGGCTACACCACGCGGTTTTTGGACGAGACGCCGGAACTGTTCGACTTTGTCGTCCCGCGCGACCGAGCGACCAAGCTGTTTAACTTTTTGGGAGACGTTTTGGTCAACGGTCATCCGGCCGTGAAGAAAAAGCCGGAGCTAGTCCGCCGCGCGCCGGCGCCGCTGCCGGTGGTCAATCACGATCAGTCCGTTCCCTCCGGCATGCGCGATCGGCTGCGACAGTTGGGGCCCGCGGGGCTCAGCAAGTGGATCCTGGAGCAAAAGCCGCTGCTGCTGACGGACACCACGTTCCGAGACGCGCACCAGTCGCTACTGGCAACTCGGCTGCGCTCGGTCGATATGGTCAACGTGGCCGACGCCTACGCCCGGCTGGTTCCGCAACTGTTCTCCATCGAAATGTGGGGTGGCGCCACGTTCGACACGGCGATGCGCTTCCTGGGCGAATGCCCTTGGCAGCGTCTGTCCGATCTGCGCGACCGCGTCCCCAACATCCTGTTTCAAATGCTGTTCCGCGCGTCGAACGCGCTGGGCTACGCCAACTATCCGGACAATGTCGTTCGCGAATTTGTCAAAGAGACGGCCGCCGCCGGCATGGACGTCTTCCGCATCTTCGACTCGCTGAATTGGGTCGACAACATGCGCGTGGCAATGGAGGCCGTGATCGAGGCCGGCGCCATTTGCGAGCCTGCCATCTGCTACACCGGCGATATCCTGGATTCGTCGCGGACGAAGTACGACCTGAAGTACTACATCCGCATGGCCAAGCAGTTGGAGAAGATGGGCGCGCATATCCTGTGCATCAAGGACATGGCCGGACTCTGCAAGCCCTACGCCGCCCAGCAACTGGTCCGCGCGCTGAAGCAGGAGATCGGCATCCCGGTTCACTTTCACACGCACGATACCAGCGGCGTGCAGGCAGGGTCGATCTTGCTAGCCGCGGAAGAGGGCCTGGATATCGCCGACGCCGCCGTGGCGCCATTCTCAGGCCTGACCTCGCAGCCCAATCTGAATTCGATCGTCGAATCGCTCCGCTTTACTCCGCGCGACACGCAGCTTGGCTTTGAGCCGCTGCAACAGATCGCCGACTATTGGTCCGCCGTCCGCGAGTTTTACACGCCGTTCGAAACGGGCATGCTGGCCAGCACGGCCGACGTCTATCGAGACGAAATGCCCGGCGGTCAGTACACCAATTTGTTCCAGCAGGCCAAGGCCATCGGCCTGGCGCATCGCTGGCGCGACATTTGCAAAATGTACGCCGACGTGAACCGTCTGTTCGGCGACATCGTCAAGGTCACGCCCAGCTCCAAGGCCGTCGGCGATATGGCCCTGTACCTGATCACGGGCGATTTCACCGTGGAAGACGTGCTCAACCCGGAGCGCGAGTTGGCGTTCCCGGAATCGGTGGTCGACCTGATGAGTGGTCGGATGGGGACGCCTCCCGGCGGATTTCCGGCGGACGTGCAAAATCGAATCCTGCGCGGCGCCAAGCCACTGGCCGACCGACCAGGCGCCATTTTGCCACCAGCGGATTTTGCCGAGGCCGAGGCCACGGTCGAAGTGATCATGAGCCGCAAGCCGTCTGCGCGAGACGTCCTCTCCTATTTCATGTACCCCAAGGTGTTTGCGGAGTACATCGCGCGGGAAGAAAAATACTCGGACACCAGCAGCGTCCCCACGCCGGTCTTCTTCTACGGCCCGGACGCGGGCGAAGAGTTTGCCGTCGATATCGAAAAAGGAAAGACGCTGGTCGTCAAGTTCCTGACCGTGGGCGATCCTCATCCGGACGGGCGGCGCACGGTCTTCTTCGAGCTCAACGGACAGTCGCGGACCGTGACGATCGAAGACCGCGCGCTCGAAGCCCTGGTCGAACGCCGCCCGAAGGCCGAGGCCAGCGACCCCAACCAGGTTGGCGCGCCGATGCCAGGCTCGGTGGTCACCGTGGCCGTGCAAGCGGGGGACACGGTCACCAAGGGCCAAAAGCTGTTATCGCTGGAAGCGATGAAGATGGAAACAACGCTCTACGCGGAGCGCGACGGCAAAATCGCCGAAGTCCTCGTCCGCCCCGGCGTGCAAATAGAAACCGGCGATTTGGTCGTGCGCTTTGCGCCGTAGAGGCGAGGCAGATCGCATCCCTAAATTTTATTACGGCCTGCTTTTCGTCAGACTCGCTCGCAATCCAAGGACGGCCACCGGCGCGAACATGGCCCAAAAGGCGGCGACCCAGACCAGTAGCGGCAGTAAAAAATGGCTGTTGGGTCCAATGTCGCTGATGTAGGGGGTGACTACGACGCCCGTACCAATCGGCACGATCCACCAGATCAGTAGCACCGTGCGGAGGTTCTTTTGTAGCCATCGCCGTGGCGGCGCCAGAAACGCTAAAGGGCTCAGGCCCAGGCCAATTGCCAGCGCCTTGTTAAATGCCTCTTGGGCGCCATGCGGCGAGGCGTTTAATACGCGGGCCACGGCGAAGACAAACATCAATAGTGCGGCGATCGCGGTGATAGACGTGACCGCGGAGCGTCGTATCTTCATCGACAAATCCTGCCTTCGCAATTTCGGCGCGGACTGAACTAACAGAGTTCCAACAAAACTCGTTGAGCTCAACCGTTCTAGGATCGAGTACCACGCGCGGAGCGTTTTCAACTGAGTGTTCCGCCATGCTTCAATGGTGGACGTGTTTTTGCACGCGCGCCTTCGGCTCTCCATCCTGCGGCGTCGGCGCAAAACAGATAGGGAACTTGCAGTGTGGTCGCAAGTCTCTGCAAAAGGCGAGCCCCGCCGACAACGTCGCTGGTTAACAAGATGGGGAGCCGATAATAGTCGCCTGCGGGCGAACGCTTTAAAACGAGCAGGCCCTGGACGGCGTCTGTGGCTCCGTCTTGCAGGACGAAATGCCAGGGGCAGAGTTGGACGGCGCTAACCAGCTCGCGCGGAATCGCAAGGCATTGCCTCTTGGTCTCTCCAACGAAGGTCCACCTCAATCCCGCCGCCAAATCCGTTTTCTCGGATTCACGCGTGTGGGGCAAATCCAGCTCCAGATCGTCTCCATTGCCTGGAATGCTAAGCCGGCAAAGTTGGCGATATCCCGAACGCAGTAACAAGCCGATCAACAGAATGGCCGGGACGCCACAGAAAACGGTGCCCCCTATCGCACAGATCGCCGAAACGGCCCAGCCTGCATTGTTCAGTTCTCTATGAAAGATCCAGGTCAATAAACCCGCGAACGCTGTCAGGAACACAATTCCGAAGGCAATCGAAGATCGCAAGTCGTTTCGCCAAAGATGCTGATGGGGGCGGAACTCCCACTGGCCGGCCTCTTGCGCCAGTTCATGTGTGACCCTCGCGTGTAATACAGAACCCTCGCGAGCGACAGGCTCCATCGGAACATCGGGCCACTCAGTCAGAACAGCGTGACGAATAGAAACCGGCAAGAAAATTCGCCAGAGTGCCCACACGAGTACAATTCCGCCGAGCAGTGCGAATGGAATTGTACACAACTTCCCAATCCAAACCGGCAGGCCGGGGGGCACTGCATCGCCAATTGTGAAGAACCCAATCACTCCGACAAGCGTGAAAAACGTGCCGAGCGTCAGGGCGATCCATTTCCCTGGACAATAAACCACGGATTCCACTTCGGGCCAGGTTTCCACGTCGTTTCTCTTCCTCGCTGGTAGCCATCGCGCCGACTATGGATCACCGACTGCCGCAACAAGATCAACCCGAAGATCGCACTTCAGCTTGTTCGCCGTTGTCTTTGGCCGATAGTCCCAGGATCAACGGCACAGCTTTCCTGGCCCATTGTTCGGGCGATTGGTAGCGCGTGGCGCCGGCGCCGAACGCGGTTTGCAGCATGTCTGTGTTGATCACGCCCGGATTGAGCGGAACGGCGGCCATGCCGGATGGCAATTCCTGCGCAAGCGCCTGCGTCAGTCCTTCGATCGCCCATTTGGTGGCGCAATACGGCGCGACCTCGGGCGACGTCGAGCGTCCCCAGCCAGAGCTGAAATTAACAATCACGCCCGAGCCGCGCGCGACCATCGCCGGGACGAAATGCCGGATCACGTGAAACACGCCCAGGATGTTCACATCGACCAGGCTTTTGAATTCCTGGGGCGGAACTTTCCACAGCTCGGCGCTCGCGTTCATCAGCGCCGCGTTGTTGATCAGCAGATCGGGCGGCCCGACGTCCGCGAGCACGTCCATGGCCCAGCGCGCTACCTGGTCGTCGTCCGCCACGTCAACCGCGTCAAAACAGTGGGGCGCCGGCCAGCGGCGGCGCAGCTCCGCAATGCCGGTCGCGCTGCGAGCCGAGCCACAAACGCGATGCCCTGCGGCGATAAACCCCTCGGCCATCACCAGCCCCAGGCCGCGGCTCACTCCGGTTAGCACGATGGATTTTTGTTTGTCGGCCAAGGGAGTCGCCTTTCCAAAGAGCTCACAAAAAAGGCCGGCGCGCTCGATTGCGCGCCGGCCTGGGTGTTTGCTTTCCAAATGCCTCAAACGTCAGGCACTACCGCGGGGGCATCACGCCGGCGCCCGGCGCTACCTGCTTCATATTGGCGGGTGTCTCGGCTTCTGCATCGCCAAACGCCCAGCCGAACGCGCCGACCAGCATCTTTTGAAACTTGGGGTTATCCCAGACGTCTTCGCGGTGGCCCATCGAGGTGTAGAAAACGCGCCCTTTGCCGTGGCGGCGGGCCCAGGTCGAGGGGAACGGCGGACGCTCGTAATCCTTGCCCTGCATGCCCTGCGTGTCCATCACCAGGATCACGTGCAGGTCGTCTGCGTAATTCTTTAGCGAATACCATTCGTCGTTCACAATGAACGAATCGTCGGCGCCTTCGTCGGCCGCTTCGGCAAAGCCTGGGAATTTGGCGTCGACGATTTGTTGACGCGCCTTCTGCTGCGGTCCGTGGCTGATGAACTCTCCGCCCAGCATGGCGATGTAGGGGTCGACCTCGGTCTGGGTTTCGCGCTGCTTGCCGGCGTCATGACCGGGCGAGTGGAACGTATCCGCGCCGCAGTGCGACGCCAAAAAGCCCTTGCCGCTGGCAACGTAGTCCAATAGCTTCTGTTTGCCCGCAGCGGACATCGCCGGGTTCTTGTCGCCCCCTTCGGTCGTCAGATCGCCAGTAGTATAGAAGAAGATGGCGTCGTAGCCGCTAAGATCTTTGTCGAACACCGCACCATCCTTGGTGCACTCAACGTCAAAGCCGTTTTCTTCGCCTAGCTTGATCAACGCCCGTTCTGCGTGGCCGAGCATGTCGCCTTTGCGCTTGATGGCCGAATGCTCAAAGCCGGCGCTCTTGGTGAAGACCAGCACCTTGCGCTTCGGTTTGTCAGCGGCAAGTTCGCCCATCGCAATTTTCAGCGGCCAGACAGCCAGGCAGACAGCGGCCATCAACAACAACAAGTCACGGCGTTTCATCGAGATAGGTCTCCGGCGGGAAAAAGGCGTGGTGGGCGGGCGGTAACAAAGGCACGGCCAGTCAGGCCGGTCCTGGAATGTGTTCAACGTGGCTAGCGAGCAATGGCGATTGGCAATTGGGATGATCTGCATTCAACGGCGCCGCGGAACGTGTCCACGTAACGACTGATGACGCAGCCCAATTCGCCACCAGGGCGCTCATCAAGCCCCTGTAGCTTACACTCGCCCGAAGGGGAATAAAAGCTGGCCGTTCGGCTGGTCGAAGGCCCGGCGGGCGCCCCGGACTGGCCTGCTGGAACGCTAGGGCGACAGTTCAATGGATGACTTCGAGGGGGCAATCGGGACGGACTCGCTGGCAGCCACCGCGTCGGCCGGGCTATCGTCTGTCGCCACCCAGTGGAAGATGTCTGCCCGATTAGGATTGCCCGAGGCGCAGTAGAAAATACGCCCATCCGGCGAATATCGGATCGCGCTGATGCCATCGGGAATCGCGACAGCGACCATCTTCTGGCCTGTCTCGGCGTGCCAGAACTGCAACTCACGCTCCGTCTGTATGGCCAGGGTCCGTCCATCTGGCGAGAAAGCGAGACCGTTCGTCAGAATGTTCAATTGCAAGGTGTGCAGAAGCTCGCCACTGACAACGTCCCAGATCAGCACGTTTCTTCGATTGTGCACAACGGCAATGCGTCGGCCGTCCGCCGAGAATTGCGGGCAAGCAAGGGAATCGGTGATGTTCTCATCTTCGCGCAGCCATCGCCCCTCTCCTGTGAGGTTATCGACAAGTCGGAAACCGCCGGGAATGTGTGCCATGGCAGTCCAGCGTCGGTCCACAGACATGGTTGCCACATCTCCAGTATTTGCCCAATCCTTTCCCACCGCGAATGTCTCGGCACAAATGCCCCTAGACGAGCGGAGATCGATCACGCGCAAAATGTGGTCGGTGAATGAAATCGCTACGGCGTCCAGTTCGTCAAAGTAGAAAGCGCTCGCGAGATTCTCTGGCAGCGTGATCGCCAGAGGCTTGGTCTCGCCGGTTTTCAAATCCCGCACGATTCCGCCACCCTGACTATCTCGTTCCAACCGCATTCCACGCGGCGAGATCACGCCAGGCGAATTCGGGAATGAAGTTGTCCGATCTCCAAACTCCATGGGCGCGTTTTTGGAGCTCTTCTGGAAACAGTCGACTTTTAATCGCGTAATGTCCCTGTGCGTTTGGATTGTGACTCGCTGACCATCCTCGTCGATGCCGATGATGTTCCCATCAAAACCGCCAGGATAGAGATGGCGCACGCTCGGATGTAGCGGCAATCGCCGGTGCAAATCCGTGACGCAAACGCGCCCGTCCCATCCGGCGGTAATGAGGTACTTGCCATCACCGGAAAATCCAAGATCCGTCACGCGATCTGCATGATGCTGCGCGAAGCTGACAGGTTGATTGCCCGCTTTTGTGTCAAACACGTGAACTATGGAGTCCGGCGCAACGATCGCCAATAGTTCCGAGTTTTTCTCCCAACCAACGAGTCCCTGCAATAACGTATGCATCCGGATTGACGACTCGCCAGAGTTCGAGTCAAAATGACGCATACCTACGCCATATTCCAGTGCAGTTAGCTCGCCTCTTGGATGAAGCGAGACACGACATTCCTTGGTTGTCATCGTTCGGACGGTGCCCCAATCTCGCAGCTCTCGACACTGGATACCTAGGTCGCCACCCATCACAATTGCTGTGCCATCGCTGGTCCACTCCATGCTTCTGGCTCTGGCGGCGCCTGTGAAGAGTTCCTGGCCGGTTTCTGTGTCCCACACTTGGAGTCGCCCAAGGTCTCCCCCGAAACTACTGTCCGCTCTCATGGTGAAGGACGCTATCTTGGATCCGTCCGGCGAACACGCGAGTAAGAGGATTTCATTGGTAGCCTTCAGCGTCTGCACTGGATCCAAACCTGCGGCGTTTATCTTCCAGATAGTGACGGTCGTATCGCAACTAGCCGTCGCCACATGTGTGCCATCAGGCAAAAACGCGATTTGATTCACACACGCCTTGTGGGCGGCCAGCTCGTAAACAACACTCTTGGACGCCAAGTCCCAGATCCGCAGCCGTCCCGTTTCGTCGCCGGTCAATATCTGCTGGTCTCCCGGCAGAAAGCGGGCGCATTCGACTTTCTTTCCATGTTCCAAGATCACCGTGGCGCAATCGTCCCCGGTGTTATCAATCCTCGCAACTTGCGACTGAAGCACATGCCATTCGATGCCGCGCAAGTGACTCAGCCGCGCGCTTGGGCCATACTTTGCTAATAATCTGCGAGCGCGGTTGGCGTCTCCGTCGTGGACTGCCAAGTCCGCAATGCGCATCTGGGCGGCGTAGAGTTGTTCGTTGGCCTGCGATTCGAATTTCTCGGCCGCTTGTTGGTTGGTCTCTGCTTGCACGGCGTTACCTTGCGCAAGCTCCAACGCGTTATCGAGTTGGGCAGTATGGATGATCGCGCCGGCGACAATCGTCAAGATGGCCACCAGGCTGACTAGCGCTAGAGCCGCTTGCGCCGGACGCCGCCGCGCCCAGCGCGTCAGTCGCTTGGGTATTGAGAGGGGTCGCGCTTCGGTCGGCTCGCCGCACAGGTATCGCCGGAGGTCTGCCGCTAGCGCGCCGCCGCTTGGGTAACGCGCGGCCGGCGCCTTCTCTAGACAGCGCACGCAAATCGCTTCGAGATCGCGCGGCGTCGAGCGGACTCCCCGCAGAGTGGCAGGCTCGTCGGAGAGTAGATTCAACAGCGTATCCGCCTCGGAATTGCCGACAAACGGGGCGCGACCGCTTAGCATCTCAAAGAGAATTGCGCCCAGCGCATACACATCGCTCGCCGGGCCGATCTGCGCCAGATCTCCCTTCGCCTGCTCCGGAGACATGTAGCCAGGCGTCCCTAACACCGCGCCGTGCCGTGTCTCGTCCTCCACGGCGTCCAAGACTTTGGCCAGGCCGAAGTCCGTGATTTTGGCGTTGATCGAGTGGTCATGCGGCGGGGGCGCCGGTGCTCCTTCGGCGTTGCTTTGCGTCGACGTGTCGACGGATGTCAGAACTCGCTCGATCAGAATATTGCTCGGCTTCAGGTCGCGATGCAAAATCTGCTGGCTGTGAGCGTAGTGCATCGCGTCTGCGAGGTCGGCGACCACTCCGGCGGCCATCCGAGCAGGGCAGGGGGCCGCGCGCGAGGCGAGCCACTGGGCCAGGTTCTCGCCTTCGACATAGGCGCCGGCGATAAAGCAAATCGGTCCGATCTGCCCAACTTCGTACACCGGCACGATATGGGTATGCAGCAGCCGCGCCGCGGCCTGGCCCTCTCGGCGAAATCGCTTGCGGAGTTGCGGAGTGACCACCGCCTCGGGGCGAGGAATCTTGAGCGCCACACGGCGTCTCAGCACTGGGTCGTTGGCCAGCAGCACCATGCCGAGCCCGCCCCGACCAAGTTCGCGCACAATTTCGAACCGTCCAATGTGGCGACCGGCCAGCGATTCGGCGCCGGCGTCATCGGACTCTGAGTCATCAGCGAACGACATTCGGCCAACCAGGGAACCCAATTCCGAATTCCAAGATTCGTCGGTGGCCTCGGCGCGGCGAACGCGTTCTAAATGCGCCAGACAGTCCGTGAGCGCTGAGAACTCTGCGCGATCAAGGGTCTCGTCGGCCTCGGCGTTGGTGGCGCCAGTGGGAGATGTTTCTGGCGACGAATGAAGCGCTACGTCTTCGACGATCAACTCGTGACGCTGGATCAGCGCAGTCGTCAGGCGCTCTTTCGGATCGCCCGGTTCTTCCTCCGGGCTGCCATTACTGTGCCGAGAATCCATGAAGCTCTTCCTTCAAGGCCTGCATGGCGCGACCCCACAGCGCGCGCGCGGCGCCGGTTGGGCGTTCCATCAGTAGGCCGATATCCTCGAACTGCAACAGATCAAAGTTGCGTAATTGAATGACTTGCCGGTAATGCGCTGGCAATCGCGCCAGCGCCGCGTGCATCACATCGGCGTCTTCGGCGCGCATGGCGACCCGGCTGGGCGTCTCGTCATCGACGGCTTTCACGGCATGTTGGCAAATCGAGCTGCGGCCTGCCTGGGGCTCCTCGCGCGAAATGGCACGGCAACCGGTCGCCTGATGAAACCGCCGCGCGTGAGCGATCTTGTGGAGCAGAATCCCGCGCAGCCAGGCGGTGAACTGCTCGGTCGTCTGGCCTTCGAACAACGCCAGCGCGCGCTTGCCCTCGGCCAGCGTCTCCTGCACAACGTCCGAAGGCGCAACGCGAGCGCGGATCGCCCCGGAAAGCTCGCGTTCGCCAATGATTAGCAAATAGGTCCGGCACGTCTGTAACAGCGTCCCCAACGCCTCGTTCGATCCAGCCTGCGCATCGGCCAATAGCCTGCGCGAGGAACGGCTGGACGGCGAAGATTCGCGTGCGTGCGGCATGGACCTGGATACCCCGGAGAACTCGCATTGATGCCGAGTGAGGCATTATGACTCAAACCCCACCACGTGGCAAAGAGGTAAGCTAACCTAGGACGCAAATTTGGCAAAAATGACGAACGGCCGCACCCCCCACATTGCTTTTTTGAGAATTCGAGTGCGCACTCACCGGCGATGGGACTTAGACATGGTCCTCCGAAGAGTCATAATGCTCTCGGCCATTGGGCAAAATCGAAATCTCGCCATGGATGCACGTGGTTGCGCAGTTGTTTGCTGCCGATGATGTCGACCCGTTCGATCTTTTTGAGCTGGCGCCTGGTGTTGCCGGTGGGCGAAGCAGGATTAAGGTCGGCGCAACGTAACGCGCCGGCGCCGGAAAAAAAGGCGAACCCGGCCAGTGTCCGTCGGTTCTACTTCCCGATCAACCGCTTCATTTCCGCCCAGCTCCGGGTGTTGGCGACGTCCGATTTGGTCAAACCTGCGCGGCGGGCTTGTAGGATGCCGTAGCGCAGCACGGCCAGACCTTTGGTGCTATGGGCGTCGCTGGAGATGACAATTGGCACGCCAAAAGATTTGGCCGCGGCGCAGGCGACGTCGTCCAGGTCCAATCGCGCGGGATTGGCGTTCAGTTCCAACAGCTTGCCGTGGTCGCGCGCTGCCTTGAACATCGCGTCTGTGTCGACTTCGTACGGCTTGCGGCGATTGAGTAGCCGGCCGGTCGGATGCGCGATCGCCGAGACGTATGGATTGGTAATCGCGCCCAGAATTCGTCGCGTGATTTGTTCTTGCGGTTGATTCTGGCCGTAGTGGACGCTGGCAACGATCCAATCCGCCTCGCTCAGCACGTCGTCTTCCAAGTCCAATCCGCCGGCTTCGAGAATGTCGACCTCAACACCTTTTAGCACGACAAAATCTTTCAGTCGCGCGTTCAGCTTGTCGATCTCGGTCCATTGCGCTCGCAGGCGCTCGGCGTTCAATCCATTCGCCATGCTGACCCGTTTGGAGTGGTCAGTAATGGCAATGTATTTCAGTCCGCGCGCTTGCGCGGCGGCGACCATTTCATCGAGCGTTGCCTTGCCGTCCGTGGCGGTGGTGTGCATGTGCAGATCGCCTTGCAGATCCGCTAATTCAATCAGCGATGGCAGTCCACCGGCGTCGGCCCAGTCGAATTCCTTACGGGCTTCGCGCAGTTCCGGCGGAAAATAAGGGAGATCGAGCGCGGCGTAAACTTCGGCCTCGCTGCGTCCCGCGATCGATTCCTCGCCGCGATAGACGCCGTATTCGTTGATCTTCAATCCGCGACTCTTGGCTCGCCCGCGGAGTTCCACGTTGTGCGCTTTCGATCCGGTAAAGTATTGCAGCGCCGCGCCGAACGACTCTGCCTTGACCACGCGCAAGTCCACTTGCAGGCCGCCTCCCAAGCGGACAGACATCTTGGTGTCGCCGCGGGCCAGCACCTCGGCCACGTTCTGAAATGCCCCCAGGCGATCCATCACCTCGGTCGGATTATCCGCAACGACCAGAATGTCGAGATCGCCAATCGTTTCTCTTCCCCGGCGGTAACTGCCGGCGGGTTCAATCTGCTGCACGCTAGGGCAAGCTTTCAGATCCTCAATCAACGACTGCGCGAATTCGTCGGCCGTCGCCCAATACAGGCGCTCATCCTGGCTGTTGGCGATGGTCAGCCCTTCCATAATCTTCTGCTCGGTCTTTTCGCCAAAGCCCTTCAGGTCCCGCACCAGGTGGGACTCGCAGGCGGCGCGGAGTTGTTCCA
>Ga0105046_10008248_pt1 | contig 16381 bp, 19 predicted proteins | sample MAT03_FD_78385 | JGI IMG/M metagenome (GOLD analysis project Ga0105046, IMG submission 78385) | Freshwater microbial communities from Lake Fryxell liftoff mats and glacier meltwater in Antarctica - MAT-03 (megahit assembly) | ecosystem: Environmental > Aquatic > Freshwater > Ice > Liftoff...
CGGCAGCGCGAAAAATGAGGTGACGCCCATGCTGCGCTTCATCCACAAGCGTGTGTTTGTCGAGATCGGGGGCAACCGCGATGGTGCCCAATTCAACCTCATGTGGTCGCCCTGAGCGGCATCTGCGGCATCTGCGGCATCTCCGTCCGCAACAAGTCAAATCTGAAACTCAAGGACACGTCATGAAAGTTCTCTGTGCCATCGTTGTGGCTGCCTCGTTGCTTGTTGTGGGTGCTGCGCAAGCCAACACCGTGAAGCTGTCCGTCAACGGCATGGTCTGTGCGTTCTGCGCCCAAGGCATTGAGAAGCGACTGAGCAAGATGCCCGAGAACGGGCCGCTTTACATCAACCTGAAACAGAAAGTCGTGGCCATCCAGGCCAAGCCCGGCAAGACCATCGACGTCGACAAGGTCAAGGCCGAGATCACCGAAGCCGGCTATGACGTGGTGCAGGTGCAGACCGTGCCGCAGACGGTGGCGGCCATTCGTGCCGAGATGAAGGCCAAGAAGTGACGTCTGCCGCATGACCAGCGCCGACGGCTCGCGCGAGTTGCGCCAGTCCGCAGCCAGCGCCTGGCTGGCGTTGGCCGCCAGTTCCTCCACCTTGGTCTGCTGCGCCTTGCCGGCACTGCTGGTGACGTTGGGTGCGGGTGCGGCGCTGTCGGGCCTGGTGTCGGTGTTTCCACAAATCGTCTGGCTGAGCGAACACAAGGGCACCGTGTTTGGCTTGTCCCTGGCCCTGATGCTTGCCGGTGGCGTTTTGCAGTGGCGCAACCGCACGGCGCCATGCCCTGTTGACCCGGCCTTGCGCGACGCCTGCCTGCGCACGCGGCGCTGGTCGCTGCGGGTGTACGGGGCCTCGGTGCTCTTGATGGCCATGGGCGCCTGGTTTGCATTTGTGCAGCCCTGGTTGAGCGCGGTGGAGAGAAGGGTGGCGCGGGCGACCTTTGTGTCGTCGCGCTGGTGACGTGGGCGGCCGGGCCTGCGCTCTACCATCGCGCCCCCAGACATCACCCGGCGCACCACCATGACCGTCATCAGCACCCTTACCAACCACCAGGTCTGCCTGGCTGCGCGCCCCATCGGCATGCCCAAGGCCAGCGACTGGCAATTCACCGAAGAGCCCGTTGCCGAACCGGTCGACGGCGGCGTGCTGATCAAGACCCTGGCCATATCGCTGGACCCGGCCATGCGCGGCTGGATGAACGAAGGCAAAAGCTACATCCCGCCGGTCGGCATTGGCGAGGTCATGCGCGCTGGCGGTGTCGGCACCGTGGTGGCATCGAAGAACCCAGGCTTTGCCGTGGGCGACACCGTCAGCGGCGGCCCCGGCGTGCAGGAATACTGGCTCGTGCCTGCCGATCAGATCAAGCGCAGCGGCCTGGCCAGGATCGACCTGGCGCTGGGCAGCCTCACGCAGTGGCTGAACGTGCTGGGCATGCCCGGCATGACCGGCTACTTTGGCCTGATGGACGTGGGCCAGCCGCAGGCCGGTGAGACCGTGGTGGTGTCCGGCGCGGCTGGCGCGGTGGGCCAAACGGTGGGGCAGATGGCCAAGATCAAAGGTTGCCGCGTGGTGGGCATTGCCGGCGGTGCAGCCAAGTGCGACTGGGTCGTCAAAGAGCTGGGTTTTGATGCCTGCATCGACTACAAGGGCGGCTCGGTCAAAGACGGTTTGAAAGAGCACTGCCCCAAAGGCGTGGACGTGTACTTCGACAACGTGGGCGGTGAGATTCTGGACACCGTCTTGACGCGCATCAACCGCAAGGCGCGCATCATCATCTGCGGCGCCATCAGCCAATACAACAACACCACGGCGGTGGCCGGGCCGAAGAACTACCTGAGCCTGCTGGTCAACCGCGCGCGCATGGAAGGCATCGTGGTGTTCGACTACGCCGACCGCTATCACCTGGCGATGGCCGAGATGGCGGGGTACTTGAAGGACGGCCGCATGAAGAGCAGAGAGGACGTCGTGGTGGGCGGTGTTGCGGCTTTCCCGGAAACGCTGACCAGGCTGTTCACGGGCGAGAACTTCGGCAAGTTGGTGTTGCAAGTCGCGGCCTGATTTGCTTGGCGCAACCATGATCGTCGCCAGCTTGCGGCCGAACACGGCTGCGGACAGAGAAGCCGCAATAACGTGATTTCGCTCTTGCCACCAATCACGGCAAGAAGTCATCCAGTTGCGTGCCACAGCGCAGACCATCGATGTGCATGAAGTGCGCGTCCCTCGTCAGCAACGCGGCGCCATGTTCGAGCGCGCTGGCTGCGATCCACAAGTCGTTGGTGGGGATCGGTTTGCCCTTGCGTCGCAACCCTGCGTACACCAGGGCGTAACTGTCGGCGGTGCGAGCGGTAACCGGTACCAATTGCACGCGGCTTGATTGCAGAAACTGGGCCAGCTCAGAGCGATTTTTAGCCTCTTTGGAGCCTCCTGCAAAGCCACCCAACAGTTCACCCATGACTACCGGATTCAACAACAACTGTTCAGCGTATGACAGCACCGCCAGCGTTGCCGCTTCGCCCAGCTTGAACGCGGTGTAGGCGTTGGTGTCTAGCAAGATAGCGCGCACCGATTACTTCCAAAGTGCAGCGTCCACGGCCTGAAATGCAGCCGTGGCCTGTTCGAAAGCAGCGGCATCGGTCTTGCGCCACGTGCCGGCCAAAGCATCAAGGTCATCGTGTCGCGTCAGCGTGGACCGCGTTGCACTCAGGCCCAGGCCTTGGTCAATCAAGCGCAGCACCAGCTGGTTCACGCTGGCGTCTTCCTGCGTGGCGCGCGCTTTCAGCGCGGCCAGGGATTGGGGATTCAGCCCGCGGACACTGATGGTCGACATGATGGCACCAGGTTAAGAGTTATGCTGGCACGCATGCTAGCAAACCGCGCAACCTGTTAGCAGTCGTCTGGCATCTTACGAATGTCAGCCGCGCCGCCCTGCCGGCGTCAGTTGTTTTGGTAGCAGCAGTGCGGCATGGGCGGTTGCGTCCAGACCAGGTTAATCTGGCGGGCGCGCTGGTGCGCAAACGGTAGTTGCTGGACAGGGGCCCCAGAACACAGTTGCTCACGGCAACACAGCCCCCACCACCCGTCCCACGCTACCCTCGCCCAATTCGCGCAATTTCTCAACCTTGTCGGTCGCGCTGAGGTAGTTCCAGGGGTCGGTGCCGATATCCGTGGTGCGCGCGGTGTACATGCTGCTGTCGCGGATGTCGTAGGTTTTGGTCACCTCACCGGGGGTCGTGTCCATCAAGGTCAGGCGCAGCATGGCGTAAGGGCCGAGAAACCGTTGCTGAGGACACCCGTGCTGCGGTTGATGATCTGATTGGTGCAGTCGATGTACAGACCCACACCTTCCAGGTTGCCAGTGCCCAGCGTGAAGCCTTCGGCCACAGGAAAACTGGCCTGCCCACGGCCGCTGGTAATCAGCAACACATGGGTCAACTTGTCGGCATTGATGGCGTTCGCCACCCAGCCCGGCAACTCGCTGCGCTGCGCACCTTCAACGACCTTGCGCTGTTCTTCAATGCTGATGGGCGCCGTGGCGCGGTACATCGACAGCTGCGTGCGCGGTTGCAGCCGTTCAACGCCAGCGCGCACGGCCCGCAGTGCGGCCTAATCCACGCCGATGCCGTGGGTTGTGAGCGAATCGCGCTGATTGCGGTCCAGCCGCGTGCCGATGGTTTCATCGGCTGAGGACACCACCTGCAAGCCGTCGCCCAGCAAGGCAAACACGCCGATTTTTTTGGCTGGCGTTTGCGCCAGCGCCAACACCGGCACTGTTGAGGTGATCAGTGCCGCGACAACGATGAGACGCCGCTTGGCGGATGCAGATGTCATGGACATGTCGAGATTGTTGAACTTGTTTGAAGAGACGAATAAAAGCGTAGAGCCGTTCGGCGGCTGCGCAACGCTATTGCGAAACGGCACGGGCCAGAAGAAGGCTTAAGCCGTCAAAAGTGGATGCCCCGCATCATCTGCGCCATGGCCATGGCCTCGGCCGACAACGCTGGCTTGGCCAGCTTTTCGCCCTTCGCAGCCTGGCTGTCGGGGAACATGCGGAAGGTGGTGTTCATGACGATCTGCGTGATGCGTGGCGCCGCGGCGTTCAGCACCTCGCCGAACACGCCCAGCCTCGTGGCCACACGCACGGGCTTTTCCACGCAGGCCTGCACGATCATGTCGGCGGCTTCTTCGGGTTTGAGCAGCGGCATGCTGTCGTAGATCTTGGTCGGTGCCGTCATCGGCGTTCTCACCAACGGCATGTTGACGGTGGTGAAGGTGACACCCTGGTCAGCAAATTCGCTGCTGGCGCAACGTGTCCACGCGTCCAGCGCCGCCTTGCTGGCGACATAGGCACTGAAGCGCGGGGCGTTGACCAAAACGCTCATGCTGCTGAGGTTGACGACGTGGCCTTTCTTTTTTGCCACCATGCCGGGCAGCAGGCCCATGGTGACACGCAGGCAGCCGAAGTAGTTCAGCTGCATGGTGCGTTCATAGTCGTGGAAGCGGTCGTAGCTGCTCTCAATGGCTCGGCGGATGCTGCGCCCGGCGTTGTTGATCAAGTAGTCGACTCCGCCGTGGTCGGCGTTCAGGGTTTTGACCATTTCGCCGCAACTGGTCTCATTGGCGATGTCGGCGCTGTAGCTGAAGACCTGGGGCTTGGCCACGCCACGCTCTTTGGCGTAGTCCTCGATTTCCTTGACGGCCACAGCCAGTTTGTCAGCGTCGCGCGCGCAGATGATGGTGATGGCGCCTGCTTCAGCGAAACGGCAGGCTGATGCCAAACCGATGCCTGATGAACCGCCCGTGACCAGCACCACCTTGCCACCCACCGCGCCCTTGAGGCTGCGGTCGATGAACAGCGCCGGGTCCAGGTGCCTCTCCCAATAGTCCCACAGCACCCAGGCGTAGTCCTTCAAGTTGGGGCAGGTGATGCCGCTGCCTTTGAGTGCCGCGTCCAGTTCGCGCCGGTCATAGCGTGTGGGCCAGTTCAGGAAGGTGAACACGTCCTCGGGTAGGCCCATGTCTTTCATCACCGCATTGCGTATGCGGCGCACCGGGGCCATGGCCATCATTCCCTTCTTCACGCTCTTGGGAATGAAACCCAGCAACGCGGCGTTGATGAACAGGTTCATCTTGGGCGCGTGGGCGGCTTTGCTGAAGATGTCCAGCACGTCGCCGATGCGGTAGCCCACCGGGTCGACCAAGTGGAAGGCTTTGCCCTGCAATTCGGTGGTGGTGCTGTGGCTGATGTGGTCGATGCACTTGACCACGAAATCCACCGGCACGATGTTGATGCGCCCGCCTTCCAGGCCCACTGAAGGGAACCATGGCGGCAAAATCTCCCGCATGCGCTGGATGACCTTGAAGAAGTAATACGGCCCGTCGATCTTGTCCATCTCGCCGGTGCTGCTGTCGCCCACCACAAAGGCCGGGCGATACACCGTCCAGGGCACCTTGCATTCTTTGCGCACGATCTTCTCGCTCTCGTGCTTGGTCATGAAGTACGGGTGGTCCACCCCCTCTGCTTCTTCGAACATGTCTTCACGGAAGACACCTTCATACAAACCCGCTGCGGCAATGCTGCTGACATGGTGCAGGTGGCCTGCCGCGATGGCCTTGGCAAACTCGACCAGGTTGCGTGTGCCTTCGATGTTGACCTGGATCTGGCTCTCGGCGTCGGCCTTCAGGTCGTAGATCGCGGCCAGGTGGTAGACCGCCCCGATCTGGCCCTTCAAGGCCTTCATCGCGTCAGCACTGACCCCGAGTTTTTTGGCCGTCAGGTCGCCAGTCACCGGTACGGCGCGATCCTCGTTCACACCCCAGTGTTCGTACAGCGCAGCCAATTTGCTTTCGCTGCCGGCCCGGAGCAAAAAATGCACCACAGCACCGGGGCGTGCCAGCAGGGCTTTGACCAGGCGTTTACCGATGAAGCCGGTGGCTCCTGTGACGAAGTAGTGCATGCGGTTTCTCCTCGCAGGACGATGCGAATGTCGAGCCAAGGATAGAGCCGTCTCACTAGACATTTAGGCTGCGCGCCCCAGGGGTGAACCCTATATTTCGGAGCTGTTGTACCGCGCCGTCCTGCTGGTTGTTGCCAGCGTCGACAGGCCCCGCTGAACTGCATCCCCCAAGGAACACCATGGTCAAGAAAATTCACAGCGCCAGCGACTCTGCCGCCGAGCCCACCGCATCCAGCAAAGCCGGCAAGGCCAGCAAGGCCGGCAAGGCCACTGGCCAGACCGCCAGCCACTTGGCCAGCTCGGTCAAGGATTCGGCCCAGCAGATCTGGTTGGCCGGCATGGGTGCGTTCAGCAAGGCCCAGGAAGAAGGCACCAAGGTGTTCGAGAGCCTGGTCAAGGAAGGCATGAGCTTGCAGCGCAAGACGCAGGCCGTGGCCGAAGAGAAGATTGGCGAAGTCACTGGCAAGATGACCGCCATGGCTGGCACCGTGACGGCCAAGGCTGGCCAGAACTGGGACAAGCTGGAAACCATCTTCGAGGCCCGCACTGCCAAGGCCATGAACAAGCTGGGCGTGCCCACGGCCGCGGATGTGGAGGCTTTGATCAAACGGGTTGACGAGCTGGCCAGCGCCGTGGCCAAGTTGGCCAAACAAGCACCTGCCAAGACAGCGGCTCGCGCCCCGTCTGCCAAATCGGTTGCCAAATCGGTTGCCAAACCGATCGTCAAGACAGCGCTGAAGGCGGCGCGTAGCGTGAAGACGGTCGCTACGCCCGTTGCGGCTGCTGCCAAGGCAGCGACAAAAGCACCGGCCAAGCGCGTCGCGCGCAAGACTGCCGCTGCGGCTTGATGCCGCGGGCCGACGCGGCCGCGCCGTCGGTCGGTTTGGCCAGCGGGCGTCTTGCCAAGCCGAGGATCGGCTTGGCCACCCGAGGTTCGGCCAGGCCGAAGATCGGCCTGGCTTTGGCCGGTGGCGGCCCGCTGGGAGCGATCTACGAAATCGGTGCGCTGTGCGCGCTTGAAGAGTCTGTCCCAGGACTGGACTTCAACGCCCTGGACGCATACGTTGGTGTCTCGGCCGGGGGCTTTGTCGCTGCGGGACTGGCCAACGGGTTGACGCCGCGCCAGCTGTGCGCTTCTTTCATCGAAAACCGCGGGCCGCGAGCCGACATCGTCCAGCCGACGGTTTTCTTTCAGCTGGCGTGGGGTGAGTTTGCGCAGCGGCTGGCGGGCCTGCCCGGCCAGATCGCGCAAGCGGCCTGGGGCTATGCCGTCAAGGGCCAGTCACTGTTGACCAGCCTCGAATGCCTGGGCCGGGCGCTGCCCACCGGCTTGTTCACGCAGGCGCCGTTGCAAGCGCAGCTTCAGCGCATGTTCACGCAGCCCGGGCGCAGCGACGACTTTCGTCGCTTGCGGCACAAGCTCGTGATCGTTGCAACCGACCTCGACAGCGGCGAATCAGCGCCCTTTGGGCAGCCCGGTTGGGACCACGTACCCATCAGCCAGGCGGTGGCCGCCAGCGCAGCGCTACCGGGGTTGTTCCCACCATTGGCCATCAACGGCCGCTGGTATGTGGACGGCGCGCTGAAGAAGACGTTGCACGCTCGCGTCCTGCTGGACATCGGGCTGGACTTGGTGCTCTGCCTGAACCCGCTGGTGCCGTTTGACGCCACACACGCGGCGCGACACCGCGTACTGGGCGGCGCGATAAAGCCGATTCCGCATCTGGTGCTGGGTGGTTTGCCGGTGGTGTTGAGCCAGACCTTTCGCTCGCTGATCCACTCGCGGCTGGAGCTGGGCTTGTCGGGCTATCGAATCAGTCACCCGGACACCGACATCCTGTTGTTCGAGCCCGATCACCGCGACCCCGAACTCTTTCTGGCCAACAGCTTCGATTACTCACAGCGCCAGCAGTTGGCCGAACACGCCTACCAGTCCACGCGGGCCCATCTGCGTTCGCAACGCAGCGCCATCGCAGCCACGCTGGCACAGCACGGCTTGGGCCTGGATGACGCAGCGCTGGACGATGTGCAGCGGCGCCTTCTTCCAAAACGCCGGGCCAGCCGCAGCACTGCCCTGCGCAGCACGCCGGCCAGCCGTGCCGTGCAGCGGCTCGAAGAAGTGCTGAACGATCTGCAACGAGCCCTGGCCCTGCAGCGCTGAAGGCTGGGCAGCCAGCGGCCTTGACGCGTTGGCCCGCGGCCATCAAGTTGGGCCCGCGTGTGTCGATAAGTTCAGACTGAACCGTCTGCCAATGAAGTCGATGCCGCCCACCCCTGCACGCCTGGCCTCTGCACCCCCTGTCGGGCCAGCCGCGCCGCTGAGTGCGCGCGAGCGGATCGAAAACCGCGTGCGGGGCCAGCTGATGCAAATGGCGTTGCGGGAGCTGTTGGATAAGGTGCGGGGCTCGCGTGACGCGCTCCCGCACCTGGCTGCACTGGAACAAGCCCTGGGCGCTCGCGGGGTGATGGCGGTCTCTGAGGTGGCGCCTCGATGGCGGGCGAAGATGGCAGCGCAGCTGAGCTGCTTGCCCGTGCCCGACGACGACCGTGAACTCAAGGCGCTGCGGGCGTTGTTGGGGGGTGGTCTGCAGAACCCCAAAGCGCTGTGCGCGGACCAGCAACCGGCCCTGTCGGATTTCTTGACCGACAGTCGCCTGCAGATTGGCGAGGTCAGCCACAGCGCCTTCACCCAGGCACTGGCCGCGGTGCAAGGCCCTGTGGCTTGAGGCTCATGCGGGTCCCGCGCGCGAACCGTGCCTGAGCCTGCCTGAATCTGCCTGAAACTGCCTAATAAGCCTGCAGATAACGTGCGCGCAGGTGCGCCTGGAAGTGGGCGGGGTTGAGCACTTCACCACTGGCACGCACGGCCAGCTCATCCGTGGTCCAGCGGCTGGCCTGCAGCCAGATGTTGTCGCGCAACCAGGTGAACACGGGGGTGAGGTCACCGCGGCCAATGTGGGCGTCCAGGTCGGGCAGGGCGCGGCGCATCGCCGCAAACCACTGCGCCGCGTACATTGCACCCAGTGAATAGCAGGGAAAGTAGCCGAACAAGGCCTCGGGCCAGTGCACGTCCTGCAGCGGGCCGTCCTTGAAGTTGCCGCGGGTGTCCAGCCCCAACAGTTCTTGCATCTTCGCGTCCCACAGCGCGGGCACGTCTTCGGGTTCGATTTCGCCTTCGATCAGCGGACGCTCGATTTCGTAGCGCAAGATGATGTGAGCCGGGTAGGTGACCTCGTCCGCGTCGACGCGGATCAAGCCGGGGTTCACGCGGGTCAACAGCCGGTGCAGGTTGTGTGGTTCGAACGCAGCTTGTTTGCCAAAAGCCGCTTGCACCATCGGCGCCAGCCGCGCCACAAAGCCGGGATGGCTGCCCAACTGCATCTCGAAGCTCAGGCTCTGGCTCTCATGCAAGGCCATCGAGCGCGCCTGTGCCACCGGCTGGCCCAACCAGTCGCGCGGCAGGTTCTGTTCATAGCGGCCATGGCCGGTTTCGTGCACGGTACCCATCAGGCTGCCGAGGAAATCGTCCTCGCGGAAACGGGTGGTCATGCGCACGTCTTCGGGCACGCCGCCGCAGAAGGGGTGGGTGCTGACGTCCAGCCGGCCGGCGTCGAAGTTGAAACCCAGCATGCGCATCACCTGGTCGCACAAGGCGCGCTGGCCCGTCAGCGCGAACGGGCCCTTCGGTTCGAGCAAAGGCTGCGAGCGGTGCGCGGCGGCCTGTTTGTCTCGCACCTGTTGGATCAAATCGGGCAGCCACTGCCGCACTTCGCCAAACACCCGGTCCAACAGGGCGCAGCTCATGCCCGGCTCGTAGCGGTCCATCAACGCGTCGTACTTGCGCAGGCCGCTCTGGGCGCTGAGCAAAGCAGCCTCTTCGCGCGCCAGGGCCAGCACCTCGCGGAAGTTGCTGACAAAGCCGGCCCAGTCATTGGCCGGGCGTTGTTGACGCCACGCATGTTCGCAGCGTGACGTGGCGAGCTGTTGGCGCTGCACCAGGCTCTCTGGCAAGGCGTTGGCAGCCGACCACTCGCGCCGTATCTCGCGCAAATTGGCGCGTTGAAAGTCGCTCAGCGGTTCTTGTTCGGCACGGGCCAGTTGCGCTGGCAGGGCAACGTCGGTGCGCATGCGGTGCAGCAGGGCGGCCATTTCGGCCATGGCCGCAGCGCGCGCTTCGTTGCCGGCCGGCGGCATGTTGGCGGCCTGGTCCCACCCGGCAATGCTTTGCAGGTGGCCTAAGTGATGCAGGCGCAACCAGGTGCCGGTGAGGTGGTCGTAAGACGGGGTGAGAGCGGTCATGGGAATCAAACCTGTCGCGGGAGCCGGTAACCAAGGTGTGGCGATTGTGCTGGCCGCCAAGGTTCACGCGATCACGCGCGCGCCGAATCGACCCGCGGCCGCCATCACAGCGCGATCTGCCCCGGGAAGACCAACACCAAGGCGGCGGTCATCGTCACATAGCGCAGGAATTTGCCGATCGCCATGTACATCACACAGGGCCAGAACGGCAGCTTCAACCAGCCAGCCACGGCGCACACCGGGTCGCCCACGCCAGGCAGCCACGACAACAGACAGGCCTTGGGGCCAAAACTGCGCAGCCAATTCAAGGCCCGAGCTTCGAACTTCTTGTGCGCTGCGCGTTCATACAGTGCCTCAGCGCCGTAGCCCATCCACCAGCTGATCGCCCCGCCGATGGTGTTGCCGACAGTCGCCACCAGCACGGCTGGCCAAAACAGCGACGGGTCCAGTTTGACCAGCCCGAACACCGCAAACTCCGAGCCCACGGGCAACAGCGTGGCTGACACCAAAGAGACGACGAATACCGTCGTCAGCCCGAACTCTGGCAGTGCCAGCGCGGTCAGTAGAGAGAGCAGCCAGGCTTCCATTTGCGTGTTGATTATGGGCAGACGTTCAGACACCTCGCGGTAGGAATTGCGCCCGGTATGAAGCGTCGCGGCAGGATGTTGGGTGGCTATACTCGCGCCTCATTTTTAAGCACTTGCGGTGCGTAAGCCTCTCCCATCAGCGCCATGCGCATCGGCCACTTTGTTTTGCCCAACGCGTTGTTCGTGGCCCCCATGGCGGGCGTCACCGACCGGCCTTTCCGCATGCTGTGCAAGCGGCTGGGCGCAGGCTATGCCGTGAGTGAAATGGTCACCAGCCGGCGCGACCTGTGGGACTCGCTCAAGACCTCGCGACGCGCTGACCACAGCGGTGAAGCCGCGCCGATTGCCGTGCAGATTGCTGGTGTGGACCCGGCGGAAATGGCCGACGCGGCACGCTACAACGTCGACCGCGGCGCGCAGATCATCGACATCAACATGGGCTGCCCGGCGAAGAAGGTCTGCAAAGTGTGGGCGGGCTCGGCGCTGATGCAGAACGAGCCGCTGGCGTTGGCCATCGTCAGTGCCGTGGTGCAGGCCTGCACACCGCTGAACGTGCCCGTGACGCTGAAAATGCGCACCGGTTGGTGTGCCACTGAGCGCAATGCGGTGGCTTTGGCACGTGCCGCCGAATCTGCCGGCGTGGCCATGGTGGTGGTGCATGGCCGCACGCGCGAACAAGGCTACAGCGGCCGGGCCGAACACCACACCGTGGCGGCAGTCAAGGCGGCGCTGAAGATCCCGGTGGTGGCCAATGGCGACATCGACAGCCCTGAACGTGCGCGCGATGTGTTGCAGGCCAGTGGCGCAGACGCCGTCATGATCGGCCGCGCGGCCCAAGGCCGGCCGTGGATCTTTCGCGAAGTGGCGCACTTCCTGGCCACGGGGCAGCACCTGCCGCCGCCGTCCACGGCCGAGGCCAAAGCCTGGCTCACAGACCACTTGTTGGACCACTACACGCTGTACGGTGAACACATCGGTGTGCGCAGTGCCCGCAAGCACATTGGCTGGGTGGTCAAAGCCTTGCCCGGCGGCGAAGCTTTTCGTGCAGCCATGAACACGCTGGACGATTGCGCTGCACAACTGCGCGCGGTCGGAACCTTCTTCGACACCCTGTCCGACCAGCACCCCGTGATGCCGGCGGCCAACCAGGACCATCTGTCAAGCCCGGCCCACCCGCTGCGGGTGGCCTGACAACCCGAGTGACGCCGTGAGCAAAAAACAGATCGACGATTGCATCCGCGCCAGCGTTGAGCAGTATTTCAAGGACCTGCGCGGGGCTGAACCTGGCGGCCTGCACGACCTGTTCATCGCGGCGGTGGAGAGGCCCTTGCTCGACGTGGTGATGCGCCAGGCCGACGCCAACCAGAGCAAAGCCGCGGCGTGGTTGGGGATCAACCGCAACACGCTGCGGCGCAAGCTGCTGGACCACCAGTTGATCGACAGCGACGGCAAGTCGCATTCAGCCTGACACTGTCCCCGACGCTCCCCATGACCCCACGCACTGCACTCCTGTCGGTTTCCGACAAAACCGGCATCGTTGAATTTGCGCGCGCCTTGGCCGCGCTCGACGTTCGGCTGCTGTCCACCGGCGGCACCGCCAGGCTGTTGGCCGATGCCGGCCTGGCCGTGACCGAAGTGGCCGAGGTGACCGGATTCCCCGAGATGCTGGACGGCCGCGTCAAGACCCTGCACCCCAGCATCCACGGCGGCTTGTTGGCGCGGCGCGACTTGCCCGCTCACATGGCCGCGCTGGCCCGACACGGCATCGCCCCCATCGACCTGCTGGTCGTCAATCTCTACCCCTTTGCACAGGCCACCGCGCGGGATGACTGCACGCTGGAAGAAGCCATCGAGAACATCGACATCGGCGGCCCGGCGATGTTGCGTGCCGGCGCCAAGAACTGGGCCGATGTGGCGGTGCTGATCGACCCCAGCGACTACGCCCAGGTGCTGAGCGAGTTGCAGGACCCGGCTGGTGTGGAGCGCAGCACCAAGTTCAGGCTGGCCAAGAAGGTCTATGCCCACACCGCTGCCTACGACGGCATGATCGCCAACTACCTCACCGCCCTGCAGCCCGGTGCCGAGAACCTGGCCACCAGCGTGCCGCGGCGAGAGCCTTTTCCGGCCGTGCTGAACCTGCAACTGAACAAGACGCAGGACATGCGCTACGGCGAGAACCCGCACCAAGCCGCCGCCTTCTACCGCGACGCCGGGGCCCCCGTGGCTGGCCTGTTGGCCAACTGGACGCAGTTGCAGGGCAAGGCGCTGTCGTACAACAACATCGCTGACGCTGATGCCGCCTGGGAGTGCGTGAAGAGCCTGGATGAGAGCGGCCGCCACGGCTCGGGCAAGCTCGACACGGCGGCGGCCTGCGTCATCATCAAACACGCCAACCCGTGTGGTGTTGCGGTCGCTGCCACCGCTGCACAGGCCTACGCCAAGGCCTTGCAGACCGACCCGACCTCGGCCTTTGGCGGCATCATCGCGTTCAACCAGATACTGGACGGCACAGCCGCCGGACAGGTGGCCAGGCAGTTTGTTGAAGTCATCATCGCGCCCGGTTTCACGCCCGAGGCGCGTGCGGTGTTTGGGCTCAAACAGAATGTTCGCCTGTTGCAGGTGCCCCTGGCCCACCACACCCAGGCCTTGGACTTCAAGCGTGTCGGCGGCGGTTTGCTGGTGCAAAGCTTCGATGCGCGCAACGTGGCGCCGGCCGAGTTGCGCGTCGTCACCCGGCAGCAGCCGACACCGCAGCAACTGCAGGACCTGCTGTTTGCCTGGAAGGTGGCCAAGTTCGTGAAGAGCAACGCCATCGTCTTTTGCGCCGATGGCATGACCCTGGGCGTGGGCGCGGGGCAGATGAGCCGTGTGGACAGCGCGCGCATCGCCAGCATCAAGGCCGACAACGCCGGGCTGTCGCTGCAAGGCTCGGCGGTGGCGAGTGACGCGTTTTTCCCGTTTCGCGACGGGCTCGATGTGGTCGTGCGCGCCGGGGCCACGGCCGTCATCCAGCCGGGTGGCTCGATGCGCGATGACGAGATTATCCAGGCCGCAGACGAGCAGGGCGTCAGCATGGTGTTCACCGGCACGCGGCACTTTCGCCACTGAAGCCGGCCGGCGCGCTCAAGCGCCGACGCGAGTTGCCGATACCTAGACAGGGCAAACGCCGTATCCCACGGCGCGCACCAAGTCTCGCCTGTCTGCCGCATGCCCACGCCGTTTCTTGACACCGAACCCGCCGCCATCGACCCGGTCGACATCATCGGGCCCTGGGAGCAATTCCGCGTAATCGACCCGCGCAAGTGTCTGGCGGTCCTGGCTCAAGTCAAGCTTGAGCAGTCGCCAGTGACCATCGGCCATGCTGAGGGCCTGTCGCTGGCGGCGTCGCTGTGGTCGGTCGACGGGCCCAACCGGCGTGTCTACTTCAACGTGGATGCGGCCGCTCCCGCTGAAGCCCTGCTGGCCGATGCGCGACAGGCCTGGGCCGCGATGTACCTGGGTGACGTCAAGTTGCAGTTCTGGCTGCGAGGGTTGACGCTGAGTCGAGCGCCAGCCAGAGGCCACGCAGCCGCGGCCACACGCAGCCTGTACGCCGAACTGCCCTCGCAGATGTACTGCCTGCCGCGGCGGCGCGACGTGCGGGTGCGTCACGGCCCGGACGTCGCCCCCTTGCTGCGTTTTGAACACCCGCAGACACCCGGCAGCAGCCTGGTGCTGGGCCTGCTGGACGTCAGCGCCACCGGCTGCGCCATGCGCAAACCCGCCGACACCTTGCCACTGCTGCCTGGCACCGAGATTCGCCAGGTCGAGGTCGAGCTGGATGAGCACACCCTGCTCTTCGCTGACCTTCAGGTGGTGCATGTGAGCGTCATGCCCGGGGACCGCCTGGGCGGCCAACGTGTGGGCTGCACTTGGCAGCACATGCCCGATGGCGCGCGTGAGCGCCTGCTGGGCTGGATTCAAAACGGCCGTCGCCGCCGCGACCTGATGACCCTGACGTTGACGCTGGACTGATCCCTGGCCGGTTTGCGTTCGCCAGCGCTGGGTCAGCGGCTAGCATGCTGTCATGTCGCGCGCCGATCTCATGGGCCTGTTGCTGGCCTTCATAGCGCGCCTGATCACGGGCGCCCAAGGCCACTGGAAGGGCTGCCCGCCAGCAGCTGAGCAGCGCATCTACTTTGCCAACCACCAAAGCCATCTGGACTGGGTGCTGATCTGGGCGGCCTTGCCGCGCGAGTTGCGCGCCGTCACACGGCCGATTGCCGCACGCGACTATTGGACGGCCACGCCGTTCAAGGAGTGGCTCACCACCGAGGTCTTCCACGCGGTATACGTCAGCCGCCAGCGCACCGAAGACCAAGACCCCCTGGAGCCGCTGGTGGAGGCCTTGCGCAATGGTGACTCGCTGGTCATCTTTCCAGAGGGCACACGCAGCGGCAAGGGCGAGCCCGCCGCCTTCAAGAGCGGGCTCTACCACCTGGCTGAGCAGTTCCCTGGTGTGCGGCTGGTGCCGGCCTGGATCGACAACGTGCAGCGTGTCATGCCCAAGGGCGAGGTGGTGCCGGTGCCGATCCTGTGCACCGTGACCTTCGGGGTGCCGCTGCAGTTGGCGCCGGGCGAAGACAAGCGCGAGTTCCTCGCGCGCGCCCGTGACGCCGTGCTGGCGGTTCGGCCCCACGTCAACTGAACCGGCGCCATGGACACCTTGCGTGAGCTCAGTGTCGACCAGAAGGTGGGCTTGCTGTTCGTGGCATTGTTTGGCGTGCTGACAGTGGCCACGTTGGCGGTGGCGGTGATCGTGGGCCGCAGCACCGAGAACGACGCCAGTGGCGTGCGCCGAGGGAGGCTGTTGCGCGACCTGCGCGCGCTGTGGCTGGGCTCGACGGTGTTCTGGCTGGCGTGGGTGTCAGGCCCGGTCGGCGCGACGCTGGCTTTTGGGTTTTTTTCTTTCTTTGCGTTGCGCGAGTTCATCACCTTGGCCCACACCCGCAGGGGCGACCACCGGAGCTTGCTGCTGGCTTTCTTTGTGGTGTTGCCGTTGCAATACGTCATCGCGGGTGGCCGCTACTTTGACCTGTTCACGGTGTTCATCCCGGTCTACGTTTTTCTGGCGGTGCCCGTGATCAGCGCCCTGGCCGGAGACCCTGAACGGTTCCTGGAACGCAACGCCAAGATTCAGTGGGGCATCATGGTCTGCGTGTACGGCCTGAGCCATGCCCCGGCGCTGCTGCTGCTGGAGTTCCGCGACTTCGAGGGCCGTGGTGCTTTCCTGTTGTTCTTTTTGGTCATGGTCACGGTGGTGGCGCAAATCGCTCAGGAAACCGCCAGCCGGTGGCTGCGCCGTCGGCCGGTGGCCCGCCTGATCGACCGTTCGTTTTCCTTCCGCGCCTGGGCTGTGGGTGTGGGCAGCGCGGCGCTGCTGGGCGCTTTGCTGTTCTGGATCACACCGTTCAAGCCTTGGCAGGCCGTGGCCATGGCGGCCATTGCCGGGGCGGCGGGTACCTTGGGTGAGTTCGTCATGAAAGCCCTGAAGAA
>Ga0105046_10008251_pt1 | contig 16375 bp, 11 predicted proteins | sample MAT03_FD_78385 | JGI IMG/M metagenome (GOLD analysis project Ga0105046, IMG submission 78385) | Freshwater microbial communities from Lake Fryxell liftoff mats and glacier meltwater in Antarctica - MAT-03 (megahit assembly) | ecosystem: Environmental > Aquatic > Freshwater > Ice > Liftoff...
CGAACTCTTCCCGCTCGCCCGCCATGCGGCCACGTGCTCTGCCCATTCTGATGCTGTTGCCATGGGCACACCTTGGGCCCGCCACCTCTAACTTGCTACACGGCTCCGTGAATCGGATACGGAAGTTCGTGAGTTGTTTTGTTTCGTATCTTGTTCCTTGTCGCTTTGCTGGTTGATGTGTGGAAATTGACCCCGCTGCGAACGCCCAGGGTCTGGAGCGCAAGAAGCATCGACTGCGTTCAGTACGACTCCCTTGCGAGCTCAAGGAGAGCACGTTGCGTGCCGCTCCGTTCGAGCTGTTGACTAGCGTCCAACCTGGAGCGAAGCATCAATCCAAAGGGATACCTGACGGTGCATCAATGTCCTCCGGTTGGCTCAAGGCGTTCAGGCGACACTAACAGGGTCCCTCCAGGGTGCCGCGTGACACATTCAGGATGTGTCAGTGTTCTCGCTAACCAGGAGCCCTGGGTGATAGCACCCAGGGCTTACTTGACGCTACACATCCATCCACCAGCTTGGGTCACATCAAAGGTAGTAGTCGAAGACCTGGTTGAGGGCTGAGGTACATGTGTTCATGGTCATCTGGGAGAAAAGTGGAGCGGAGGTCATACAAGAACCGGATACGAGTTTGACCTTCCCATGAAGGTGGAACCTCGCATTGTAGCCTGGGGCGCTGCAACCGTTCCACAATACAACACCGCTCGTAACGGGCTGTCCTCCAGAGATATTCATGCAAAACGCCGTGTTGCTTGAGACCGACACGCCGCCTCCGCCAGTGTATGTGAAGCGTTGTTTTGTGTCCGAGCTATTGCATGCGGCGAGTCGCAACTGCGCCCCCATCGTGGTGGTCGTAGTCGTGACGCAACTGTTAGTTCCATTCAGGCGAATGTTATCGGAACGTGCTCCGGCAGCGCCACCGCCGAAGAAATCCCATTTCTGTGCCGTCGTGCCGTCGCACACACGCAGCTCAAGAAAAGTGCCGTTCGCATGCACGCACATGTCTCCCATGGCTCGCCACTCAACGCCGGAGAACTCGAAATCCTGCGAAGTGTCGGATGCACAGTCGACCGAAATCAAAGGGTTCCCGGTCGCGCTCTGCTTCTTCACGCAGCGAGAATTGGCGGTGGTCTCAAGGTGAGTTCTGGTGGCAGCGGGGCGTTTAAATGTATCATTCCAACCGCTTCTGCAAGGGTAACTGATGATAGGGGTGTTGTTTGCGGTCGACCCTCCCTGCACATTCGCGCACAACCCAAGGTCCCCCACCAACGACCCGGAGCCTTTGCGCCCATACGCATTTTGAAGGCCAATGATATCCCAGGGCGATAGGCGCGGCGGCGTTCTACCCCCTACGGCGCAATACTGCATGATCGAAGCCGTATCATTCGCGCCCGTGCCCAAGTATGAGCCTGTGGAGTTAGCGCCTGCGCAGGGGTCAGGGCTACCATTGACGACGGTCCAATCCTGTCGAAGCCACTCATGGTCGAAGCCGAGCGCATGGCCGAACTCGTGAATGACATTGAAGTCATTGCCGCCTGTGTTGATGGCGGGCCAATTGTATTGAATGACGGTAGGTGCGTTTGATGCCATTCCAAGCCGGTCTGTCCAATCGATCGCATTGGAGGAGCATCGAGAGCCACCCCCGGTTTGCGCCACGCACGTCGCCAGGGCGCCATCGGTCATACAGCTCGAGTCGGTCGTGCAGATCTTTCCCTCGGTCGCAGCAAGCTGCTGCAGCTGGATCACGGCCTTCCCCGCCTGAAGCGTATCGTTGTGCCGGCCATTCGCATCCTTGGCGCAGTCATTCCACCCGATAAATTCGATGTTGGCGTTGCTCATCCAACTACGTTGAATGAGGTCGCGAACGCGAACACGGAGAGCTGGGAGTCCAGATACAGGTTTCCCCTGGCAGTCCGTCGTTGCCGTAGCCCCGGAGCACGTCAGCTTGCCGCCTGAGAGTCTCGGCGCCACAGCCCAGCAAACTGGAACAACCGCAGCAGCACCTAAGTTCGTTGGGTTCGAACTGGTCGCGCCGTTCCACAACGTCACGCCATCTGACAAGAGGAGGGTTTGATCTAACTCACCCAGCTGTTCCGACGTCGTGTCGCTGCCCGCGCATGATACGAGCAGAAGCGAAGCGGCCAGGCCGCCAATGATTTTAAATATCTTCATAGAGTTTCTCCGTTGGTTGGATCGTCCCCCAATGGGCCGCCGACCCGCTATTGCACAGCATGTGCCATGCCTAACGGTCATGCTCGGTGCCAACATGCGGGGTGAATCCCTGCGGCTGCGCCCCCGACGCGACACAGGATCTGTGTCATCGTGTGTCACCGTGTCGCGTGTTACAGGGTGGCGAGCGCGCCTTCTTCGGAGCCGATGAAGACCCTCTTCTTCCCACCGACAGCTTGCCTTTTCAGATTTCTGCGACGATCGAACCCCCTTAGGGGTGAGCCCGATTCGTCGAAAACGAAGAGTAATTGGAGCACTTGGTCTTGGTTTCAAAACGGTTGACACTACGAAAAATGTCGAAACTGATCGAACCCCCGACAGGCATGTTCCGAAGCACTTGGAAGATCCCCCGATTCCAAGGACAGCATGTCCGTGCCACACTTCCGAGGTGAAGATACCAAGTTCACGCCACTCGGGAAGAACCCTGTGTCAGTGTCACCGGAACCCTTGAAGCCAACGAGACGACATTGGACATCCTCAGGAATCCCTCTGGGTTGCTGCCCTCCCGTGCGCCAACCTTACGTGAGACGGCTCCCTTCTATGTACCGATGCGCGACGAATGAGTTGGCATGCGAAGTGCTTTGGGACACGCGTAAATGTGCTCCGAGTGGGCACACACAATGGGGAGGGCTCAAAGTTCCTCCTCCTGAAACTCGAAGGGACACTGAGAATGAACACAAATGTAAATCGGATTGGCGCATGCGCGTTGGCTATTGCGGGTGTGGTTGGTTGCGGCGCTGAGTCGCCGTCGGATACCACTCATAGCACTACTGAGGCGGCCCTTTACGGGCTGCCCTTGGGCGGCTATTGGAACAGCGCCGAAGGGGTTGGTGCCACCATCCCATTGTGCTTCACGAGGAACGCAGTGAACAATCGGGACACGAACGGAGTAGCCAATCCGGCTGGAACTCCGACATATGCTAACGCCAAGAATTGGATCCGTCGGGCTGTCGAAAATGGTTGGGGGCGCGCCGCAAATATTCGTTTCACCGGGTGGGACAACACCTGCGTGTCCGGTGGCGTCAACGACGACTTAGATCGTGACTTGAACAACAATGTGATAATGTTCGCCTTTACGAGCGCCGGCTGGTCGGCAGACGTCGCAGGGTTTGCCCCAGAGCATCGCAACAATATGATCCGCGTGGGCATTGGTTCCACAACGGAAGCAAGTTATCAGTATCCCGCGCTCCACGAGATGGGACACGCGCTTGGCTTTGCACACGAGCAGGTGCGACCCGACAACTGGGCTAACGGCCGACCCAAAGCGAACGGCTGCATGACGTTCGACCCGAAGCAAGGAGAAGGATCTCCTGGATCCCCAGGGGGAACCTACTATACGAGCTGGGTCGATAACAAATCCGTCATGTGCTACGACATAACGCCGTCGGCGTTGAGTCCCGGTGACATTATGGGCGCTCAGAAACGGTATGGCCGGAAGCCTAAGGGCTCGTTGGTCGGGTATTTGGGCAATTGTGCCAACGTTCAGTCGCTGGTCGCCGGGACGGCGGTCATTGCGGGAGGTGGATGCAGAAACCGCTGGAACGACACCTTCGTGCGGCCAGACGATACCCTTGAACATTTCGCGACCCCTACGAGCACGTTCATTACGAACAGTGCGTGTCTCAACGTTTCGGGGGGCACCGCGCCAAATCCCATCATCAGTTGGCCATGTGCCGACGCCACTAACGAGCGCTTTACGTTCGGCGACACCACCAGCGTCGGCGCCGAATTGCGGGCTCTTGGCGATTTGTGCGTGACGATGTCTGGCGGTCACCCGCAAGTGGGCACTTGCGATGGGACGAGTTCGCAGCGCTGGGATTTGCTGCATCGCACGGGGTCAATTCGCAACGACCAGATTCGTTACGTCGGTAGCCCTGGTTCATGCCTCTCCACCACGACCGTTGCGGGAGCTATCGGTGAGCGTCTCATTGCGGCGCCTTGCTCAGCGACCGACGTCAAGCAACGCTTCACATATCCGGGTGGAGGCGTGATCAAATACGGTAACGCGACGGACTTGTGTCTTAATGTGTCAGGCGGTCTGCCAAGTCTTGGTAGTGAAATCGTGCTTTGGAACGGCTGCGGGCTGTCACCACGCCTACAGCACGAGCAGTTCTTCGTGCGCGGTCGCATTAGGGCCCTGAACAATTGCATGCAAGTACAGAATACGGCATTCCCGGGTGAAATCATCAAGGCGCAGGCGTGCAATGCCAACGAAAGAAACCAGGTTTGGGACTACTACCTCTGAAATCGAAGGAAGCAAGGAAGATGTCGCAGCACAGGGACCAGAGCGCGGTTAGCCATCCCAGGCTCAAGTACTGGTCCCTGGGGCTGTGCCTAACCTTCGGTCTCGCTGCGAGTGCGCACGTGGCGCGCGCACATGAGCGTTACCCTGCAACCCAACAGCTCATCGTGAACCCAAGTGACCCGAAGAGCCTGTGGGTCCAGGGGACCTACGGTCTCCTTAGGTCGCAGGATAGTGGACAGACTTGGGACTGGATTTGTGAGGCGAGCGTCGGATACAGCGATAGAATCCACAATCCCACGCTTACCGCGACACTTGACGGCAAGATCTTTGTTGCGGCCGAGAATGGACTTTTTTCAAGTGCGGACCATGGCTGCTCATGGTCCGCGGACCTCGAAAATGTCGACGTGAAGGGCCTTTCCGTGGAGAGTGATGGACGCCATGTACTTGCGCTTGTTCAAGTTCCAGCGGTCGACCACTACGATCTCGTCGTATACCGCTCGGACTTGGACTCGCAGCATTTCGCGCCACTCGTTTCAGCTACCTTCAGCGATCTTGTCGGCGAAGCGTTGGCTGTTGCGCCATCGGACGACCAACGGATCTACGCAACCGGTGCGGTGCGATGTCCAGGGCCACTCGCGTGCGCCCCAGGCGAGGGTTCGGCTGTTCTGCTGCGCTCACGCGACGGAGGCGTCACATGGCAACGCCTGGCGATCCCCGGCGCCACAATGACAGCGCCGGCGTTTGTTGCCGCCGTGCACCCTACCAATCCGGAGATCGTTTACGTCCGGGTGCAGGGCGAATCGAAACCAGAGGCGATGTCACCTGGTACGATTGAGAGTTGGCTGCTTTACACCGAGGACGCTGGTGAAACCTGGAAAGAGATCTTCCGTGGCCCAGCAGATATACAGGGGTTCCTATTGGGCGGTGGTGGCAGCGAGGTTCTGCTTGGGCTTGGCGATTCGCACGACGCGGCTGGAGCACGTCCGGTCGACCCGAGCGCCCTTGGAGTCTATGCGGCCAACGCGCCAGGTTTTGAGTTCACACGCCTGATGTCTGGGCAGGTCGGATGTCTGACCCGGACGACAACTGGCGTCTTCGTCTGCGGAACTCACGCTGGTCAGCAGTTTGAACTCGGCTTTTCTTCGGACAACGGCTTGTCGGCATCTCCCGTCCTTGACCTCGGTGGTGTACGAGGGCCGCTCCATTGCGGACCAAAGGCTCCAGAATGCCAGCAAGAGTGGTTGAGTCAGTGCAGTTTGCTTGGCTCGTGCACGGCCACGGCCACTCCTTCCGTGAATAACCCTCCACCGAGAAAGGACGAATCGTCTACGCCCGCTGGGGCGGGATGCTCCACGAAGGCACGTCCGGCGAGTGCCGGAGCAGCCAACGAAACCTGGCTAGCTAGCGTTGGGACCTCGCTAGTGGCTGCTTTGACCTTACGCCGTCGTCGCGACCGCAAGTAATCAGGATCGTGAGTGCCCTCGGGGCTCCTGGAGGTGAGGTCTTCACCCAATTGAACCGATGCACCCTACAGCCAAAGGTCGATCGCCATGATGTAGCGCCAATTTTCGCACAGCGCGTAATATATCCGAATCTGCTTTCCCGAAATAGCAGCGGCCTGTGCAAGCGACTGGAAGGCACTGAGTGTGTCGATCGTCTTGGCGTACTCAGCACAACCTGGCGAGATAGTGCCAGCTGTCCACGCGTAATAGTTTTCCCCACCCGTCTTCACCAAAATAATGCCCTGGCCCACTTCGATGGCACCAACCAACCCAATTTCAGTGACTTCCGCCGATGCTGACCCAGGCGTGGCCGCCATGGCCAATGTCGCGCAGACAGCTGCAATTGCCTTTCGGATTGGCTTGTTCATCTCAGTCAACCTTTCGTCTTAACGCCAGTCCAAGCCTACGGCCAAAGATCGATCAAGATCGTGTAGCGTTGACTCGCGCAAATCGAATAGTAAACCCGAATTCCTTTTCCTGAAACCGCAGCGGCCTGTGCGATCGACTGGAAGGCGTTGAGGGTGTCGATTGTCTTTGCGTACTCAGCGCAACCTGGGGGAATAGTGTCGCTGGTAAACGCCAAGTAGTCATTGCCACCTGTTTTAACTAAAACAAAGCCCTGGCCCACCTCGATGGCGCCAACTGGGCCGATGTCACTCACTTCCGCCGCGGCCGATCCAGCCGTGGCAGCCACCGCGAACATTGCGCAAAGAACTGCAATTCGCTTCCTGATTTTCCTTTTCATCTCAGTCAACCTTTCATCTTAACGTCTGTGGGTAACGCTTCTCTTTTTTGTAAATCTGTTGTGGCGTCGGCCTACTGAATTTGACCTATCGTTCGGATGTAGTGATTCGACTGACAGTCCGTGTAGGAGATCTTGACCGGCTTTCCTGCGATACCCGCCGCCACAGCGCTCGCCTGGAACATCTTAATGGTGCGGCTGGACTTGGCGTTAGCAACGCACCGAGCGTCGATCATGCCAACCGTTTGCGCGATATAGTCTCGTCCGCCAAGCTGAACCAGGAGAGAGCCCTGACCAACGCGGATCATGGTTATGGCGGCAGTTGGGGGTTCGGCTGCACCCCCGGAGCCCCCGGAACCAGCAACGCCCCCGGACCCTGCATAGCCGCCACTCTCCGTGTTCGGTCCCGCGCCCGTGCCTGCCGCGCCAAGGGTTCCCCCGGTTCCGCCAGTGCTCGCGCCCCCACCGGGCCTGCCCCCGGTAGGATTGAGGTGACCTCCGACTGCTGCGCTGGGCGCTCCGCCAGTGGGCGCTCCGCCGAGGCTACCTGCACCACCGGCGCTGCGAACATCGCCGGCACCGCCGGTAGCTGTACCTCCGGAGCTCATTCCAGCCAGTCCACCCAGGTTATCCGCAGAATTGGGCGGGCTGTTGGTCCCCCCAGACGCTTGTGCGGTCTTTCCGCCGAAGTCGGCGCCAACGACACGACCACACGACGTAGCGGCGGCGGACACGATCGTGACAGCTGCGAGCAGAATAGCCATCCTGATACGATTGGTTCTCATTTGCCTCAAAACTCCCCACGCAAACTCAAGACAGCACCTTCACGGCTTGCCCCAAACGCGATGGTCGGCCTCTTACGCGATTGCTTTTGGAGTGAGGCGGCGGGCGTGGTTCGCGACGCTTCTCCGCTCAGCAGCCCTGGTTGAGTCAAGAACCACGCGCCGGTTCCGCCAACAACCACCGCTGTCAGTGCGCTTGCCGTGCCGAGCGCACTCCAGGCAGCACCACTCCCATCGGCGGACAGACCCCGAGGCGAGCACCCGCTTGAATCGCACTCGCGCTCTACCTGGTGCTTGTAGCTAAGTACGAACCCCGTACTCACGCCCGTCAGCACCAACGCACCGGAGCCCAGCCCGAGTAGCATCCAGCCCAGATTTCGTTGCGCGGTGTGCGCTGCTGGCGCTTGAGGGGATGTCTCTTGCATTCTGAGCAAAGCGGCGGACGGTTGCGGCGGTGGGCGCTCAAGCTCCAAGCTTTTCTTGGAAGGCGTGGGTGTTGCCGATGTCAGCATGAGGCCAGGACGCAAGGCCACCACCTTCTCGTCGGACGCTTTGACCTCAACGGGCCAAGTGGCGTCTTTGAAACCGCCCGCTCGTACGGTGAACGCATGAGTCCCAGGGTCGACGCTCATCCGCTGACCTGAAGCAACAACCTTGCCATCTCGGGAGTCGGTAATGACGGCGTCTGGCGGAGCATCCCCTGGAAGGATCAGCGTTAGGTGCGGAACGCGTTTCTCAAGGTCCAGTGCTTTTGCTTTGGCTATTGGCAGCCGGGCATCGTCGGGCTTGAGTTCGCGCAGTACCTCCTGATACTTTTGCTGTGCTTCCACCCAGTGGCCGAGAGCTTCCTCGCAGATAGCCAAGTTCAACAGTGTTCCAATAGCTGAAGAAAGTTGGTGCGAATGCTGAAACTTGGGGCACGCCCCGGCGAAATTCTGAGCGCGCATGGCTTGCCTGCCTTCGTCAAAGAGCTGAGCGGCTTGGGCAGCATCATCAGCTCGGGCAATGGGGCAACGAAGTAGGGCGACACTCAACGTGAAGAGCCAAAGAGCCGAGTTTCTAGCAGGCATTCGCAGTTTCTCGCGTCTACCATGCGAGCCAAAGCGCACCAACCCTCAGCCTTACTCACGAAGGTCGAGCGGATCGTGACCTGAAGCTTGGGCGTGGTTGCCGCCCGGGGCTTTCGGTCGGGGGGGACGTACCCTGGATTTTGGAGTCGGCCCAGTGGACGCACTGACCACGGGGACCTGCGGTTGTGACACTGGGGGTGCCTGTGTGACGCCCTCTTCAGTTGGGGCAGAGGGGAGCAAAGATGGGGTCGCCACAGTTTTCCCGCCGCCGCTCGTTACTGGGCGAACCGACGAACGTGGGTTGGGTGGGTTGGTAGAGAGCGCATTGCTTGAGGTCGCCCGAAAAACCCAAAGAAGCGTACCAGCAAGAACCAAGCCCAATGCGGCCACGCCGAGCACAAGCCCCGCACTACGTTGTTTTCGGTTGGTCTTCTGAGTGACCAACAGCTTTCGAATTGAAGACTCTCCCTCAAGGGTGTGACGAGGCACTCCGCCTGATAGCGCGGTCAGCATGTCGGTCGCGCTCTGCCACCGATCGGCCCGCTCGAATGCTAGAGCCTTGTCCACAACTTCGCACAGCTCGGGGGGTACATCGGGCGCCACGGAGGACAAGGGGCGAGCTGCCACCGTCATCGCGCGAGCCAGTTGTTCGTTCGACGTGCGGGCCTTGTGAACGGGCTGTCCTGACAATAGACAAAACATGGTCGCGCCCACAGCCCAAATATCGGTTCGCGCGTCCACCTGATCCCAGAGCCCAAGCGCTTGCTCGGGGGGCATGTACGCGGGAGTGCCCAACACGTCACCGTCTTTCGTCGCAAGCGTGGATTCGCGTGCCATTTGGATGGCTTGTGCAACGCCGAAGTCGAGAACCTTGAGTTGTCCATTGGTCCCCACGACGAGGTTGGCAGGTTTGATATCGCGGTGGACGATTTGTTTGGCGTGCGCACTCTCTAGCACTTCGAGCAGCTGCGTTGCTAACTCAACCACATCGTTGGGCGGTAGCTTGCCGCCTTTTCGCTCTCGCCAGCTTTCAAGCGATTCACCCTGAAGAAGCTCCATGACCAAATAGGCCCGGCCGCGTTCGTCACGGTCGTCGTCCTCAATCGTGACGACGTTGGGATGGTCAACTGCGTTCGCGAGATAGCCCTCTCGGAGGAAACGCTCCGTAACGTTCGCATCGTCCGCAAACCTATTGTGCAAGAGCTTGATCGCGCACTTTCGGCCGTTGCGATGCCGGGCCTCATACACGGCTCCCATTCCGCCCATCCCGATCAGGCTAACCAGCTGCCACTTTCCAGCGAGGGTTCTCCCAACTTCAGACTCCGCACCTTCGCGCTTCTCCCAGGGCGACACGGCTTGGGCATAGCAGAGGCTTTAGCGGCCCGTCGACACGACGATGTCGACGGCCGAGACCCTACCGGAAATCGTCAGGATTCAACGCGTGCTTCTCAAGCAACCGGTAAAGCTGGGTCCGATGGGTACCAAGGGTTCGGGCGACCTCAGCCAGGTTGCCTCGGTGTTGCGCAAGGAGGTCTCGTAGGGTTTGACGTGAGGTGGGCAAAGCCGCTGCGGAATCTCCGTTGGCCGAGAGTATCTGAAGGCCCTTTCTAGCCATGATCGGCTCAGCGAGTTTGGGGGCGACGCCAGCGAGCTCCTTCACGCTGACCTGCGGCTTTTCTGAAAACACTGAAAGTGAGTGGATGAGCGCCTGGAGTTCACGGATGTTCCGCGGCCAGTGCCAAAGCAGCAGCGCTTCAGCCGTATCCGTGTCGAAATCAATCTCTCGACCGGAGAGCGAGATGATTTCTCGCGCGATGGGCAGAATCTCACTGCGTCGGGTGCGGAGTGGCGGGATTCGCAAAACAAGATGGGCAAGTCGAGCGTAAAGATCCTCTCGGAACAAGGATGCTCGAGTGGCGTGCTCAAGGTCCACGTTCGTTGCAGAAACGACCCTCAAATCCACCGGTGTCTCGCGATCTGCTCCGATCGGTCGCACGAGCGACTCCTGCAAAACGCGCAACAAGGCGGGCTGCTGCTCAAGCGGGAGGTCGGCAACTTCGTCCAGAAATAGCGTGCCGCCGTTTGCGCGAGTGACGAGACCTTCGCGTGAGGTTCCGGCGCCGGAAAATGCGCCGCGCACATGGCCAAACAACTCTGATCCCAAGAGGTCCTTCGGAATCGTCGCACAGTTCACCGCAACAAAAGGCCCCGTGCGCCCACTCTTCTCGTGGAGAAGCTGCGCCATTCGCTCCTTGCCGGCCCCGGTTTCCCCGCAAAGCAAGACCGCAAAACGCGACGTAGCGGCTCGGAGCGCGGCTTCTGTGAGCTCGGCCATGGGGTCCTTAGATTCCATCAGCAGCAGTGTCTCACCGCTCCGAATCACATCTCCTTCCTTGAGTTCCCTAAGTTCTACCCTCTCGCCGTTAACCCACGTTCCATTGCGGCTATTGGCATCGCCCAAACGAAAACTTCCGGTGTGCCCGTCAAAGGAAATTCGAAAGTGCAGTCGTGACATGCACGGGTCAGGTATGGGGGGGCCCTGCTCGGCGATGTCGCGCCCGAACGCCTTTGGCGTGCGCTCGGGGGGAAGAAGAAACCGGCGACCGATCGCCTCAGCCACTGGACAATGCAGAATGCGAAGGAACGTTTCCCGTTCTGGCTCAGTTGACGGCAGGTTGACACGGGTAACCGTGCTGTCGTCGCGATAGGTCTCTCTTGACATGGGAAGGCCTTGCCGAGCCGCTTAGCATTTCCCGGGTGCCGGGGGGCGCATTTGCACCCCCAATTAGCGTTGCCGGCCGATGTGTGGCTCAAACCCTAGCCAACCAAAGCCGAGGTTCCACGTAGCGAAGACGGACGGGCACCCATATGCTCCGCGCCACGATGAAGGAGACCTCAAGTCAGCTTCCAGGGTTTGCGCGAGCGCTCTGTCTTCTTAACCTTGAAGCGGCCAGCGTGAGTCTTACGCTCGCGTACTTTGCGTTGGGAACAGACATCCGGGACTACGTTGGCACCAACGAACTCGACAAGGGGGCTCGTTCAGCGCTGATGTTTGCGATTGCGGCGGGGATGGGGCTTGCGACGGCAAGTGCTGTTGTGCTGGGGGCCCTCAGAGTGAGCGCGGCGCGTCTAGAGTCCAGAGCGCGGCGCTTGCTCCCTGCTCTCGTACTCCCGGTTCTCCCGTTGGTGCTGCGTTGGGAGATTTGGCAGGTGCACCCGTTAGCGCTCCTAACAATGACCGGAGTTATCTGCTTGTTGTTGCGAGCCCTGCTGTTGGTGGCTTGGGGTGAGCCGCCCATTTTTGCAAACTGGGGAGGCAATCAATTTTTGCCCGGGCCAGCAACGTTAGGCAATCGCTTTTCGAAACGCGCGCCGCTGGTGCTCGTTGTTCTCGCAGCTAGCGCTTACGCCGTCTATTTTAGCGTGATCACGATTCGCGCCCATTGGTACGGATACACGAGCACCTACGACCTTGGGATCGAGCAAAACATCCTATGGAATACCGCACACTTCTCATCACCGCTATTTAAAGTATCCCCGTTGCGGGGGCCCACCGGTGGCCACTTTAGCCTGCATGCTACGTTCATTGCATTTGCCTTGGTACCGATTTACGCACTCGCAGAGCGGGCGGAAACGATGCTCATCATCCAGGCAGTGCTGTTGGGAGCCGGCGCTATCCCACTCTATCTTTTCAGTCGGCACCGGATCGGTGCTTGGCCAGCCGCCGTTTTGGCGCTTTGCTACCTTTTATATGCTCCCCTTCACGGTTCGAACCTGTACCACTTCCATTACCTGACGATTGCGCCGTTCTTCGTGCTGGCGACAGCGGTAGCCTTGCAGTCGCGCCGTTTCGTTTGGATGGCGGTGTTTGCTCTCTTGGCCTTGAGCGTGCGCGAGGACATCGGAATTGGGTTGGCGGCGTTAGGAGCCTACTTCTTGCTTTCGGGGGAACGACCGTGGCCGGGGGCAATCCTTGCCGTTTCCTCGCTGGCGTTCTCGGTCATCATGAAGATGGTGCTGATGCCCAACGAGGGTGGCGGCGCTTCCTTTCTCTACATGTATGAGGGAATCATTCCGCGTGGTGAAACCGGAGCCGGAGGGATTTTGAAGACCGTCCTCGGCAACCCAGGTTATCTTGCACACCAGCTTCTCACCGCAGACCGACTGACCTACGCGCTTCAAATCTTAGTGCCGGTGTTGTTTCTGCCTTTCCGCCGCCCGTTGACGCTGATTATGCTCGTTGCAGGTTTTGCTTTCACCTTGCTCACGGGGCGGAGCTCGATGGCGAATTCGCTTGCGCCTATCATGATTTCCTTCCAGTATACGGCTCACTTCACGCCCTACCTCTTTATTGCAACAGCCATTGCTCTTGGGCACTCCAAGATCTCGCACGTGGGAGATCAGGTGACAGAATCCGCGAAGTTGAGAGCAACCATGGTGGCTCTCACGCTGGCAACGCTCGTCACCAGTTACCAATTTGGGGCTGTCTTACAGAGAAATACGGTGATGGCCGCTTTCGGTCCGTTTCCGTTTACCTTCACACCCGAGGAGGTCCGTGGGCGCGTCGCTAGGGACAAGGTGCTCAGTGTGATCCCACCCAAAGCTCGGGTGGCAGCTTCCGACTGTGTCGTGCCTCACGTCGCGAACCGCGCGAATGCCTACAACTTCGGCGGGGATCCTTTCGACGCAGACTACGTGGTGAGCGCGTACGGTATCCCCTGCAGTCCAGGCAAAACGCCAATCATCCGGCTCTTGACGGGCACGCAGTTTGGAGTCGTAGCGTTTGAGCCGCCGTATGTCCTCCTGAAGCGAGGAGCACCCGGACAAAGGAACACCGAAGTAATGCGGGAAGTTATGAAGGTAGGGCGGTGATACATGTAAACAGGTTTGACTAATGCTTCGTTTCAGCGCACGCCTGGTCGGCGAAGGTAAGTAAGATCGCCGCGCTGACCAATGGTCTCAAAATTGCGCAATCCCGACGCCGCAGCAGGTACACATGCACGCGTCCAAGCGACGTAATCGGCAGCTGCGAAAATGGCTTCTGCCTGAGCGCCCACAACAAACGGGATGTCTGGCTTTGGGTATTTCGGCGAAGGATCAAAGACGGAAATGACGACCTTTTCGAGCGGGTAGAGCCCTGCCGGATAGGCGCCAGGGCAGCCGAGGTAGGCAATTTTTCTCCCAAATGGCACCGCAGATCGGAGCGTGGCAGGCAGTTTGGCGAGGTTGAGCCCGTTGATAACCTGTCGCTCAACCAGGAAATGACTGACAAAATCGTGAAAGATGATGTCGGAAGCAATGGTATCAACGCCCTCAGGGCGCCCCCAAAGGATGTGGGTGATGCCCATTCCCTTGAGCTCGGAGAACAGGGCTGCCGGCGTCCGATAGCGGTTGTAGTAAAGGACTCCTTGAGTGCCTGGGCGGTCAGTGACACGCCGAACGCGCAGGCCGAAGGTCTGGCGAGACTCGCGAAAGAGCACCACCGCATCCTTCGGGAGTACGTCGGCCACCTTCCCCAAATATCCGAATACATCGAAGCGCTCCTTGTAGTGCTTCAGTCGACCCGATTCGATCAGGTCTATCGAAGCCTTCACGGGTGAGCCGATTATCCGGTGAGTGCTAAAGAAGTAAACATCGGCTCCCCACAAGATCTGTGCCGCAAGGAGTACGCCCATGGCAACACGAGCTATCGCTCCTAGTTGCCAGACAAGAATAACGACAGCGGCCACGGCGGCTGCCATCCAGGGCACCAAAACCTGAAGGTAGCGATCTTGCCAGGAGATGTTGCACCAGAGCATGACGCCCACGTGCCCTGTTAAGAACAGCCCCCACAGCGCCAGGTGACGCCCCAGAAACGGAAGCACAAGCAGCGACACCGTAAACAGGAATCCGAAGACCGGTGCTTCACCGTGGAGGTCAGGCCAGTCGTGGTGTTTAAATGCGAAAGTCGCGGTCACTCGCAGGGTATCGATAAGGCCTGCCAAGCTTCGCGCGGCGTGCCATGGAACCGCGATGTCAAAGTTGTACGGAACGTTGGCCTCAGTTGCCCACGGGCGCAGCGTGAGTTGGTCGTGCAGCTGCGGATAGAGAGGATCTCCGTACCAGATCCAATTTTTCAGCCAGTGCGCCGTTGTGAGTAACAACCCGACGACGCACAGGGCACTCGCACCTAGCGCCACTTGCGAGCGCTTGATCTTGCCAGCTGCGAGCAACCAAGCTGCTCGACCTAGGACTCCGACCACCGCTGGGATCGCAATCATCGCGGCCGTGTACTTGGTCAACATGGCGCCCGATAGGAACGCGGCCAGGAGAATGCACTCGCGCACGCCAACACGCTGCCACACGCGGAGCAGGACTAGATAAATGGGGATGGCCCAAAGTGCTGCAATATGATCCGCGCTGACATTGAGCGAAGAGTCGTACAAAAATATCCCGGGGAACAGGAACACCGCAGCCCAACTTAGGGCTGCCCGAGGCCGAGGCCTCCAGAGCTTCGGCAGCAGTCGACGCGTGAGCACCGGGACGGCAACCACGCTTAAGACAACAAAGGCGAACTCAAGGTGAGCGCATAACGCAACCTTATCAAATACCGAGCCCGGAAGCTGAAACGCCCAAGCGTAGAGTAGACTTGAAAGCTGAGGATAGGTTCCCATGACCCAGCCCTCAGGAAAGCGAAATATCTTGCCCGCGGCTGTGTACTGCTCTGCAAGAGGCAGATGATACCAGCGCGCATCGTAGGCGATGTTGTTGGGGGAAAGGATCGAAAAATAGATCCACAAGAATCCAACAAAACCAAACGCGATGACGGGCCACGCCCACCAAGAAGATTGCTTCCGAATGAGGATTCGTTGGTGGCGTACGTGCCGAGCTAGACGTTGCACATATCCCAACGCAGGCGCACCGCCGACGAGAATAAAGCCTAACGGGGTCAGAGCGAAGAACGCGCTGCCATACCATCCCAGCAATCCCGCCAAAAATGCCCACCAGAAATAGGCGAGAAGCCCGAGCGGCGCGCTCAACGCAAGCATTTCTCGAACAGGCAGAACTCTTCCGAGGGTTAATCGAGTCAGACTGAAGCCTACAGCCACACAACCAAGAACAAAGTATCCGGTGAGCAGCCAATAGGCCAGATAGCGCCACACCAGCCAATCTTGCAGCGGATAGAACTTGTGAACGGAACGCAGGATGAGCCCGGATGCGACGACTAGCGCTAGAGCGACCAGCACACGCTGTGTTGGTGCGCGCCAGGAGTCACCATTCACCGGCGCCTCCACCGGCGCTGAAACCCCACCTCGACCAAATCTACGCCCGCCCTGAGCATCGCCTGACTGGAGAGCTTAGACCCACCTCGTTCGCCCCAAGCCTGAAGCGGCATCTCTAGGAGAGCCTCCAAACCGTAGGGGACCTTCGCATCCGAAGTGAGCCGATCCAGAAGCTGCACGTCGAACGCCCAGCGCGACGTGAAAGGTTCGGAAAGCGCTCGTCGCAAAGTCGCCGTATCACGTGCGGCTTTGGCGCCACACTGCGTGTCGTAGACGGGCATCGAGAGCGACCAGGAGGCTAGGGTTGCGAACAGGCGGCCCAGATAGTGCCGCGCCGTACTGCGCTGAATGTCAGCCCCCAGACGTCGCACGCGCGTGCCCATGGCCAACTTCGCCGAAGATGCCTTGAGCGTGTCAAGCAGCCGCAACATTTCGCTCGGGGGTGTCGCCATGTCTGCATCGAGATACCCAACGATTGGGGTACCCTCCTCGAGCGCCGTTAGGAGGCCGCGACGCACCGCCTCCGCTTTGCCTCCATTCGGTCGA
>Ga0105046_10008256_pt1 | contig 16370 bp, 14 predicted proteins | sample MAT03_FD_78385 | JGI IMG/M metagenome (GOLD analysis project Ga0105046, IMG submission 78385) | Freshwater microbial communities from Lake Fryxell liftoff mats and glacier meltwater in Antarctica - MAT-03 (megahit assembly) | ecosystem: Environmental > Aquatic > Freshwater > Ice > Liftoff...
AGAACGGCTCGGTGGACCTCATCTGGATAAACGGTCCGAATTTCGAGTCCATGAAGAGCCAGGGCATGCTCCATGGTCCCTTCGTGGCCGATCTGCCCAATTCAAGGTATCTGGACCTGTCACCCTCGTCCCCGGCCTCGGTCGACTTTACCGTACCGGTCGACGGGTACGAAGCGCCTTGGAGGCTGGCAAAGTTCGTCTTTGTCTACGACAGCGCGCGGGTCAGGACGCTGCCGACGAACATGGCCGGCTTCGCTGACTGGGCCCAAGCGCATCCAGGCCGGCTGACCCATCCCGCGCCTTCCAACTTCATGGGCGCAACCTTCCTCAAACAGGCGCTGATCGAATTGGCGCCAGATCCGCGCGTCCTTCGCGAGCCGGTTGATGACGCGTCTTTCGAGACGGCGACGGCTCCCTTGTGGGACTGGTATGACGCGCTGCGACCCAACCTTTGGCGCGGCGGCGAAACCTTTCCTGAGAACGAGTCGATCCAGCAGCAGTTGTTGAACGACAGCGAGGTGGACATCGCCATTTCGTTCGATCCGGCAAGCGCGGCGGCTGCGATCGAGCAGGGTCTGCTGCCCGAAACCGCCCGTGTCTTCGTGCCGGTGGGTGGGACGATCGGCAACATGAGCTTTGTCGCGATCCCGTACAACGCTGCCCACCGCGAAGGCGCCATGGTGGTGGCCAATTTCCTGCTCGAGCCGTCCACCCAGGCACGTCAGCAAGACGTTACGGTGCTTGGCAGCTTCTCGGTTCTCGACCCTGCCAAGCTCGACGCCGAAGGCGTCGCAGCCTTTGCGGCGCTGCCATCCTCGCCGGCGCTTCCCGCGCTGGCTGACCTCGGACCCACGCTTCTCGAACCCCATGGCAGCTGGATGACACGGCTGACCGAGGAATGGGCGCGGCGCTACACGAAATGAGGCCGCGGGGCCGCGCCCTGCGGCTGTTCGTACAGATCGTCGTGATGAGCGGGCTGGTCCTGCCCATCCTGCTCGGCCTATGGGAGACGACGCGTGCCGGTTTCGGCGTTCTGCCTGCCCTTGGAGCCTACGAGTTTTCGCTGGAACCCTGGCGGCGGTTGCTGGACATGCCCGGCTTCGCCACGAGCCTGCGCCTGACCCTGGTCACCGGTTTCGGGTCAACGGTGCTGGCATTGCTTCTTGCCGTGGGCTTCTGCGCTGCCGTGCATGGTCGCGTCGGCCCACAGGGTGGAGCGCGGATGCTGGCGCCGTTCCTCGCGGCGCCTCACGCGGCGATCGCGATCGGCATGGTCTTCCTTATCGCCCCCTCGGGATGGATTGCGCGGCTGATCAGCCCATGGGCGACCGGCTGGACCACCCCGCCTGATATCGGAACCGTCAATGATCCCTATGGCGCCGCGCTGATCCTCGGCCTGCTCATCAAGGAAGTCCCGTTCCTGCTCTTGCTCATCCTGTCGGCGCTGGCCCAGTTGCCGGTCCACAAGCATCTGGCGGCAGCCCGCGCGCTGGGCTACGGGCGCGGCATCGCATGGATCAAAGTGATCATGCCGCAAATCTATCCGATGATCCGATTGCCAATCTTTGTGGTGCTGGCTTTCTCTCTGTCGGTTGTCGACATGGCGATTATTCTCGGCCCCTCAAATCCGCCGACACTTGCCGTGGCAGTAACGCGATGGTTCGGCGCCCCGAACGTCGGGATGATCCTGCCCGCCTCCGCGGGGGCGCTGCTGCAGGCAATGATTGTGGCGATGGGAGTAGCCCTGTGGCTGCTTGCCGAACGCGTTGCAATCCGCATCGGACGCTGGTGGGTTTGGCGCGGTGGCCGCGGCCTCTCGAGCGAACCTGGGCTCCGGGCCGCATCGGCGGCGGTCGTGATCCTGATGATGCTTGGCGCCATGGCCGGCATGGCGCTGGTTCTGTGGTCATTCGCCTGGCGATGGCCTTATCCCCAAGCACTGCCTTCAACATGGACCTTTGACAGTTGGATGACCCCCTCCCTTGGCTGGGGCGCGGCGGCGACCAACTCGCTGACCATCGGTCTTGTGTCCACGCTCCTGTCGATGGTCCTCGCCATCGCCTGGCTGGAGGGAGAGGACAGCGCGCCGCGGCGCGGGCGTGCGCTGTGGGCGACCGCAGTCATCTACATGCCGCTGCTCGTCCCGCAGATCGGGTTCCTTTATGGCTTGAACGTAACCTTCCTGCGCGCAGGCATCAGCGGCGGTATGCCGGCGGTCATCTGGGCCCAGGCGCTGTTCGTTTTTCCTTATGTGATGCTTGCGCTTTCCGACCCGTGGCGCGCTCTCGATCGGCGTTTTGTGAACACCGCCGCCGCACTCGGCGCCTCACCCTTGCGTCGCCTCTACGCCGTGAAGCTCCCGGTCCTTCTGCGCCCGCTTCTAACTGCCGCGGCTATCGGTTTTTCCGTTTCTGTCGCGCAATACCTGCCGACCCTGTTCATGGGCGCCGGACGCGTCGCGACGCTGACGACCGAGGCGGTGACGCTTTCATCAGGCTCGGATCGGCGCGTCGTGGGAGTCTACGCTGCTTTGCAGGCCGCGCTGCCGTTTGTGGCGTATGCGGTGGCGATTGTGCTGCCCGCTATCGTCTATCGCAATCGACGCGATCTTCTCGGAGAGCATGCCCCATGAGTCTCGAACTCGCCTCGGTATCGGTGCGGCTCCGGCAGGCGGACCAACCGCTTTTCGCGCCCCTCACGCTTTCGGTGCCGTGCGGACGCGTCGTCACTGTCATGGGACCCTCTGGCGTCGGCAAGTCGACGCTTCTTGCGATGATCGGCGGCCATCTGGCGCACAGTTTCGCCAGTTCCGGCCGCGTCCAGTTGAACGGGCGCGACGTGACGCACCTGCCCGCCGAGATGCGGCGTATCGGCATTCTTTTCCAGGACGCGCTGCTGTTCCCGCATTTGTCTGTCGGCGACAACCTGGCTTTCGGCTTACCGCGCCAACTCAAGGGCGCCACCGCACGGCGCGCCGCCGTGGAAGCGGCGCTTGACCACGCGGGCATGTCGGGTTTCAGAGATCGCGATCCCGCCACGCTGTCGGGCGGTCAGCAGGCACGAGTGGCCCTGATGCGCACGCTTCTGTCCGACCCGCTGGCGCTGCTGCTGGACGAGCCGTTCTCGAAACTGGATACGCAACGGCGCGCTGAGATCCGTGCCTTCGTCTTCGAGCATGTACGCGAGCGCGCCCTTCCGGCGCTGATGGTGACGCACGACACGAGCGACGCGGATGCGGCCCTTGGGCCAGCCACTGTAACTCTGGCCCCAGCTCAGGCCTCAAAGGAGCTGCCGCCCGAGAATTCCACCGACAGCGAAACAAGCGCTACCGGCCCGTCGATCCCCGGGATTGCGGCCTTCGACAATCTCGGAGTCACCCCACCCCGGTAGCCTTGGGACAAGGCCAACTTCCAGGTTTCTTCATCGACAACACAGGAACTCGCTACGACCTTGTTATGCTTTTCCAGCTTGGCCGCCAGATTGACGGCAGGGCCGATCACAGTCATCTCGAGACGGTCGCCCACGCCGACCACTCCCCAGTTGACGACGCCGGATGCAATTCCAATCCCGATTTCGAGTGGCCCTTGCGGTGTCACCAGTGCATTGTTTGACGCTGTGTCGGCGAACAACAGCAGGATTGCTTCAGCTGCCCGGATGGAATCGGCAGCGTGGCGATCCCGGCTTTTTGCAACGCCGAATACCGTCATGATGCCATCGCCCATGAATTTGTCCACAATCCCATTGTGCTTCTCGATCACCGGTACGACGCTGCCTCGGTAGGCAGTGAGTATCTGCAGCACCGCGTCGCCATCCATCGCCGCCGCCAAAGCCGAGAAGCCCCGGATATCCAGCATCAACACGGTCGCAAGACGCTTTTCGGCGTGATGCAAACCGCGATCGCCAACGGTCCGGATGTTGTCACTGACGGATGTGTCGAAAAAGCGCGCGAAACTGGCGGCCGCGGCGCCTTCCGAGACCGCCGTCACCAAGAGATTGCGGGCCCCGTTGACCGCGAGCGCCAGGATGGCCGTTACGAAGACAATCGAAATTATCTTGTCGACCTCGGCTCCGATCAGGATCGAATTGGACGTGAGATATTGGACATACGACCGCGTCAGCATGTTGTCGCCCGGGTCGACCTGGGTGACGTAAACGATGACGCAAGCCCATCCGGCTATCGCGACGATGCCCGATAGGATGACAAACTTCGGGTTCAATCTTAGCGAGCGTATGCCAATGAAAATGAACACGTACAAAAGGGCTGGAGCCTTCAGGATGAACGATGCGGGCTGCTCATATTGAATATGAAAACCGATCATCAATCCGTACAGAAACGCAAAATCGAACACGATGGATATGTAGCTTGTCCAGTCCTTTGGCTCCTTGAACAGCGCCCACGTAAGGCCAATCAATGAGACTAGAAAATAACTCCCAAGAAAATACGGCGTAAAAACTAGAAAATCGTCAGAAGTTGTTTTTGGCGATATCGTATATATTGCGATGAAAATGGAAATTACGGTCAACTGAATCGATCTCAGGACGATTTCGTTGAACCACTCGCGTTGCCTGATTTTTTCCTGCACCTGGACGGGCAGAGACTTCAAGTCCGCGGATTTCAGCAGGGTGCTCGCAATCGCCCGTAAGGTCGCCCATCGAGGCTTTCCCTGATGCGGGCTCGCCGGGGCCGGGCGCCACGCCGTCATGGGAGCCATTTCTGAATCGTGCGCACCAGCAGGCGAACGCGGCCGCTGAACAGCCTTGTGGTGAAATAGGAGCCAGCGGCGCGTTTCGAAATTTCGGAAATGGTTGGATAAGGCAGGATTGTTTTCGCGACCGCAGAAAGAGGCAAACTCTGCGAAATCGCCAGGCACCAGAATCCGATCGCCTCGCCCGCGTTTGGACCAACCATCGTTGCACCGAGCACTTTACCGCGGCGTCCCAACACGAGCTTCAAGAAACCCTTCGTCGCTCGTTCGGCTTGAGCGCGATCATTCTCTTCGAGCGACAGAAGCACGGTCTCCACGGAACGGTGCGCTTTTCGTGCTTCGGTCTCAGTCAGACCGACATGGGCTATCTCCGGGTCGAGGTAGGTGACCCACGGCAAGGCGCTGTAGTCGACCTTGGCTGGGATTCCGAACAAGGCATTCCTTATGACTATGCCGGCATGATAGGCGGCAACGTGAGTGAATTGCGGGCCACCGGCCACGTCCCCGATCGCGAATATCTTGCGGTTCGAGGTTCTGAGCCGCTTATCAACGATAATGCCGCGCGGCCCGAAATCCACGCCAGCCTTGTCGAGGCCAAGATCTTCCACGTTCGGGAGCCGTCCCGCGGCGACGAGGATGTGCGTGCCGATTACCGTTTGTTGCAGTCCATCAACGGCGAAGGCAACTTCCACCGATCCCGGGTGCCGCCGGACTGACGAGATCACGCTGCGCTCGTGAAGAGCGATGCCTTCATCCTGCAAAGTTGCGCGGACAAGCGCGGCTGCTTCCGGTTCGTCGCGCGGAAGGATGACCGTCCGTTCCAGCACGGTGACCTCGGCGCCGAGACGCCGGTAGGCCTGCGCCAGTTCCAGACCTATCGGTCCGCCCCCGACGACGATCAAATGGTCCGGCCGCTCTTGCAGCTCGAAGATCGACTCGTTGGTTAGTGGAGACGCGGCTGCCAGACCTGCCACGGGAGGGATTGCGGCACGGGAGCCGGTGGCGACGACATAGCGCCTCGCGCGGATGCGGAACCTACCGGCCGAGAGAAGATCGGGACCCTCGAACCGTGCCGTTTCGCGGAGCACCCGGACGCCCAATCCCTTGAAACGCTCTACGCTGTCATGCGGTGCTATGGCGGCGATGACATCATCTATATGCTGTTTGACCCTGCCGAAATCGATTTCGGGAGCGGCAAACCGGACCCCGAACCGCGCACCGTCAGACGCAGAATGAGCACGGTGAGCCGCCGCAATTAGCGATTTGGATGGTACGCACCCGGTGTTGAGGCAATCGCCGCCCATCTCGCCGCGCTCGACCAGGACCGTAGTCGCGCCCAGCTGCGCGGCAGCGGCAGCGGTGCTCAGGCCGGCCGACCCTCCGCCGATGACGCATATGTCGCATTCGATCAGTTCGGTTCCTGTCTGTGTCACGGAGGTTCGCTTCTGGTGAGCTGGGCTGGGGCACGGGATTACAGGTCGATTCGCGTGTGGCGAATGATCGTTACACCTCGTAACAGATATGTGAGCAAGTGCGGGTCGCGCCACGATGCTAGACGGACAATGGATCGGCGCTTGAACTCCGCCGGGAGAGCGGGAATACGATGTTCGACCGACGTCTCGTTGCCGTGCAGGAAAAAATGCTGGCGCCGACCGCGCGTTGGCTGGCGGCGCGCGGGGTCAACGCTGATACGATAAGCGTTGCAGGCTTCGGCATTGGGCTCGCCGCAGTGCCACTTCTTGCGGCATCGGCCTACTTGCCGGCGCTTGCCTGCATTGTGCTCAACCGGCTGCTCGACGGCCTCGACGGCGCGGTGGCCCGTCTGAACGGACCAACCGACCGGGGCGCCTTCCTCGACATCGCACTCGATTTCTTCTTCTATGGCGCCGTGCCAGTCGGCTTCGCGCTTGCCGATCCTGGGACGAACGCTCTGCCCGCGGCGTTCCTGCTGCTTTCGTTCATCGGCACGGGGAGCAGTTTTCTCGCCTTCGCCGCGATCAGTCACAAGCGCGGCCAAGCGCTCAAGCCTTTTCCCGGAAAAGGCATCCAGTTCGTGGGCGGCCTCACCGAGGGCGCCGAAACGATCGCCATATTTGTCGCGATGTGCATGTTCCCGTCCGCCTTCCCGGTAATCGCCTATGTTTTTGCTGCCATGGCCTTTGTGACCACAGCCACCCGATGGTGGTGGGGCTGGACACAATTCGCCCTTTCGGAGCCTAAGTCCTAGCCTTGTGACGAATACTCATTCGGCATGTGGCCGACGGCGAACGCGGGAAACGATGGTGGGAATGGCCGCCACGATGGCAAGGGCGACGAATGACAGCGTGATGTCCCTTGTCACCAAGTCCGATAAGGTCGCCTCTCGACCCGCATTGCTCGCCGCAACCAGCACGCTGTCGACGCCCTGCCCGAGATAGGCGTAGGCGAACGTACCAGGCAATATCCCAAAGAAAGTTGCGGCGGCGAAGCGCCCGAGGCTGATGTCGAAAAGCGCGGCTGCGATGTTGACCACGAAAAACGGAAATATCGGCGCGAGCCTGATCACCAGCAGATAGCCGAAGGCGTTTTCGCGGAAGCCGTCGGCAAGGCGCTTCACAAAGCCGCCGACGCGCTGCCTGAGGAATCCTCCGAAGGCGGAGCGCGTGGCGAGGAAGAGCGCGGATGCTCCGATGGTTGCGCCCACCGCGACGGTCGCACCACCGACCACCCATCCGAACAGGAACCCTCCGAAAATGGTCAGGATCGAGGCAGCGGGGAACGAAAACGCCACAGCAAGGATGTAAGCAAGAAGAAAGGCAATCAGCGAAAGCGCATAATGTTCAGCCACAGCGGCCTTTAGCGCATCGCGCTGATCCGCCAAATAGCCGAGCGTCAGATAGTCCTGGACCCCTAGGGCATACCCCGCGGCAAGGCCAGCAACGACGACCGCTGCAGGTGCAAAGCGCAACAAGGATTTCCGTTCGCCCTCGCCCACAGGCGCGTCCTTGTCCAAAGGCTCAAACATCGTTGAGCGACCAGTCGTAGGAGTAGCCTGCGATCTCGGCCGTGTCGATCCGTCTACCCAGTTCAGGCGTCGCGAATGCCTTCCAGTGAGCCTTCAGCCGCTTCTTTCCTCCGAAATCGTCGGCATACCAGGAATAGATCTTCGACACGGTCATGCCGTCTCCCGAGATGGTAATGCCGCGCGAGTGGTTGACGTATTCGCGTGCGCCCTGCTTCAGCAAAGCAGTCAGGTTATCCCCGGTATAGGCGCGAACCGCGAGGTTGGGGCATGAATAGGACGCGCAGTTCAGTCCGTAGTGGCTCAAACTATCGGCAAAAAGCGAACGCACGATACGGTGCTCGATGTCGTCCAGGGACAAATCCGTGCCATTCACGGTGACGATTTTCTTCGACCATGGGCCGCCTTTAAAGAAACCGCCGCCGCCGAGGTCGATCGCCTTGATCGAGGTGACGGGATAGCGCTCAAGCACCACATCCAGGGTCTTGGCGTTGTAGAGGTTGATCCAGTAGGCATGCGCCTCGTTCGCCGACAGCACGACGGGATTCCGGCTGACAAGCTCGGCAATGTACGAACTGAGTTCTCCTCGCCCTGACCCGTGAAACGATCGGTAGTCCACCCGGTTGTAGCCTTGCGTATCCGGTTTGACGTAACGCTGCAGGAGTGCATCGAATTGTTCGTGCCCAACACTGGCAGTTCCGGTCGGCGCGAAAGCCGCGAGCGGCGCCGCCGCATCCGATCCGCTTGTCGCGCCTTGCAAAACCAGGCTTGCCCCGAGCCCGAGAAGCAACGCTCTCCGCGAAAATTGTCTCATCTGCAAACCCACCCACCCCTAATTGTCCAATGCCGGAGCCTGCATGGATCGCTCATTGCCCCAGTCACGGCAATCGACCGGAGGCTGCGTCACGCAGTGTTGAGTGGCGCGTGATGCACGGTGACGCGACGCGCAGACACTCGCTGATTTGTGATGGCGAGGGACTTGACTGGACAGTGCAGCGACGTGCTCATCACACCTGAGACAAGATAACAGGACAAGCGGCGTTGCAAGCAGTCAGCGAGTGGGAGGGCACGTTACGTCTTGGTGCTTTCGGGCTGGTGTTCGTATCGATTGCGCTCCTCGAACTCTGGTCTCCGCGGCTTGAGCGCGCCGAACTCGTTGGCGCCTTCAAGGCGAAGCGCTGGTTCACGAACCTGTCGCTCGTCGTGCTGTCATCGGTCGTCCTCAGGATCGTGCTGCCGGTCACGGCACTCGGTATCGCGATTATCGCCGAGCAAAAGCAATGGGGCCTCTTCCACCAGTTCGACGTGGAACCCTTGCTGGCGGGGGTCATAGCCTTCGTTGTTCTGGACTTCGCCGTATGGGTGGAACACGTCGCCAGCCACAAGATTCCGCTGCTGTGGCGGATCCACAGGATGCATCACGCGGACACGGCCTTCGACGTTACTACGGGGCTGCGTTTTCACCCGCTCGAGATCGTCCTGTCCATGCTGTGGAAGATGGCCGTGGTCGTCGCGCTCGGCGCACCCGTCTTGGCGGTGCTCGTATTCGAGGTGGTGCTCAATGCCACAGCGATGTTCAATCATTCCAACCTGCGACTGCCGTTGGGGCTGGACAGACTGGTTCGTCTCGTTCTCGTGACGCCCGATATGCACAGGGTCCACCACTCTACACTAAGTCGGGAAACGGATTCCAACTACGGCTTCAACATGCCTGTGTGGGATCGCATCTTCGGCACCTATTTGGACCAACCGCAGGCGGGCCATGACGCAATGTCCATCGGCCTCAGCGATTACCGGGACGACCGCCCATCGAAGTTGGCTTGGTCGCTAGGCTTGCCCTTCATCAGGACAGTTCGGTCGGGAGATGAACAGCGATAGACCTGCCGTGCGAGGCGCGCCCCGATACGATCTCGCAACGTTGATTTTCCGGCGATGGGCATCGGCGGCAGTGTGCCGTCCTGACGCTGCGCCAAGTAAACTCGAACCGGTCGCAAGGAAATCGTCGCGCAGCTCTTTTGGCAAGGTATGAGTGTCTAACCTAAGTGTTTGATTTTGTTTGGCTGCCGTTCCTGAACACTTATCGAACCATGTGCAACTGCCCAAATGCGGACTTTCGCCGTTCTCTTGAGATGGTGCGCTCTATCGGCTTGGCTGCCTAGAGCAGGTCCTTCGATCGATGAATCGATTGTGAAGTGACGGCGGCGTCTTGTGCTGATTCAACGTCCATCTCGATGGAGGTGGATGATGGGAAATGCATTGAGTTGCGATCTTCGGTTGCGGGTCCTGAAGGCCTCTGGCGAAGGCCTGTCGGCGCGGCAGGCTGCGGCGCGTTTCGGCGTGGGGGTATCGAGCGCGATCCGCTGGATCGCTCGGGCGAAGATCGGCGAGTTTGCGCCGCGGCCTCAGGGGTACCGACGCGCGTCCAGCCTGGATGCGCATGAAGGCTTCATCGTGGGGATGATCGAGGAACGCAAGGACATCACGCTGAACGAGATGGTGGCGCAACTCCTTGCCGCGCAGTCGGTGAAGATCAGCCGCAGCGCCTTGAGCGCCTGGCTCGGCCGGCACGGCTGGACATTCAAAAAAAGTCCGCGCACGCACTGGAGCAGGACCGCCCCGACATCCTGAAACGGCGCCGGGACTGGTTCGCCGGCCAGCTCGACCTCGATCCGGCGAAGCTTGTCTTCATCGACGAAACCGGGCTGTCGACCAAGATGGCGCGCCTGCGTGGACGGGCGCCGTGCGGCGAACGCTGCCGGGCCGGCGTGCCGCATGGCCACTGGAAGACCACCACCTTCACCGGAGCGCTGCGGCTGACGGGGATGACCGCGCCCTTCGTCTACGACGGCGCCATGAACGGCACCGTGTTCCTCGCCTATGTCGAACAGGTGCTGGTTCCGACCCTGTCGCAGGGCGACGTCGTTATCATGGACAATCTCCCGGCTCACAAGGCGGCCGGTATCCGCGACGCAATCGAAGAGGCCGGCGCAAGCCTGCTCTACCTGCCGCCCTACAGCCCAGACTTCAATCCGATCGAGAATGCCTTCGCCAAGCTCAAGACGCTGATGCGGGCAAAGGCCGAGCGCACGATTGCCGGCCTGTGGGACACGGTCGGCGCGGTTCTCGAACGCTTCACACCTGACGAGTGCGCCAACTACTTCAAGGCAGCAGGGTATGACCCAGATTGAACCGGACGTGCTCTAGCTGGGGTAATTGCTGAAAGCCAGATCGGTTGCTGATGTCTGCTTCGCGCCCCATGCACGAACCCGCTTCGCGGGAGGGGCGCCTCGACCTGAGAAGGTGCAGCGGGCATAGGCCTTGAGCAGGTAAGGCAGCGATCTGACCATGGAGTTCCCTTCAACGAGAGGAACTCGCCATGGCTACCCCGTCGACCGATGCACCAATCTCGCCGCTTCGTCAGCGCATGCAGCAGGACATGCTCATGCGGGGCCTGGGCTCCCACACTCAGCAGGACTATGTTCGCCACGTTCGGCGCTTCGCCGCGTTCCTGGGACGCTCGCCCGACACCGCGACGCGTCGACTGGCAAACGGCAGAAGCAAAAAAGCCCGGCGCGATGGCCGGGCTTTGGTCTGATGCTGGGAAATTATCAGAACTTATAGGCTAGCCCAATCCGGATATCGTGGATGTCGGCATCAACACTATAATCTTCATCTTCAGGTTGCGTGGTGAAGTCCTTGTCGTCGAATTGAGTGTAGCGATACTCGCCGCGAAGGACCCAATTATCTGTAACCGCGTATTCAGCGCCGGCGCCGACGGTCCAGCCAACAACGCTTGCATCTTCCCCTGAGTAAAAGTCCCCCTCATTGAATTCTTCGAAATCAAGCTGGCCGAAGGCGACACCACCTGTGACGTACGGCAGAAAGCGATCCATGGCATAACCCAACCGCACCCGGGCCGAACCTGTCCAGTCGAATGAAGTCTCGTTGGAATAGTCGTCGTCGCCGGCGATTGCAGATCCACTTACATCACCCCAGGCCACGTCAGCTTCGGCACCGAGCACTATGCCATTGCTGAATTGGTAATTGTAGCCGGCATACACTCCGCCGAAGATGCCATCCAGGTCGTTGGCGTAATCAAAATCGGAATCCGATCCGTTATCGTACACATAGTCGGCGTCGCCACTGAACCCGTAACCGAGCTGAGCGCCTACATAAACGCCCGACCAGTTGTAGGCGCTGTCCATGACCACGACCTCTTCGACAATGGCGTCGGCGGCGGCGGCAAAGTTGGCGGTTCCAAGCAGAAGCGCGGCGGCAAGCAATTTGATTTTCATTCGAGACTCCCCTGAGCGTTCAGACACGCTTAGCACCGTTGCGGCAAATGCGCTGTTACCCGGCTGCAACAGTTCGCGCTCCAATGCACTCGATCAATTCTCCATGTTGCATTCCATGTCGCGTGGACCTGCCGATACTCGCAGGAAACCGTTGGAAATCAACAGTAGCAGTTTGCAACATGGCGCGACATGAAATTCAACACGATGTTGGATTTGTCCGAGCTATCTGCTTGATTTCATTTTGGAAAGTCTTGGCTGGGGAACCTGGATTCGAACCAGGACTAACGGAGTCAGAGTCCGTGGGTCTACCGTTAACCTATTCCCCAACAGTGCCCGAAGGCACTTGGCGCATGGCCGGCGCAGGCGTGGCAGCCGGTGCGCCTGAACGGCTGCCTTGTAGCCGCGCGCCGAAAATAGTCAAGGGCGCGCGCTCATTCAATGCCCGCGACTTGGTAGGACCGAGCCGGGGCTGGGACAGTCGGGCGGAGCGGCGTGCGTCAGAGCGCCCTGGCGATAGCCCCGAGCCAGATCGCGACGGCGGATGCGCCGCCATCCGGGTGGCCGACGGCCCGCTTGCCGAGATAGCTGGCGCGGCCGAGCGCGGGGAACATGTCGCTGGTTGCCTTCGCGCCTTCGTCGGCGGCGCGCGCGGCATCAGTGAAGCTGCCGGATTTGCTCCAGGCTGCCGCCGCCGGCGCCAGCGCATCGACCATGGTGCGGTCGCCGGGTTTGGCGCCGCCGAGCTCCATGATGGCGTCGGTGCCGGCCTGAAGCGCCGCCAGCCAGTCCCGCGAGGAGGGGTTCGGCTTGCCGGCGAGCACCTTCGAGGCGCGCAGGAGAGCGGTCGCATAGAAGGGGCCCGAACTGCCGCCGATGGCGCGGCGCAGCGCGTTGCCGGCGTCGAACAGCAGCCGCGTCGGCGTCGAATAGCTGTCCTCGCCAAGCGCCTGCAGGGCCTCCGCCGCGCGCGCCATGCTGGCGCCGAGGTCGCCGTCGCCGGATTTGGCGTCGAGATCGCCGAGCGTCTCCTCTGACGCCAGAAGGGCCGAGGCGACGGCCTGCGCAGCCGACTTCAGGCGCGGCGACAGCGGGCCGGGCGCGGCCTTTGGCGGGATCGGCTGGGCCGGGACCTTGACCAGCTTGCGCGCGCCGATGCGGCCGTCGCCCGGCCAGACCGGCACATCCGTCGTGTCGTCGAACAGGCTGTTGCGCTGGTCGTCGAGCGGAAGCACGCTCAGCGAACAGCCGGGCATTTCGATCGCCGTCATGAAATTGCCCGACCATGCGCGCTCGACCCGGATGCCGCGGCCGCGCAAGTCCGCAAGGGCGGCGCGCGCGACGACCGCAAGTTCCATCGGCGGCGTGCCGCCAAGCCCGTTGACCAGAAGCGCGACCTTGTCGCCCGATTCCAGCGCGAGGTCGGTGACGATCATCTCGATCAGCGAGGCGACGATCTTATCGGCGCCGGAAATCGCAGCGCGCTCGACGCCCTTTTCGCCGTGAATTCCGAGACCGAACTCGATCTCGTCGTCGCCGATCACAAAGCCCTGCTTGCCGACGGACGGCACGGTGCAGGCGCCAAGCGCCACGCCCATCGAGCCGAGCGCCGAGGCGGCGCTGCGGGCGATGGCGGCGACTTCGGCGAGCGGCAGGCCACGCTCGGCAGCCGCCCCGGCAAGCTTGTGGACAAGCACGGTGCCGGCGATGCCGCGGCGGCGATCCTTCGCGACCATCTCACGCAACGACACGTCGTCGGCGACGATCACCACCTCGACCGGGATACCCTGCTGGCGGGCCAGTTCAGCGGCGAGGCCGAAATTCAGCCGGTCGCCGGTGTAGTTCTTGACCACGAGCACGCAGCCGGCCGGACCGCTGGCGGCAACGATGGCGGCAAGCACGGCGTCCGTGCTTGGCGAGGTGAAGACGTCGCCAGCGACAGCGGCCGTCAGCATGCCGCGTCCGACGTAGCCGGCATGCGCCGGTTCGTGCCCGCTGCCGCCGCCCGAAACGATTGCGACCTTGCGCCCCGCCAAAGCCGGCAGATCGGCGCGGATCACCACGTCCTCGCCATCAAGCAAAGCGAGGCGAGGCGACAGGTCGACCGTGCCCTCGAGCAACTCGCGCACGAGGTGGCGCGGATCGTTGATGAGTTTCTTCATGAAAGCCCTCCTGCCGAAGCGATGTACAGGCCGTTCCGAAAGGCCCCCGCGATGCGCGTCGAAAGCCATTTGCCGGATCAGCCGGGGGAGCGCAAGCACCAGCGCTGGGTTGCCCCGGGGGTCGCACAGACAAATTAGCCGGAATGCGGCCCTTGGTGATCGGTCAACGCGCTGCTATCTTCGCTGCAACTGAAAAACAAAGCGCCTGCTGCGTCCGAAAGGTTCGCGCGGTGTATGAGGACGGTAGAGTGGAAGACCGCGATGTCGGCGTGAGAGCGCCGGAAGCGGGTGCGCCTGGTTTCCCGCCGGCAAATGGCGGCGAAACCACGGCCGGCGGAACCGACATCTCGTCGGCAATCGCCGGGGAAGGCGGCCAGCACCCGAGAGGCAAGGGAAAACGGCGTCGCAAGCGCAAGCGCGGCCGCAAGGTTTTTGCGCGCGACGGCGTGCCGCAGTCGGGCCAAGGCCATGGTAAGGTGCCCGAAAGCCCAATGGCCCTGTCGGCAGCGGAAGCCGTCCCGCAGCCCACCCGATCCGAAACAGCGGACCAGCGTCGCACTCCCCCCCGCGCGGCAAAACCCTACGACCTTCCGGTGTTCGCCGCACTCGACCTTGGCACCAACAATTGCCGCTTGCTGGTCGCCGTGCCCGGGCGTCCGGGGCAGTTTCGCGTCATAGACGCGTTTTCGCGCATCGTGCGCCTTGGCGAGGGGCTTGGGGCCAGCGGCAGGCTTTCCCAGGCGGCGATGGATCGTGCGGTCGAAGCGCTGAAGGTCTGTGGCGAAAAGCTGCGCGCCCGGCGTATCGAGAACGCCCGCCTGGTGGCGACCGAGGCCTGTCGCGCCGCCGCCAACGGAGAGGAATTCCTGGCGCGGGTCGCCGATGAGGCCGGACTGACGCTGGAGATCATCGACCGGCAGACCGAGGCGCGGCTTGCCGTATCCGGCTGCGGCTCGCTGGTCGAGCGGGAGACGACCGGCGTGGTGCTGTTCGACATCGGCGGCGGCTCGTCCGAGATCGCGCTCATCGACATGAGAGGGCAGCGCTCGCCGCGCCTGGCCAGCCACATCGTCGCCTGGACGTCGCTGCCGGTCGGCGTGGTGTCGCTCGCCGAAAAATTCGGTGGCCGCGACGTCAGCCGGGAGACTTTCGGCGCGATGGTGGATCATGTCGCGGTGCTGCTCGACGCTTTTGCGGGGCGCGACCGGCTGAACCACCTGATGTCTGGCGCGGGTTTCCACCTGCTTGGAACGTCCGGCACGGTCACCACGCTTGCCGGCGTGCATCTCGATCTCGAACGCTACGACCGCCGCCGCGTCGACGGGCTGTGGATGGACAGGGACAGCGTCGACCGCATGGTGGAAAAGCTGTTGGGCTGGGACTTCCAGCAGCGCGTCAGCAACGCCTGCATCGGCGCCGACAGGGCCGATCTCGTGCTCGCCGGCTGCGCGATCCTGGAGGCGATCAGGGGCGTCTGGCCTTCCGAGCGGTTGCGCGTCGCGGACCGAGGCCTGCGCGAAGGCATATTGTCGGAACTGATGGGCGACGCCGGCGTGTGGCGGCGCGGCTGGCAGGGCGGAGCGCGGTCGTGACCAAGAAACCCGTCAAGCCGGGCGCGACCCGCGTCGTGCGCACGAAGATCAAGAAGCGGAGCGGCCTGAAGGAATCGTCGCGCCGCTGGCTCGAGCGGCACATGAACGACCCGTACGTGCAGCGCTCGAAGGCGGATGGCTACCGGTCGCGCGCCGCCTACAAGCTGATCGAGATCGACGACCGCTACAAGCTGCTGAAGCCGGGCATGAAGGTGATCGACCTTGGCGCGGCTCCGGGCGGCTGGTGCCAGGTCGCGGCTGCCAGGACAAAGTCCTCGACGGACAAGCCGCATGTGGTCGGCATCGACTATCTCGGCATGGGTCCGGTGGATGGCGCGACCGTGCTGGAGATGGACTTTCTCGACGATGCAGCGCCTGCAAGACTGGTCGAAGTGCTGGGCGGCGACCCGGACATCGTGCTGTCCGACATGGCGGCCCCGACGACCGGGCACCGGCGAACCGACCACATCCGCACCGAACATCTGTGCGAGGTTGCCGCCGACTTCGCCATCTCGGTGCTGAGACCCGGCGGGCACTTTCTCTCCAAGACGTTCCAGGGCGGCTCGGAACACGCGGTGCTCGACCTTCTGAAGAAGAACTTCCGCTCGGTCCACCAC
>Ga0105046_10008257_pt1 | contig 16370 bp, 13 predicted proteins | sample MAT03_FD_78385 | JGI IMG/M metagenome (GOLD analysis project Ga0105046, IMG submission 78385) | Freshwater microbial communities from Lake Fryxell liftoff mats and glacier meltwater in Antarctica - MAT-03 (megahit assembly) | ecosystem: Environmental > Aquatic > Freshwater > Ice > Liftoff...
CTTTGTTCCATCATACGGCCCCTATTTTTCTTTAAATAGCCCCACTATTCGCAGAAAAATAGTGTTGTCTGATGAAAAAATGGTTGACCTAAAATGACTAAGTCATTGGTGCCGCGTTCCTAACCGAGAAGATGAATAGGTCTTTTGGGGAAAATTGATCCGATAGTCTTTCTTCAGCCTTTCAGGAATGCCATAAAAAACAGGCTGCGCGGCGCAAAGTCGGCAACCTGTTTTAATTCAAGAAAATGGTACTCCTCCCTATCTGGTTTTCAACGGTTTGGCAGATTGTATCAGATTGCCGTTGAAGTCATACAAATTAGCGACGTAAGCACCGGAGGGCAAATCGCCTGCATACCAGGTATGTGTAAAGTCACCTTCCACCATATTGTCGGCATAAGCCGTGGCGACAAAATTGCCGCGCAGGTCATAGATGCGCAATGTGGCCCTCGTGTCCCGGTTTACCTTGAACTGGAAAGTTGTTTGATCCAGGAATGGGTTGAGGTAGTTTTTCATCAACACGGGCCTGGCGCTCAGTCCGAGACCTCCAGTGAATATATCGTTGGTGCCAACGATGACCGTACCGCTGCATTCGCCAGTCCCGCGATGCGGCTGTGCCACATAGGGAAAGTGGCGCCAAACGGCTTATCGTTCGCTTCAACCCCTGTGCTGTAACCCAATACACCCAATAATTTAGGCGTAACCGGGTTGGTGCCACCCACGGTGTAATCATCGTACTAAAGACCGATGGCAGCCAGTAGTTAACGAATTTCAGTAATCTTTCATAGCGATCGGAATAACCACTTCGTTGGTCAAAGGCATTCCCAACCGGGAAATTTGCCTCCAGGCGCCGGAATAAGCCGGATTGTCGTTGGCGGAAAGTGTCCTGATTTCCGACCTGCTGGCCGAGGCCGAGACGCCGATCACAAAATCACTCTGTAAAATAGACAGGGGAACAGGCAAAACACCGGCTTTCAGCAGGGTCCGGAAGTTCACCTGAATCGCAATAGTGCTGACGTTCAGGCAGGCGAGCCCGTCTGTTGGTTTGCCACCATTTTGACGCGGCGCATCGCCCAGGTCAAAAATACCGCCCAAATCCACAAAAAACGGATCGTCAGAGGTGTCGCAAAACACCTTTTCACCGCTCAAGGCAGTCATGATAGCATCGTTCCAGAGGTTGCCATAAGTATTATTGAGACCAACGGCCGACTCGATAGAACGAGCCCCGATATTGGGCGGAGGCACTTTACCGTTGGTGACAATGGCCGTAAAAGTGATGCCCCCGTCTATGCTGCGCTCCAACGTATAAACCGTTTTCAGGTTTTGTTTACCCAGCCGAATGTTGAAGAAGGTAGTTGGGTCTTCATTAACCCGGATAAAAGTAAACCGGTACACAATCTCGTCACCTGCCTTTGCAGCGTTGTTATCAATGTGAATTTCATAGCGGATATTTTCTCCGAATGTGTAATAGTTGGGACCGCCAAAAGCAAATTCAGCCGGGATGTAATTGGCAATCAGGGTAATTGTATTCGGATTGTCGGGACTGCGGAAAGCATACGGATCTGTGTTATCCGCCAACGGATCATTCGCAATAAGGGGTGCTTCACGATGGTTGGAGGCAAACAATGCCGAGCAAGACAGCTAAAGCAAGGCTACGACCGATGGCCAGGCAATACTTTGTTGTTTTGTGAAATTAGTCATGATATGGTATAGTTTTAAAAATGAAATAAATATTCAAATATGAGAGGAGCCCGGTTTTAAATTTTTCCTGCCTGTTATTTTTAAAAATCTTTCCTATTCCTACCTCTTTTTGAATGTTGCGCAGGAGAAATGCCTGCTCTTCACAGCCATAAAAAACCAGGTTGGCCCGGATGCTCCAGCCAATCTGGTCAGATCATAAATTTAGTGCCCGTTCCTTACACAGTAATAGTCCCTTCAATCGAATCATCCAACGTTTTGCCCATTATAGCACCTACCACAGTTTTCAGGAGCGCTACCGCCGTACCATATTTCGTATCCCAATAGTACCCTTGGTGAGGCGTCACTTTTATCACCGTAATTCTGGGATCGTCTTTCCCTTCGGTAAACCACGCTTTCACCAGAGGCTCCCACAGTTCTTCGATCTTAGCGCGATCCGTAGTAATTTCAGCCGTTCCATAGAGACTTAAAAAGTCGGAATACTGACTGCCTTGAAACAACAATTGCACGGTGGAATCTTGAGCAATTTCTGCATTTTTGTCACTGTCCACAGGACTTAGAAACCACAAAATACCAGCATCATCTACTTTTTGTGCTGACATTGGTCGGGTTGAAAAGCCTTCCTTTGTTTTGATGTTGGTGCAAAAAAAGCACGTGCTGGCCTTTTTGGTCAGTTCCTGTATTTTTTCAACGGCTTCTTTTCCAAGGAGGTTTTTGCGATTTTCTTCAGGCTGATTTTTATTGATGCTATCCATAATGATGAATGTTTTTATGTAGCCGCTAAAAACTTCATGCCATTCAAAATGGAACCGCCTGATTCTACATATTTCATATAGCTCGATTGTTTTATTTCCAGGTATATTCCGCCAACAGGCATTTCACCATCTTCTCGTCAGCACTGAGCCATTCGGGATCCCCTGTTGTCTCCGTATCAGGATGGCATTCCAAGAGTCGGCCGTTTTCGTAGGCGTTCAGCACCGCAGGATGAATATAATATTTACGGCATACGGTACGGGTGTTGCCCAGTCGTTCCGCTACGATATCAATGGCTTTAAGCAGGTTGTTTTTAGTTGCTGTGACCGTACCGGCGGCACCCAATTCGCGCAAAGCCTGGAACGCCGTCACGGTACCGGCCCAGGTACGAAAGTCTTTCGCTGTAAAATCCATGCCTGACAATTCGCGCAAATAGGTATTCAGATCGCCTGAACCAATGGAGCGGTGTTGTCCCTGCTCGTCATAATATTGGAATAATTCCTTGCCGGGTATATCGCGGCTCTGTTGTATCAAGCGCGCCAACTTGCGGCTTTTGAGGTGGAGTGTATGCGCCACGCCTTTTTTGCCTTTGAATTGGAAGCGAACTTCCGGGCCATCTACCCGGACATGGTTGTCCTGCAAAGTGGTCAGGCCGAAGGAACCATACAGTTTTTTATACTCTTCGTTGCCGACGCGGATGTTGGTCTGTTCCAGGATACGTACAGCCAGCGCCAGCACTTTTTCATAGGGAAAGGCTGAGCGGGTCAGGTCGCGCTCCAGCTGTGCGCGAATGAGCGGCAAGGCTTCGGCGAATTGCGGCAGGCGATAATATTTGGTTTGGCTGCGGATATTGTTCCAGTCGGCATGATAGCGGTATTGTTTACGCCCCTTGACATCAAAGCCAGTCGCTTGCAGATGCCCCTTTTCGTCGCAGCAAATCCACACTTTTCCCCAGGCGGGCGGCAAAACCATTTTTCGGATGCGCTCCAGCACCGCTTTATCGCGACAGATGCGACCGTCAGGCCCTACATGTTGAAAGGTCTCGCCTTTCCGCTTTCGGGTCCAACCAGGAGCTGTGTCGGATACATAATGCAGTCCTGCTGCTTTGGCGGTGAGCTGAGGATCCCGTTGGATGCGCGACAGTTTTTTCTGTAAACCCAAAGCTGTCATTGGAGCGGTATTTTTTGGTCAATGAAAATAAAGAGATGGATAAATGGGTGTGTTATTAAAAATTCTGTGCCATCATTCCCCGCCTAACAAAAGAAAGGTTCAGACCTTTGTGCACCCGAAAGCCTAACCTCAGTAACCATTCATAAAATACACATCCGCCTACCATGCTCAAAGACTCCACCCTCCTGCGCCACGAAGCCTTCATCCATGGTGAATGGGTGGCTGCCGATTCCGGCAAAACCTTCGCCGTCACCAACCCGGCCAATGGCGATGAACTGGCCCGCGTCTCTGATTGCGGCCCCGATGAAACACAACGTGCTATTGCCGCCGCTGAAGCAGCGTTCCCGGAATGGCGGGCCAAAACAGCCACCGCCCGCGCCCAGATTTTGCGTCGCTGGCACGATCTCATTTTGGCCAATGCCGATGATCTGGGACTGTTGATGACCCTGGAGCAGGGCAAGCCCCTGGCTGAGTCACGCGGGGAGGTGCGCTACGGCGCGTCGTTCATCGAGTGGTTTGCCGAGGAAGGCAAACGCGCGTATGGTGATATCATCCCGCCCCATTTGCCTGGTCTGCGTTTGTTGGTCACGAAGCAGCCGGTCGGAGTCGTGGCCGCCATCACGCCCTGGAATTTTCCCAATGCCATGATCACCCGCAAGGTGGCGCCTGCGCTGGCCGCAGGATGCACAGTTGTTTTGAAACCTTCGGAAGAAACGCCGCTTTCAGCCCTCGCACTGGCTGAACTTGCCATCCGCGCCGGATTCCCGGCGGGTGTGCTCAACATCGTGACTAGCACTGACGCCCCGACCATTGGAAAGGTGCTGACCGACAGCCCGGTGGTCCGCAAACTTTCGTTCACCGGCAGCACAGCCGTCGGCAAACTGCTCATGCGCCAAAGCGCCGATACCGTGAAAAAAATATCGCTCGAACTGGGTGGCAACGCGCCCTTCATTGTTTTTGACGATGCCGATCTCGACGCTGCCGTGGAAGGCGCCATCGGTTCCAAATACCGCAATGCCGGCCAGACTTGTGTGTGCGCCAACCGTTTGTATGTCCAAAGTGCTGTCTATGAAGCATTTTTGGAAAAATTTACTGCTGCCGTTCAAAAACAGAAAGTTGGCCCCGGGACCGAACAAGGGGTCCAGATTGGTCCGCTCATCAATATCAAAGCACTCGAAAAAGTGCAACGGCTCGTGAAGGATGCTACACAAAAAGGCGCCCGGGTGGTTACGGGCGGCCATGCGCTGGAAGGCACTTTTTATGAAGCGACTGTGCTGGCCGACGTAGGCTTAGGCATGGACATTTTGCAAGAGGAAATTTTTGGGCCAGTGGCTCCGGTGATCCGCTTTGAGACGGAAAATGAGGTGATCGGCATGGCCAACGATACGCCTTATGGCCTGGCCGCTTATTTCTACGGACGAGACATTGGCCGGGTATTTCGCGTAGCGGAAGCACTCGACTACGGTATGGTTGGTGTGAACACCGGCTTGATCGCTACCACGGTCGCACCTTTTGGCGGCATGAAAGAAAGTGGCATCGGGCGCGAAGGTTCGAAATATGGACTGGAGGAATTTTTGGAAACCAAATACCTCTGCATCGGGGGGATTTAAGCGATCATATTTCTCGCAAAGACGCAAAGTGTTTAAAGTAGCCTTTGCGTCTTTGCATCTTTGTTAGAAAATTCTTTTGCCAGATGATTCCATGACCGTGACTTATCAACAAACGCTCGATTATCTCTACGCCCAATTGCCGATGTACCACCGGGTGGGGGCAGCGGCCTACAAGGCAGACCTCACCAACACCATCGCGCTCTGTGAATATCTGGGCAATCCGCACCGGAAATTTCGAAGCGTCCATGTCGGCGGCACCAATGGCAAAGGGTCGGTGAGCCATTTGCTGGCTGCACTTTGTCAGGGACTGGGACTCAAAACCGGTCTTTACATCAGCCCGCACTACAAGGATTTTCGGGAGCGCATCAAGATCAACGGTCAGTACATCCCACGCCAGCAAGTCGTAAACTTCATCGGGCAGCACCGCAGCCGCATTGAAGAAATACAGCCTTCGTTTTTTGAATTGACGGTCGGTATGGCGTTTGATTATTTTGCTGCCGAACAGGTGGATATTGCCATTATTGAGGTGGGTCTCGGCGGTCGTTTGGACAGTACCAACATCATTACACCGCTGCTGAGCATCATCACCAACATCAGCTATGACCATATGAATATGCTGGGCGATACACTGCCGCTCATCGCTGCTGAAAAAGCCGGCATCATCAAATCCGACATTCCCGTCGTGATTGGGGAGACGCATCCGGAGTCTGCGCCTGTTTTTCTCCAAAAAGCCCTGGAAGTGGGTGCTCCCATTGTATTTGCGGATGCGCATTTCCGGGTAGAAGTAAGTCCCCCGGAACTCCGTTCCGGGGATTCACCTTCGAGTATCCCGGAACTCCGTTCCGGGGATTCACCTTCGAGTATCCCGGAACTCCGTTCCGGGGATTCACCTTCGAGTCCCCCGGAACTCCGTTCCGGGGATTCACCTTCGAGTCCCCCGGAACTCCGTTCCGGGGATTCACCTTCGAGTCCCCCGGAACTCCGTTCCGGGGGGGCACCTTCAGGTACTTCGTATTCGGAACAGAGTTCCGAAATACAGTTTTCATCTGAAAAGAACTGGCAATCAACTATTTACAAAGTTTTTAAAGAAAACAACCTCTACCTCGAACACCTGGAGGTGGAAGTGGCCGGACCTTATCAGGCAAAAAATGTCGCGACGACACTCCAAGCCTGGGAACTGTTGAAACCGCTGCTCGGCACTTCAAACTTCTCTCGCCTCAGGCCAGATCAAACTTCAAACTTCGAACTCGTAAACTTTTCCCGCCTCCGCTCGCTCACCCGTTTCATGGGGCGCTGGCAAGTCATTGGTCAGCACCCAACCGTATTGTGCGACAGCGCCCACAACGAGGCCGGCATCCGGTTGGTATTTGAAGCGATCAACACCTACCTTTCATCGGCCGATCAGCAAGTTAATCTGCATGTAGTCACCGGCTTTGTGAATGACAAGGATGTGGACAAAGCACTGGAATTGTTCCCCGCTGCGGCCCGGTATTATTTTGCCAAAGCCGACATCCCGCGCGGGCTGGACGCTCAAGTATTGCGCGAAAAAGCGGCTGTCCATGGGCTGAATGGCCGGGTGTATACTTCGGTGCGCAATGCGCTGCGTGCTGCGCGTCGTGCTGCCGCGCCGGAGGATCTGGTGGTGGTGATTGGGAGTATTTTTGTGGTGGCGGAGGTGTTGCCGTGAGGGGAGTTGATGAGACTTCTCGACAAAATCTCATGGAGTGCCTAAATAGGCGGGTGTTTTCCAAAAGCATATAAGGCTTTTCGGAGGTTGACAGACTCTTCCCGGTTCATATTTAAAGTTTCGATCGTTACACGCCCAGTGGGTGTGAGGCCAATGATCTGGGTAAAATCATCACTCCAGGCAAATTGCTCGCTCCAAACTTCAATTCGAGGATTAAAAAGGGGCACTATTTGTCGGGTCAGATCATCCAATGCATGGGTATGGGTGTATTTGTGCGCGTTGCAGGCCGGGCAGGAAAATGCAAGGTTATCACGGGGTCGCCATTGTAAACTCGGAAAATGACTCCCTTGAAACGGCTGACTTCTGGCCTTGGATTTTTTGTGCAAAGTTAACAGAAGTAATAGTGGACGATAGACGACTTTTATCCTGTTGAAAACTTCCCCACCCACTTCTCCCCCAACTTTTTTACTTTTGTGAGCCATGAGCAACTTTGTCGTTTCCGCCCGCAAATATCGCCCCCAACGTTTCGAAGACGTGGTGGGGCAGCAGCACGTCGCTGGCACGCTGAAAAATGCGCTCGCCACCGACCATGTTGCGCACGCCTTCCTGTTCACCGGCCCGCGCGGCGTGGGCAAAACGACTTGTGCCCGCATCCTGGCCAAAACGCTGAACTGTGAAAACCGCACTTCCGATTTCGAGGCTTGTAACACCTGTCCGTCATGTCAGGCATTTAATGACGATGCCTCCTGGAATATTTTCGAATTGGATGCCGCTTCCAACAACAGCGTAGACGACATCCGGAGCCTGGTGGATAAAGTGAGGGTGCCCCCGCAACGGGGCAAGTTTCGGGTCTATATCATTGACGAGGTGCACATGCTTTCGCAATCGGCGTTCAATGCGTTTTTGAAAACTTTGGAGGAACCGCCGGCACATGCCATCTTTATCCTGGCCACTACCGAGAAGCACAAGATCATCCCAACCATCCTTTCGCGCTGCCAGATCTTTGATTTTCGGCGCATTACGGTGGCCGACACGCTGCTGCACCTCAAAGACATTTGCCAAAAAGAAGGCATTGAAGCAGAGGAGGATGCGCTTCACATCATCGGCCAAAAAGCCGACGGCGCCCTGCGCGACGCACTCTCGATCTTCGACCGCATCACCAGCAGTTCCGGGAAAAAAATCACCTATGCCGACGTGATCGAGAACCTCAACGTGCTCGATTACGACTACTATTTTCAGATCACCGACGCGCTGCTCGCTGAAGATTCGGTAGCGATCCTGAATTTATTCGACCAAATCCTGCGCAAGGGCTTTGACCCCGAAGTATTTCTCAGCGGCCTGGCCGAACACCTGCGCAACATTCTGGTCTGCCGCGATGCCGCCACGCTTGCCCTGCTCGAAACGGGCGAAAGTCTCCGGGAACGCTACCGCAAACAAGCCTCACTCACGCCCGCTTCGTTCCTGCTCACTGCGCTCAACATCGCCAACGATTGCGATGTCAACTTTAAGATGGCGCGCAACAAACGCCTCCACCTGGAGATCGCACTGTTGAAGATGTGCTACATCAATCGAGCGGTCAAAACCGCTCAAATGGTTGTGAATCAGGAAAAAAAAACTCTTGATTTAAGCAAGGACCCTGGGCAAGGGACCGGGGACCGGGGACAGCCCTCAGGAAACGGCAATGGCACAGTCTCTAACGGTTCGACACCAGGCACCGAGCCCAGCAATGGCCGCAGTGTTCCTGTTCCGCCAACATCCAATGGCAATTCATCCAGCGTCCAACGTCCAGCGTCCAACATCCCTACCGCCAATGCCCACGAACTCGGCGGCTCTGAACTGGCTGAGTTGCGCTCTGGCTTGCGGCAGGGGCTGAAAAAAGCGGAAGTCATTTCGCTCAGCCTCGATTCCTACGAACAGGCAGTAGCCACCGAAGAGGCCCAAAAAGCAGCACAGGAAAGCAGGCTTACCCTCGAAAATGCCCGCACGGAGTGGGTCGCCTACGCAGCGTCGCTCGAATCAAATTTGGTGCGCCTCGCCCTCACCAACGCCATGCTCCGGCTGGAAGGCAAGTTGCTGACTGCGACTGTCGGCTCCAGTATTGACCGCAGCCACCTGCAAAGCGAAATGATGCGGTTGCTGGATACCCTGCGCCGCCGCCTTCACGACCTGACTTTGAAAATTGAAGTCGTGCTGGACGACACCAAACTCGCAGAGCAAGCCGCTCCGAAAGTGCAGCGACCGCTCACCAAACAAGAAAAACTGGAGCGGATGAAAGAAATGAACCCGGCCGTGGGGGATTTGATCCGGCGCTTTGATTTGAAGGTGGATGATTAACCTTTCGTCCTACAATTTCTCTTTCAAAAACTGCCCCGTATAACTTCCCGCTACTTTCGCCAACCCTTCCGGCGTACCCTCATACACGAGGTTGCCCCCTTCCCGTCCACCTTCCGGCCCCAGGTCAATCACCCAATCTGCCGATTTGATGACCTCCATATTATGTTCCACCACCAGCACCGAGTGGCCTTTTTCCACCAGTGCATTGATGGCAGTCAGCAGTTTTTGGATGTCGTGGAAATGCAATCCGGTGGTCGGTTCGTCGAAGATAAAAAAGATATGGCCGCCGCCGTTTTCACGGATCAGGAACGACGCGAGTTTGACACGTTGCGCTTCGCCGCCGGAGAGGGTGCTGGAGGATTGGCCCAACTGAACGTAGCCCAACCCCACATCAAACAGCGGTTGGATGCGCTCGATGATGTCCTTTTGTCCTTTAAAAAAGGTGAGCGCTTCTTCCACGCTCAGGTTCAGCACATCAAAAATGCTCTTGCCGTTGTACAGCACATCGAGCACTTCCTGTTTGAAGCGCCTGCCTTTACATTCTTCACATTCCAGGTGCACGTCGGCCAGGAACTGCATTTCTACTACCTGTTCCCCTTCCCCTTTGCAGGTTTCACAGCGGCCGGCTTCTACGTTGAAACTGAAATATTTGGGCTGAAAGCCGCGAATTTTAGAGAGTTGCTGTCCGGCAAATAAGTCGCGGATCGCATCATATGCCTTGACATAAGTAACCGGGTTGGAGCGGCTGCTTTTGCCAATGGGGTTTTGGTTGATGAACTCTACGCGGGTCACTTTTTTCACATTTCCATCCACACCATCAAACAAACCGGGCTGTTTGCCCGAATTTTCCGGTAAATGCTGCATCAATGCAGGCGTCAGGATGTCGCGGACGAGGGTGGTTTTTCCGGAACCTGACACGCCACTGACTACCGTCAGACAGTTCAGCGGGATGCGAACCGTCGTGTTTTTCAGGTTGTGCTGACGCATACCGCGCAGGGTCAGAAACTCCTTGGCGGGTCGGCGCGCCGAAGGTATTTTAATGGACATCTGACCGGTCATATACTTGGTGGTCAGGCTGTTCGGCGCAGCCTTGCCGATGTCGGAATAATTGCCCGCAAAGACCACATTGCCACCGTGTATACCGGCTTCCGGACCCATGTCCACCAGGTAATCCGCATTTCGGATCACTTCTTCTTCATGCTCTACTACGACAACGGTGTTACCGAGGTCACGGAGCGATTTCAACACTTTCACCAGACGCCCGGTGTCGCGGGGGTGCAGTCCGACAGAAGGCTCATCGAGCAGATACATCGAAGCCGTCAGGTTGGAACCCAGGGTGCGGGTGAGGTGGATCCGTTGAGTTTCGCCGCCGCTGAGCGTATTGGAGATGCGATCCAGGGTGAGATAACCCAGGCCGAGCTCGACCATGAAGCGCAGGCGGTTGTTGATTTCGAGCAGGAGGCGGCGGGCAATCTGACCATCGTTCGTGCTGAGCTGGCTTTCCAGATTCTGAAAGAAGGACAAAACCTCGTCCAGCGGCACTTCGGTTAGTTCAGAGATGTTTTTGCCACCGATTTTCACGCAGAGTGCTTCCTGGCGCAGTCGTCCGCCATCGCAGGTCGGACAAATTGTACGCCCCCGGTAGCGGGCCAGCGTCACCCGGTTTTGGATTTTGTAAGTCTTGCTTTCCAGTTCTTTGAAAAAAGCATTGATCCCCTCAAAGTACTGATTACCAGACCATAACAACTTCACTTGCTCTTTGCTCAGGCTGTTGAACGGCGTGTGCACCGGAAAGTCAAACTGATGGGCATGTTGCAGCATGGCCGTCAACCACTCGCCGTATTTTTCTCCTTTCCAGGCGGCTATTGCTCCATCGTAGACCGATTTAGACTTGTCTGGCACCACTTTGTCGCGGTCAATGCCCAGCACCCGTCCATAACCTTCGCAGGTGGGGCAAGCGCCGTAGGGATTGTTGTAGTTAAAAAGTTGCGGAGTAGGTTCGGGAAACGTGATACCGTCCAGCTCAAAGCGGCTGTTGAAGTAGACGTTGGACGTTGAACGTTGGACATTGGACTGTACTTCGTCCAACGTCCCTTGTCCAACGTCCAATGTCCCTTGTCCCAAGTCCAAAATCCGAATCATACACTCTCCCTCGCTTTCATAAAAGGCTGTATTGACGGAATCACTCAGGCGCATCCAGTCGCTTTCGTCCATGCCTGTGAGGGAGAACCGGTCAATCAGGATGCTAAGATGCTGGTCGTTAAAAGTAAAGGCAGGTTGTTGAACCTCAAAGCGCTGCTCGGAGCCATCCAGTATTTCTTCGATGCGCAGGGTCTCCTCGTTGAATTGAACCCGCGTATATCCTTTTTGCAACAAAAGGTTTAGTTCTTGCAGCAACGTACGTTCCTGGTATTTTTTGGGAAAAGGCATCAATACGAGGCCACGGGTACCTTCGGGCTGTTTTTTGATGAAATCTATCACATCTGAGACTTCATGCTTCTGGACGACTTGTCCTGAAATGGGCGAGTAGAATTTACCGATGCGGGCATAGAGCAGCCGGAGAAATTCATAGACCTCTGTCATGCTGCCCACGGTGGATCTGGTATTGCCGGTGGTGACCCGCTGCTCGATGGCGATGGCTGGACAAATGCCCCGAATATAGTCCACATCCGGCTTTTTCATTCGTCCGAGGAACTGACGGGCATAACTCGACAAACTTTCCACGTAGCGGCGCTGCCCTTCGGCATAGAGCGTATCCATGGTGATGCTCGATTTTCCGGAGCCACTGACACCTGTTACGACCACCAGTTTATTCTTCGGAATGCGCAAATCCACATTGCGGAGGTTGTTGGTCCGTGCACCTTTGATGGTAATGTGCGAGGTATCCACCAGATCTGTGTCGGTCAGTGGCTGTTGGTCGGTGGCCGTTTTCCCTTTGTCAATTGCTTTTGCCATGTGGTGCGGTTTGAAAGCGCGAAAGTCGGCACTACAAGGCAATTTTAAAACAAATGTTTAAAAAAAGGTCATCGAAGATGACTATGCTATCAGGTGAAGGGAGGAAATTTCACCGGGCAGCAAGTGCGGATGTTTTTAAAAAATCAATCAGTCCGGGAAAATACGTCTGCTGGTCGTCCCACATAGACATGTGGCTGCCATTGAAGCAAAGCAGGAACCGCCCATCGGCAAATTGTGTGGACATCCAGCGCATATACCCAGGATCCATGGTGTCGTGGGTGGCACCAATCACCAGGGTCGGCGTTTTGATTTGGGATAATTCCCCGCTGACATCCCATTTTTCCAATTTGCCGGAAATACCGAACTCGCTGGGGCCCTGCATCGAAACGTAAATCTCCTGATTGAGCTTGGCGAACGTGCGGTTCACCGCATCGGGCCATTCAGCGGCGGGCCGCTTCAAAATGTGCTTTTCATAAAAATTTGGCACCAACAACTCCATGTAGCGGGGGTTGCTAAATTCACCTTTGGCTTCCAGGTTCTGTATTTCCTTCAGTACTTCCGGAGGCATTTGTTTCGATAATACCTCATTGGCATACGCGCCGTATTTCGGGCAACTCGCCATCATATTGCTGACAATCAATCCCTTGAGATTGTTCTGGTATTTCAAAGCATACTGCATCGCGAGGATACCTCCCCAAGAGTGACCAAGCAGGTAGAAATTATCGGGGCCGAGACCGAGTGCCTGGCGAACCTGCTCCACCTCTTCCACAAATCGCGGCAAATCCCAGAGGCTGGTGTCTTTCGGCTGGTCGGAATAGGCCGAGCCGAGTTGATCGTAATAGATGAACTCGATGCCTTCCTGGGGCAGGAAACTTTCGAACGATTCGAAGTATTCGTGGGTACAGGCGGGACCGCCATGCAGGAGCAGGACTTTTATTTTTGGGTTGTTGCCGAAGCGCTTGGTCCATACCTTGAACTCGCCTTTGGGGGTTTTGATTGGAATCAATTGCACCCCGCCTGTCTGCATGCCCACAGCATTGGATGTGAAATAGGCTTGCAGGTCAGAGGTTTTTGATGGCTCAACGGGAGCGGTACAGGCGGCGAGCAAACTAGCCGCGAGGAGCAGGAGAAGGGTGTGTTTCATATTGTGGCAGATGTTTAAAGCGTGCGAAAAGACGTAAAACCTTGGACAAACACGCACAAAACAAGGCCGCCAGAACTGATCCCTTATTCCGTCCGCGTTCCTAAAAGTGCTTAAAATACTCGAAAGGCTCCTGGCAATCGTCGCAGGTATAAAGTGATTTACAGGAAGTAGACCCGAAGCGGCTGTTTTCGCGGGTGTGCCCGGAACCACAGTGAGGGCAAGGGACTTGGGGCGGCGGAGCGAAAAGGTCGTCGGAGCCGGTGACAGGTTGTACAGGAGGTGCAATGCCATACCGGCGAAGTTTTTCTTTGGCTGCTTCGCTCATCCAATCGGTGGTCCATGCCGGACTGAATACCGTTTCGATCTCCAGTTTTTCAAAACCCATCTCATGCATAGCCGCCCGGATTTCAGCCGTAAACAGCGACATGGCCGGACAACCGGTGTAAGTGGGTGTAATGGTAATGCGCAATTGATCGCCATCCCAACGGATGGAACGGACGACTCCCAATTCGGTGATGCTGATCACAGGTACTTCCGGATCAGGAATCTGTTCGAGACGCTGCCAGACCCGTTGTTCAGTATCATTGAAACGCGGATTTTGCGGATTTCGGGGATTTTCGAGGAGTGTCATCGGAACGCGGATTATGCGGATTTCGCGGATTTTCGCGGAGTGTCATTGGAATGCGGATAGGGCGGATTTTCGCGGAACGAAACGCAGCGAATCGCGCGGATAGGGCGGATTTTTCCGGATTCTTTTAAAATCCGCTTTAATCCGCTCCATCCGCGCAATCAGCGTTTTAGTACTTGTTAAAATCCAACACGCTGCTGCGGTTGTAAAGCATGATCAGGAGCGACAAAAAGAGCAGAAAAAACATGATCAGGTACAGGAGAAAATACCCTTTGCCGCGTGTGTTTTGAATGTTGTCCATATTTATCTAGTTGTATGGATGCGTGATGAGTGCTGAAAAATATGCCGCAAAAGTAAAGCCCGAAGGCGACTTTTGGGCAGATCCAGTGTTTTTTTCATCAACAGTTATCTCAAGAGGTTTAACAAATGGATACAGTCATTACTGAACCAAACGCGATACCGGTACTGAAGTTCGCAGGCAAAGTCAGTATTGGGATATTTTCAACTTTCCCAAAAAGAATTTGTCCAAAAACGATTGGGCCTGCAATACATTTGGCCGTTCTTTTATAAACGAAAATACTTACTACACATGAGCAACATCAACTCAAACAGGCTTTTCACAGCCAGTTGTTTTGCATTGGTCACCACAGCATTTGCTTTTGCCATTCGGGCAGGCGTACTGGGTGAACTCTCCCGAAAATTTGGCCTTTCTGACACCCAACTTGGATACATCAACCAAATGGCAATCCTTGGTTTCCCTATTGCTACGATGGTCGGCGGCTGGTTGTACAACGAATTTGGTCCCAAACGGATGATGTACCTCGCACTGGGTGCGCACATTTTGGGTATCCTGCTCACACTTTCTGCCAATGGTTTTGGATTGCTGCTGCTCTCCAACTTTTTCATCGGATTTGGCAACGGCACGGTAGAAGCCGCTTGTAACCCGATGATTTCCAATATGTACAAGAACAACCAGACTACGATGCTCAACCGCTTCCACGTCTGGTTTCCCGGTGGTATCTTCCTGGGCGCGCTCATCTCACAATTTATGAGCAGCGCCAGCATGGGCTGGCAGGCACAGATTGCTGTAATGCTGATTCCGACCGCTATCTATGCTTACCTGTTCTGGGGGCAATCATTTCCGGGCCGCGAATCTTCGGGACAGGCGCCTGTAAGCGAAAATTTGAAAGGTATTTTCTCGCCGCTTTATTTGTTCATGATTTTCTGTATGGTGCTCACTGCCAACACCGAACTCAGCACCCAGCAATGGGTGGAGCGGTTGCTTGATAAAGCAGGCGGTGCACAACCGATGCTCATTCTGGCGATGGTAACAGGTCTGATGGCGGTCGGACGTTACTTCGCCGGACCCGTAATCCACCGATTCAACCCGACCGGGGTACTATGGGGCGGTTCCATCATCGCCACGATCGGCATCTACCTGATGAGCCAGGCGACCGGCGGCATGGTCTATGTTTCGGCCATTCTTTTCGCCATTGGCGTATGCTATTTCTGGCCCACCATGATCGGATTCACAGGCGAGTACATCCCAAAATCAGGGGCGCTCGGTATGTCGCTGATGGGTGGCGCAGGGATGTTTGCAACAGCCATTGCCCAACCCATCGTGGGCGGTTGGCTTGATAAATCTCGGGCATCAGCACAAGCACAAGGACTTAGTGGAGATGCAGCAGACCTGGTGGCCGGACAAGAAACGCTGCGGCACTTGCTCACCTTTCCCATCATTTTGATATTTGCGTTTGGAATTCTCTGGTTCTATATGCGCAAGCGGAAACACGAGGAACAATCCATTCCCACTTGATTACCCGGTTTTGTTTTATAAAATTTGACTTTCAATAATGGACCGAAGCGGCTGCCCCGAACCATTGAGGCAGCCGCTTCCTATTCAACGCATCAACTCCGGCAATTTGGTTTCACACGACGACACAACGATTACAGGCCGCCAGTTCGTCGTGCCGTCGTGTGAAACAATTAAAACAATCAAAACAACCGCCAGGCTTCCGCCGCTTCTTCCTGCAAATCCGCTTCGTCGTAAGTGGGTTTATTCAATTTTTCAGAGACCCGGTACATTTTTAAGAAGCCGTCGGCAGGCGGGTGCAACATGGCAAGTGCCTCCTGAACAGGAATATCAGAAAGCCAGTGCACCCTATCCTGAGGGCTTGTCAGCAACACAGGCATCCGGTTGTGGAAGTTCGGACATCTCCCGGTTGGGCGTGGTGGTCACGATGGAAAATGTGTGTTTGATTTCGTCGCCCGACTGCCTTTCGTCCCAGATACCTGCCATGAACAACAGGTCACCGTTTTCCGCCAGGATGCGATAGAGAACGCGGCACCAATAACTTAGTCATTTGATGCCACCCTTTGTTCCATCATACGGCC
>Ga0105046_10008260_pt1 | contig 16367 bp, 16 predicted proteins | sample MAT03_FD_78385 | JGI IMG/M metagenome (GOLD analysis project Ga0105046, IMG submission 78385) | Freshwater microbial communities from Lake Fryxell liftoff mats and glacier meltwater in Antarctica - MAT-03 (megahit assembly) | ecosystem: Environmental > Aquatic > Freshwater > Ice > Liftoff...
ATCCGGGAAGCGGATCTTCGTCACGCCCATCTCGTTGATCAGGAACGCGATGACCTTCTTCGCCTCCGGGGACTCGGCCGGCCACTCGATGCCGGCGTAGATGTCTTCCGAGTTCTCGCGGAAGATCACCATGTCGGTCTTCTCGGGTTCCTTCACCGGGGACGGCACGCCCTTGAACCAGCGCACCGGGCGCAGGCAGACGTAGAGGTCGAGTTGCTGGCGCAATGCCACGTTGAGCGACCGGATGCCGCCGCCCACCGGCGTCGTCAGCGGGCCCTTGATCGAGACCACGTAGTCCTTGAGGATCGTCAGCGTTTCGTCGGGCAGCCACACGTCCGGGCCGTAGACCCTGGTCGACTTCTCGCCGGCGTAGATCTCCATCCAGTGGATCTTGCGCTTGCCGCCATAGGCCTTGGCCACGGCCGCGTCCACGACCTTGATCATCACCGGAGTGATATCCAATCCGGTGCCGTCGCCCTCGATGTAGGGAATGATCGGTTGATCCGGTACATTGAGGCTTTCGTCAGGGTTGAGGGTGATCTTGGTGCCGCCCGCCGGGACCTTGACGTGTTTGTAGCTGGACATGGGTGCTCCTGTGGAAGGGGGGTGCCGGGGACATCCTTGAGTGGCGCCCGACCAACCGGCGCTCTAGGGGTCTCTCGTCAACCTTAAATTATCCGTGAAAACCATCGATCCCGCCACGCCGACCCCGGGTTGCGCCCGCCCAACGCCCGGGGCCTTGCTGCTGTTCAACAAGCCCTACGGCGTGCTGTGCCAGTTCACCGGCGACGGCACGCGCCGCACGCTGGCGGATTTCATTCGCGTGCCGGATGTCTATCCGGCCGGACGGCTCGACACCGACAGCGAGGGGCTGATGCTCCTCACCGCCAATGGTCGCCTGCAGGCCCGCATCTCCGACCCCAAGCACAAATTGCCCAAGACCTATTGGGCGCAGGTGGAGGGTGTGCCGCGGCCGGACCAGCTGGCCATGCTCGCCAGCGGTGTCGAGCTGGCGGACGGCCTGACGCGGCCCGCCAAGGCGCTACTGCTGGCCGAGGCACCGTCGGTACCGGATCGCGTACCCCCGATCCGCCATCGCCTCACCGTGCCCACCGCGTGGCTCGAATTGACGCTGACTGAAGGGCGCAACCGGCAGGTGCGGCGGATGACCGCGGCCGTGGGGCTGCCGACGCTGCGACTGCTGCGCGTCGGCATGGGCCGGTTCACGCTCGACGGCCTGGCACCGGGCGCATGGCGGGCGCTGGAGGGCGAGGAGGCCATGTTATAGTTTCTCCCCATTTCCGCATCGCTGAGCCGTCTACCTTCCGACCGCCTCGATGCCCCGCCGCCCTTACGCTCCGCGGTCCGCAACCCTCCCCGTCCAATTGAAGTGATACGCCGCCTGCTCGCTCGCCTGATCCCAGGCCGGCCGACGCGTGACCCCAAGATCTATCGCGCCACCGACCATCCGGTACGCCGCGACCAGATTCCACGAGGCGCCCGTCAGGTCACCGAAAAATTGCAGGAACACGGTTTTCGCGCCTTCGTCGTCGGCGGCGCGGTCCGCGACCTGCTGTTGGGTCTGGTGCCGAAAGATTTCGACATCGCGACGGACGCGACGCCCGAGCAGGTGAAGCCGCTCTTCCGGCGCGCGTTCATCATCGGCCGGCGCTTCCGGCTCGTGCATGTTCATGCCGGCGCCGAGGTGCTGGAAGTCTCCACGTTCCGCGCCGCCCAGAAGGGCGACGACGCCACCGACGAGCACGGGCGTCTCTTGTCCGATAATGTCTACGGTGCGCAATTCGAGGATGCGGTGCGCCGCGACTTCACGATCAACGCGCTGTATTTCGACCCGACCACCGAGGAAATCTGGGACTACGTCGGCGGCGTCGTCGACGTGCGCGCGCGCCGCCTGAAGCTGATCGGCCCGCCGGTCACACGCTTCCGCGAAGACCCGGTGCGGATGCTGCGCGCGATCCGCCTCGCCGCGAAGGTGGGGGTTGCCATCGACCCCAAGACCGCCGCGCCGATCGCGAAGCTCGCGAGCCTGATGCAGAACGTGCCGCCCGCGCGGCTCTTCGACGAGATGCAGAAGCTGCTGCTGTCGGGCCACGCGGTGGAAACGCTGAAGAGCCTGCGCGCGCACGGACTCTCGCATGGCCTGCTGCCGCTGCTCGACGTGATCATGGAGCAGCCGCTCGGCCCCGGGTTCATCGAGGCCGCGCTGGCGGGAACCGATCGTCGCGTGCTGGCCGGCAAGCCCGTGTCGCCCGCGTTTCTCTTCGCCACGCTGCTGTGGCACGAGGTGCTGCTGCAATGGAACACGGCCAAGGATCGTGGCGAAAAGCCGCTGCCGGCGTTGTTCGACGCCATGGACCGCGTGCTGGCCGCGCAAGGCCAGCGCATCTCGATCCCGCGGCGCTTCGAGGCCACGATCAAGGAAATCTGGTCGCTGCAGCCGCGCTTCGAGCAGCGCGCCGGCGCGCGGCCGACCAAGCTGCTGGAACACGAGCGCTTCCGCGCCGCCTACGATTTCCTCGAGCTGCGCGGCATCTCGGGCGAGATCGACATGGCGCTGGTGGACTGGTGGACGCGTTTCCAGGACGTCAGCGACGGCGAGCGCGAGGCGATGCTGAAGCCGGACGAAGCCCCGAAGAAGGGCCGGCGTTCGCGCGGTCGCGGACGCAAGCGCAGCGACGACGATGGCTTCGACGCCACGCCGCCGGCCGACGCGGCGGAGTCGAACTGATCGCGTCACCCGCATGCCCGCCGTCGTGATCGTCGGGCTGGGCAGTAATCTCGCCCATCCGCGGCGGCAGTTGGCGCGCGCCATCGCGGCGATCGCGCGGTTGCCCGGCACCGAGCTGGTGCGCGTCTCGCGTCACTACGTCACAGCACCCGTGGGCGCCACGATGCCGCAACCTGATTACGTCAACGCGGCGATTGCCGCGCGCACCACGCTGCGCCCGCGCGCGCTGCTGCGCTTCCTGCTGGCAATCGAGCGCCGCCAACTACGGCGCCGCACGCCTGAAACACTGCGCAATGCGCCCCGGACGCTCGACCTTGATTTGCTACTATACGGCCGCCGTCGCCTCCACCTCGCGCAACTCACGATTCCCCATCCGCGCATGCACGAACGTGCCTTTACGCTGCGGCCGTTGCGCGACATCGCGCCCGCCGCCACGATCCCCGGACGCGGCCTTGCCAAGCGCTTCCTGCCCGCCGTCGCGCACCAGCGGATTGCGCGTACCCGCGCGTATCCTCTGCGTTGAGTGACGGGTAGAGTCGCGCGATGGACATCAAGAAATGCCGCTACATCGTGGTCGAAGGCCCCATCGGGGCCGGCAAGACCAGCCTCGCCCGTGAGCTGGCCGATCGTCTGGAGGCCGACCTGCTGCTGGAGCAGCCCGAGGACAATCCGTTCCTGTCGCGCTTCTACGAGGACATGCCGCGCTTCGCGCTGCCGACGCAATTGACTTTCCTGTTCCAGCGCGCCGACCAGCTGCGTGAACTGGCGCAGCTCGATCTCTTCCGCCAGCCCACGGTTTCGGATTTCCTGCTCGACAAGGATCCGCTCTTCGCGCGGCTCAACCTGCGCGACGACGAGTTCATCCTCTACGAAAAGGTGTACCGGCATTTGAAGCCGCAGACGGCCACTCCCGACCTCGTCATCTACCTGCAGGCGCCGGTGGCAACGCTGGTGGAGCGCGTGCGCATGCGCGGCGTGGACTTCGAGCAGGCGATCCCCGACGAATACCTGGCGCGCCTCGCCGACGCGTACGCGCGCTTCTTCTACCAGTACGACGAGGCGCCGCTCCTCATCATCAACAGCGAGCGCCTCAACTTCGTGGACAATCCCGCGCATCTCAAACTGCTGCTGGACCGTGTTGCCGGCATGCGCGCGCGCCGCGAGTTCTTCAACCTGGGACAAGGCTGAATCGCATGGAAATCATCCGCACAGCCGCTCTACTTGCCGCGCGCCTCGACGGCACGGGCCGCATCGCCTTCGTGCCGACAATGGGCAACCTGCACGCCGGCCACCACGCGCTGTGCCGCATCGCACGCAAACACGGGGACGTGGTCGTCACCAGCATCTTCGTCAACCGCCTGCAGTTCGGCCCGAACGAGGACTTCGACCGCTATCCGCGCACGTTCGAGAGCGACGTCGCCGGGCTTGAGCGCGAAGGGGTGGAGGTGCTGTTCGCGCCGCTCGAGCACGAGATGTATCCCACGCCCCAGCAGTATCGCGTGGTACCGCCCGCCGTCGCAGAAGAGCTGGAGGGCGCGTTTCGTCCCGGCTTCTTCGGCGGGGTGTGCACGGTCGTGCTGAAGCTCTTCAACCTGGTGCAGCCGGACGTCGCCGTGTTCGGCAAGAAGGACCGCCAGCAGCTGAAGATCGTCCGCGGCATGGTGCAGCAGTTCAACCTGCCCATCGAGATCGTGCCGGCCGAGACCGTGCGCGCCGACGACGGACTGGCGCTGGCGTCGCGCAACGGGTACTTGTCGGCGACGGAACGCGCCGAGGCGCCGAACCTGCATCGCGTGCTGCGCGGCATCGCGGATGCCATCCTCGCTGGACGCCACGACTATGCGAACCTCGAGGCCACGGGCCGGGCGGAACTGCATGCGCGCGGCTGGAAGGTCGACTACATCGCCATCCGCAACGGCATGGGCCTGCGCATCCCGCACCCGGAGGGCTTCGACCACCCCAGCGTGCTGCTCGTGCTGGCCGCCGCCACGCTGGGCGCCACCCGCCTCATCGACAACATTGACGTGATCCGCCAGGAAGGCAAGGATCCGGGAAGTTGACGGTTTCAGTGTCACCGGCGTGTCATGTCGACTTGCCACACTTGCTTGTTTTTACGCACACTCCTGCTCATGCGAATCCTGTCTCTGCTGCTGGCCGTCCTGACGGCCGCCCTCGCCCCCGCCACCACTGCTCAGGAGGCATGGCCGTCGAAGCCCATCCGGCTGGTCGTTCCCTTCACGCCCGGCGCGGGCACCGACACGGTGGCGCGCTACGTGGCGCAGAAGCTCTCCGACGCGATGAAGGCGTCGATCGTCGTCGAGAACAAGACCGGCGCCGGTGGCGCGATCGGCGCCGCCGACGTGGCGGCCGCTGCACCTGATGGCTACACGCTGCTCTTCGTCGCGTCGCCGTTCACCACGGTAGCCGCGTCGGCGCGCGCGCCCGGCTACGACCCGGTGAAGCAATTCGCGCCGGTGGCGCCCATCGCCTCGGGGCCGCTGGCCTTCGTCGTCAACGTCGACGTGCCCGCCAACACGATGCGCGAGTTCATCGCGCTGGCCAAGGCGCAACCGGGCAAGTTCAATTATGGTTCGGCCGGCAACGGCAGCGTCAATCATCTTGCGCTCGAGCTGATGAACAATCGCGCGGGCACGACGATCGTGCACGTGCCTTATCGCGGCATCGCTGACGCCACCAAGGACCTGCTGGGCGGTTCCATCCAGGCGATGACGGCATCGATTCCCGCCGCGCTGCCGCTGCAGGCGGAAAAGCGCGTGAAGGTGCTGGCGGTGACCGGTCCCAAGCGCATTCCGCAGATGCCCGGCGTGCCGAGCTGGCAGGAAGAAGGCGTGCCAAACGCCAGCGTGATCAACTATTGGGGCATCGTGGCGCCGCTTGGCACGCCTCCCGCCGTGATTGCGCGGCTCAACGCCGAAGTGCAGAAGATCCTCGCCATGCCCGACGTCCGCGAACGCCTCGAGCGCGAAGGTGCGGAACTGATTCCCGGGTCACCGGCGCAACTGGGCGCGTTGATCGAGGGCGACCTCCAGCATTGGAAGAAGCTGATTGCTGACGGCAACCTGCGCTTCGACTGAAGCCCTGCCGGTCACGACCGCGCCCGCCGAGCAGCAGCTCCCGGCCCTGCATCAGGCCACCTCGATCCGCGTTGCCTCCGCGCCCACGCAAACGCGCAGCCGTTCGCACTCCGCCGCCAGCGCGGCGCCAAACGCGCGTGACCGCGGCGCGGCGTGCACATACTGGGGCGCGACGTGCATCGTCCCGGCATCGACCCGGACATTGGCCCAGCCGATGACATCGTCGCGCCACAGCAGCGGCAACGCGTAGTAGCCGAACTGCCGCTTCGCCGGCGGCGTATAGGCTTCGAGGCGGTACGCCCAACCCCAGAATGCTTCGAAGCGCGGGCGATCCCACACCACCGGATCGAAGGGTGTCAGCAGGCGCACCGTATCGGTCACATCGTCGCGCAGCGCTTCCCCCGCTGGCGACAGCCAGGTCACGCCGTCGATGGCATGCCGCGCGACTTCCGGTGCCGACTGCAATGCCTTCAACGTCCGTTCGCGCAGTGACACCGCTACGGAACTGGTCGTGATCATCCGCACCAACTGGCGAAATGACGCCTCGGGCAATGGCGCGTACTGATCGAGCAGCAGCAGCATCAGCGCGCGTGCACGCTCGGCCGAAGGTCGCGGCGCAGGTGCTGGCCCCGCCATCGCATAGACCTTGATGCCCTGCTGGCGCCGCACGACGTGCAGCTTGCCGCGGTAGTGCAACGCCTCGAGCGCGCGCGTGGTGGCGGACGAGACGCCGCCCCAGCCGTTCACCACCTGGGTACGGCCGAACGCAACGGCGAGGTCGCGCGGATGCGCGTCACCAAGTTTCTCGACGTGCGCCAGCACGCGCGCAGGCAGTCGCGGATGCTCGCGTTCGACGGACAGGCGATAAGGCGTGCCGCGCGGATGCAGCAGCGCGCGCGTATCGACCGTCATCACGCTGTACGCATGAATATAGTCCTCGGCCAGCGGCAACGCCGGATAATGGCGGTCGAGGTCACCGCTTCGATAGTCGGTGACGCGATGGCGCAGGATCAGGTCGGCGGCACGCGCCGGCGCGCGGATGGGGTCGAGCTGCACGAAGCGCAGTTTCCGCATGGCGCCGGCGATATCCGGTAACGGGACCAGCGATCGCGCCACCGCATGAGCACGCATGGCGCGCAGCGCGCGCGACAATGCCATGTCAGGCAGCCCGCAACGCGTCGACGATTTTCATGCGCGATGCGCGTGCCGCCGGCAGGAAGCCACCGATGAATCCCATCAGCAGCGAAAAGGCCAATGACGCGACGATGATTTGCGGCGTCAGCGTGAAGTGAAACGCAATCTCGGCAAAGGTCTGGAAGTTGGTCGTCGAGATCGGGATGGCCTGCATGAACGACGCCGCCGCCAGACCCACGATACCGCCGACGAGGCCCAGCAGCAGCGCCTCGCCGAGGAACGCCACGAGGATCGCTATCCGCGAGAATCCCAATGCGCGCAACGTGCCGATCTCGCTGGTGCGCGAGGCCACGCTCGCATACATCGTGATCATCGCGCCGATGATCGCGCCGATGGAAAAGATGATGGAGATCGTCGTACCCAGGTACGAGATGAACTTGGCCAGCTGCTCCGACTGGTCGGCATAGAACTGGGACTCCCGCTTCACCTCGAGCTGCAGCCGCTGGTCGCCCTCGATTTCGCGCTTGACGTCGTCGTATCGGTCCACGTCGTTAAGCCTGAAGATGACAGACGAGAATGCCTGCCGCCGGAAGGCCTGCAGCAGTTGCTCCCCATCACCCCAGATCTCCGAATTGAAACCGGTGCGGCCCGCATCGAACACGCCCACCACCGTCCAGTCGCGCTGGGCGAAACGCAACGTCTCGCCGATCGCTGCGCCGCGGAAGCCCGACGCGACCGCCCGGCCGGCGATGATCTCGGAGGTGCCAAGTCGGAACATCCGACCCTCCGCCAGCTTGACCTGCGGCCGCAACGCCATGCCGTGCTCGGTGACGCCGCGGATCACGACGTTCGAGGGCTTGCCGGTCTCGCGCTTCGGCAGGTTGATCAGCACCACCGGCTCCTTCGACAGCACCTTCGTGCCGTCCTCACCCGTGGCAATCGATGGCAGGCTTTCGACGATCGCAGCCGAGTTGCGATCGACTCCGCTCTGCACCTCGGTCTGCGAGCCCTTGCGTATCACGATCACGTTGTCGGGCTGGCCGGTGCCGACCAGCGTCTCCCGCAGGCCCGCGGCCAGCATCAGCACAGTGGCGAATACATACACGACCAGCGCCATGCCGCCCGCCGTCAGCAACGTGGTCAGCTTGCGCGCCATCAGGTTGCGCGCAATGTAGGAAAGCGGGATGCCGGTCATCGGGTGGCCACGATCAGGCCACGGCCCGCAGGCCGTCGACGATGCGCACGCGGCTCGCGCGCCATGCCGGCACCGCGGACGCGACGAGGCCCACGATCAGCGCGGCGCCCATCTGCATCAGCATCGTCTCGGGCGACACGAAGAACACGGGGAACAGCGTGCCCATGGCGGCGCCGAACGCATCGGCGATGGGAATGGTCAGCAGCAGCGCGACCAGCCCGCCGACGAGCGCGATGCCCACGCTCTCGGCGATGATCAGCAGCGCGACGAAACCGCCGCCGAAGCCCAGCGCCTTCATCGTCGCGTATTCCGAATAGCGTTCGCGCGCCGTCATCGCCATCGTGTTGGCCATCACCGCCATGATGATGACGATCACGACCCACGATACGGCCTGGATGGCCACGAGGATCGCCTCGGTCATCGCCACGAAGCCCAGCTGGAAGGCCTTCTCGGTTTCGGTCAGCGTTTCGGCCAGCGAGTTCTTGAACGTGGCGTCCACGCGATTCGAGACCTCCGCCGCCTGCCCCGGATCGCGGATCTCGACGATGTAGACGCCAGCCTGGTCGCCGCGGCGGGGAAACCTGGCCTTGATCGTCTCGTTCAGGTACTGCCAGTGGAACAGGAACTGCGTCTCGTCCACCTTGGCGTCCGCACCATCGTAGATGCCGCGCAGCGCAAAGGTCCACGTACCGGGATAGATGGTGCCGCGCAGCGGAATCTGATCGCCGATCTTCCAGCCGTATTCGGTGGCGAGCTTGCGGCCCACGACCACGCCCTGCCGGTCCACGAGGAAGGCCTTCTTCTCCTCCGGCTTCAACACGTACTCCGGATACATGTCGAGATACGTCGCTGCGTCCACCGCGAACTGCGGGAAGAAGTTGCTCTCCGTGATGTAGACGCCGCCGAACCAGTTGGCCCACGACACCGCCGACACACCCTCCACCTGCCGGATCTTCTGCGCATAGCTGAGCGGCAGTGAGAACACGAGGGAGATGGCATTGCGCGAGATGAGACGCGCGGAGGACGTCGCCTCCGCACCCGCATACCACGCATCGACGATCGTGCGCAGCAGACCGAAGGCGACGATGGCGACGATGATGCCGACCATCGTCAGCGTGGTCCGCAGCTTGTGCCGGAACGCATTGCGCAGGACAAGGAACACTACGAACATGCGGCGCGGCGCCGGTCAGTCGACCAGCACACCTTTCTCGAGATGCACGAGGCGCCGCGCGTGGCCCGCGGCCTTGGGGTCGTGCGTCACCATGATGATCGTCTTGCCGAGTTCGGAATTCAGCCGCTCGAGCAGGCCCAGAATTTCCTCGGCCGTCGTGCGGTCGAGGTCGCCGGTGGGTTCATCGGCGACGATCAGCGTGGGGTCGGAGATCAGCGCACGGGCGATCGCCACGCGCTGCTGCTGGCCGCCGGAGAGTTCATTGGGATAGTGCTCCGTGCGGTCGCTCAACCCCACCAGCGCCATCGCGGTGTCGACCCGCTCGCGGCGCTCGCGGCGCGACAGGTTCGTCAATTGCAGCGGCAGCTCCACATTCTGGAACGCAGTGAGCACCGGCATCAGGTTGTAGAACTGGAAGATAAAGCCGACATGCGCGGCGCGCCAAGCCGCAAGCTCGCCCTCGGAGAGCTGCGCGATATCGACGCCGGCCACGAGGATCTTGCCGGAGGACGGCTTGTCGATGCCGGCGATCAGGTTGAGCAGCGTGGACTTGCCCGACCCGGACGGTCCCATCAGCGCAATGTAATCCGCGACGCCGATGTCGAGATTGATGTCGACCAGCACCGGGATGATCTGGTCGCCGCGCGTGTAGTACTTGGACAGCGCGCGCACCGCCACCAGCACGCCATCGGCGTCGCCTGGCCCTGCGTCCGCGGCGGACGCCTGCGCGCTGGCAGCGGCCACGGGGTTACTTCGCGACCTTGACGAGCGTGCCGCCGACGACGGCCGCGGCGGGCCGCGCCACCATCTTCTCGCCGCTCTTCACGTCGCCGGTGATGGCGGTGAGGTCGCCGATCTTCAACCCCGCGGTCACCGGCACCGCCACGGCGCGGCCGTCACGAATCGCGAACACGACGGTCTTGCCGTCGCGCTGCGCCAGCGCATCGGTGGCGACCGCGACCAGCGGCTTCTGCTGCTCGGGCGTCACGTCCTGCGCAAGGAAGCCCACCTTCGCGCTCATCTCCGGCAGGATCCGCGGATCGATCGCATCGAACTTCACCTTGGTCATCACCGTGGCCTTGGCGCGGTCGACGGTGGGCACCATGCGGCTGATGCGGCCGCGGAAGCGGGTGTCCGGCAACGCGTCCAGCACGATTTCCGCCGGTTGTCCGACCTTTACCTTCGAGAGGCTCGACTCGGCGACATCGGCCTCGACTTCCAGCGTGGTCATGTCGGCGATCGTCACCACCGCGCCCTTCGAGTCGGTGGCGCTCGAGAATGGCGTGACGAGGTCGCCGACGTTGGCGCTCTTCGACAGGATCACGCCGTCGAAGGGCGCGCGGATGACGGTGTAATCGACCGATACCTGCGCGTTGCGCGACATGGCCTGGGCGGAGGCAATGGCGGCCTGCGCGCTGGCAACGCCGGCCACCGCGCGTTCGGAGCGCGCGCGCGCGGTATCGACGGAGGCTTCCGACACGAAGCCCTTGGCCAGCAGGTCCTGCGCGCGTTTTAACTGCACCGCGGCTTCGCGCTCCTCCGCCTGCACCTGTACCAGCATGGCGTTGGCGGCGCCGACGTTGGCCGTGGCGGCCTCCGCTTGCGCGTTCACGTCACGCGCATCGATGCGGGCGATGATCTCGCCGGCCTTAACGACCGAGCCTTCGGCCACACCCAGCCATTCGAGGCGGCCGGTGGCCTTGGACGAGATCGCCGCCTTACGCTGGGCCACCACGTAGCCGGTGGCGTTCAGCAGCACGAACTGCTGCGACGGATAGGTGGTGACGACCGGCGTGGTCTGCACGGCGATCACCGGGGGCTGCGCGGCGTACCAGGCGGCACCGGCGGCCGCGACCAGTGCAATGGCGCCCCACCACCACCATCTGCGGCTCCGGCGTCCGCGCTTGGGGGCCAGCGAGCGGTCGATCCGGAGCTTGGAGAGGTCGGGCGGCGGGGCTTGCGTCATGGCAGTGGAATGGGCTTTCGCGCCGTGGCGGCGTGGGCTGGGAAACCGAAACGACATTCTACCGGCCCGCCCGCATACGGATGGCCGGTTGTGGTTGTACGGGACCCCGGGGGCCTCGACAGGGAGCGGAGGGACGTTCGCAGATTGGCGACCTGCCGCCGGCGTTCGCAGCGGCGTCAGTGTCCGGCGTACTGCCGGGACGGGCTTCGCGCAGCGGGGACCGCGCGTGCTTTCCCGCGCCGGTCGATCAGGGCCTTGACCGCAAGCGCCACCGCGACGGGCCCGAACCAGGCCAGGTAATGGAGCGTGGCGCCATCCACGGCGGGCAGCACGCGGGGAAGTCCGATGGACAGGAAGGCGATGTGGGTGGCAACGCCATTGCCCAACATGGCCGAGTAGTGCTCGGACAACCACCAGCGCGGATCGGCGGCAAACCGTGCCCGGTGGCGCCGCATCCGCAGCATGCCTGTACCCACGGCGATGCCGATCCCCGAGAATCCACCCAGCAGAAACGAACGCTGCATGATGCCCATCACCAGCACGGCAAGACCTGACACCAGGCACAGCCAGGCAAGACTTGCGTAGATCGTGCCGGTGTAGCGTTCGATATCGCGCTTGTCCCGGATGGCTCGCCACGCGCTCCACAGGCTGGTGGCCGTGATCACGGCGAGGTACAGCAGGAACGTGGCCGTGACGTAGCGTGCCTGCGCGTATTTGAAGGCTGCCATCGGAACTGCCGTGGCGATGATCCCCACCATGGCCACGAGGTAGACCCGTCCCACCCGGCGGTGGAGCGAAGACCCCTTCCGGACGACGGCGGCCGTCCAGAACGCGATCAGCGCGAGCGCGCCGATCACGCCGTGGGCAGCAGCAATTGCGGCATAGGCAGCAGACATGGCACGCACTCCGGGACAAGGAGCACGCATCCTGCGCGATCGCGCCGGACGCGCGCAGTGTCCGCGGTCATGTTCGAGACATGCCGGAAGTCACATTCTGCTGTCGCCGCATTGCCATCATCGCGCGGAGGTCCCAGCATGGCGGCATGTCTCGTGTCCTGCGCGAGTTGTCGCATCCAATGAACCTGGCCGGGTTCGTCACCTGGCTTGCGGTGGCGATAGGCTCGCGCGCGGTCGATCCCTCGCAACAACCATTGCAGTGGACGTTCCTGCTCGCGTTTCTGCTGGCCCTGCTCTGTGGTGCCTGCACGCCGCACCGGCGACAGGGCGCGGGCCGGGCCGTGTTGCTGGCGATCGAGGCCATGTGCGCCATCGCGGTGATCTGGTTTTCGCCACGCAGCGGGGCCGCACCCGTGCTGCTGGTGGTACTGATGGCCCAGATCGCGATGCTGTATCCGCCGCGCGTGACCGTTGCCGCGGCAATTGCGCTCAATACCGCGTTGTACCTGCTGCTGCGCGAAGGCGGGCACCGCGAGCCGCTGCTGGCGACCACGCTCTACGTCGGGTTCCAGGCGTTCGCGGCATTGAGTTCACATTACGCCAAGACTGCCGAAACTGCGCGGGACATGCTGGTACGGGTGAACGCCGACCTGCTCGCCACGCGCGCGCTGATGGCCGACAGCGCGCGCGATTCCGAGCGCCTGCGCCTGGCGCGGGAACTGCACGACGTGGCTGGCCACAAGCTCACCGCGATGACGTTGAACCTGCGCGTGCTGGCGGGCGACCCCGCGCTGCGGCAGCGCCGGGAGCTCGCCATGACTGCGCAACTGGCGACTGAACTGCTCGACGATATACGCCGTGTCGTGCAGAACTCCCGCGGTGGCGACGGCCTTGACCTGCAGACCGCGCTGTTTGCGCTGGCCGCACCCTTGCCCAACCTGCGGCTCCATCTGTCGATCGCCGACGACGTGCTGGTGACGGATGCCGCGATCGCGGAAACGATCCTGCGCCTGGTGCAGGAGGCGCTGACCAACAGCGCACGGCACGCGGGGGCGCAAACGCTGTCGGTGCAGCTCACGCGCGACGACCAGCGGCTCTCGATCAGGATCGACGACGACGGCCACGTCAATGGCCCGATAGCGGAAGGAAGTGGCCTGACGGGAATGCGCGAACGTGTCGCTGCAATCAACGGCACGATGACCGTTTCGACCAACGACTGCGGCGCATTGCGCATTGACGCCGCGCTGCCGCTGAGGATGGTGGTGGATCCGGAGACGGGATCGCGTTGAACGCACCGGTACGCATTGCGCTGGCCGACGACCAGGCGCTGGTCCGCGCCGGCCTGCGCGCGCTGCTGAAGCAGCTCGGCATGGTGATCGCCATCGAGTCCGATGGTGGCGAGGACCTGGTCGCGCAACTCGCGCAAGTGAACGTGGACGTGGTGCTGTGCGACATCCGGATGCCCGGCACCGACGGGGTCGAGGCACTGCGACAGCTGCGCGCACGCGGCGACGCCACGCCGGTGTTGTTGCTGACCACCTTTGCGGACAGCGACGTATTGCTGGAAGCCACCGCTGCCGGCGCCGAGGGCTACATGCTGAAGGACGCTGCCCCCGAGGAACTGCACGACGCCATCCTGCGCATTGCCAAGGGCGAGACCCTGTTGCAGCCGGTCAGCACCGACCCGGTGCGGGCGCGCTACCGGTACCACGCCGACGACGCGCCGCGCGCGCTGTTCACCGACCGGGAAGTTGCGGTACTGCGCCTGATGGCCGGCGGCTACTCCAATCGCGAGATTGCGCGCGCCATGTTCCTCGCCGAGGGAACAGTGAAGAACTACGTCTCGGCAGTCCTGGACAAGCTCGGCACGCGAGACCGCACCCGAGCCGTCCTGAAGGCCATCACGTTGCGCGTGATCTGATGGTTCACCTTGCGGCCGAGTGAGCGTCGCAGGCGTCAGCCACCCTCGAGCGGCGTGGGCGGGGGTGGCGACGCTTCGCCTCGGCGGCTGGCCCGCCAGGCGTTCCACGCAACGATCGCGAGACCCGCGCCGATGCAAGCGATGCCGGTCCATTCATTGGCGGTGAGGCGCTCGCCGAAGATCAGCATCGACAGCACCAGCGCGATGACGGGAATCGCAAACATGTTGAACGTGGCGTTGCCCGCGGGCAGGTAGCGCAGCACGGCGATCCACAGCAGGAAGCCGAACGCCGTCGAGACGCCGCCCACGTAGAACATCAGCAGTGCGTGCGTGATGCTCCACTGCGACGGCGGAAATTCGAAGAGCAGAGGGATCAGCGACAGCGGCAGCACGCCCACCATCATCTGCCACGCCAGGAAGTTGAGCGGATCAAGCTTGTGCTGGCGCTGGAAGTACTTCGTGCACACCGAGCCCGCAGCCCAGCCGAAGCCTGAGAGCACCGCCCACAGCTTGGGCTGCAGGTCGCCGTGCCAGTTCCACGGCTCCACGATCAGCATCATGCCCAGCACGGCGAAGGCGATGGCGAACCACTGCGTGCCCTTCACGCGCTCGTGCAGAAACACGGCCGCCAGCAGCAGCGTCCAGAACGGCATCGTGAACACCAGCACCGACGTGCGCCCGGCGCCGCCTTCCGCCAGCGCCATCGTCGTGGCGCTGAAGTTGATCGTGGTCTGGAAGATGCCGGTGACGATCACGGCGAGCCATGACGCCGGCCACAGCGGCCCGCCCCGCCACAGCAGTACCGCAAAGAGAATCACCACGGCGATCCACGTGCGCTGCATGTTGAGGAGCGCCGGATGCGCGCTTTCCAGCGCTAACTTCATCACGATCCAGTTGCCGCCCCAGACGAGCGTCAGGATCACTAGCGCCAGGTAGGCGCCGCGGGCGGAACGGATGACGGTGCCGCCAGCCATCAGGCCGCGAAGAACGAATCGAGCAGACGCGCCAAGGCGACGGGCTGGTCGTGGTGGAGCATGTGTCCCGCATCGGCCATTGTTTCGAGCCGGCCATGCCGCAGGTACGCGAAACGGCGCGCCACTTCGAGCGCCGGATCGCGGTTACCCGCCAGCCAGCCAGCGATGTGCGATTCCGCTGCCGCCACCCACAGCGTGGGCGCCTCGATGGCGCGCCACAGCGCGACCATGTCCTCCATGCGCGTGGTGGTCGGGAAGGGCAACTTGTGCTTCGGATCGGCGCGTAGCGTGGCCGTGCCATCGGGCGCCACGCTCGCCCAATGCGCGGCAATGAAGAGCGCACGGTCGCGCGCCAGCCGCGGGTTGTTCTTGCACAACCGGTCGGCCACCGCGTCGAGGCTGCGGTAGCCCGCGAACCCCGGCGGATGCGCCAGCGCGTCGAGCCAGTGGACGAGCTTGGCCGGCGCACGGTCCGGCGTTTCCTCTGGCATGCCGAAGCCGTCCAGCGCGGCGATGCGGGCCACCCGCGCGGGCCGCGCACCGGCGAAGACCATCGCGACATTGGCGCCGAGGCTGTGTCCGGCAATGCACACCGGCGCATCCGGCGACAACGCACGCGTCAGCGCATCGAGATCGCCGACGTAATCCTGGAACCAGTAGCCATCCTGCGGCGTGGCGCTCAAACCGAAGCCACGCCAATCCGGCGCCAGCACCTGCCACGGCCCCTGTAGTGCGTCGACCAGGAACTGGAACGACGCCGAAACATCCATCCACCCGTGCAGCAGGAACAGTTTCGGCGCATCAGGGTCGCCCCAGGTGCGCACGTGATACTGCAGGCCGCGCACGTCGAGGTAGCGCGATTGCGATGGAACGTGGGGGCTCACTGCGGGTGGCACGGTCGTGGTAACGACACCATCAGCGCTTCTTGCATTGCGCCAAGCCGTCGTTCCAGCCGGTACGATAACTGCCATCATTGCCGAAGCGCACCGTGTCGCGCTTGTCGGTCCCGCGGGCGGTGGAACAGCCATCGCCGAAGCCCAGCCGATAAGTGGGCGGGAAACCCTGCAGGTTGACGGGGGGTGGCGGTGGCTCCACGTACGGCGCCGGCGTCGTGGGCAACGGCGTGGCGGGCGCCGGCGGCGTGGTGCCCGTGCCGCCCGGGGGCGCCGAACCCGTGGCACATGCGCCCAGCAGCGCGAACGCGGGGACCAGCAGGCAGATACGAAGTCGGGTGAAGGGAAGCATGACGGCGATGAACGGCGCGCG
>Ga0105046_10008261_pt1 | contig 16366 bp, 11 predicted proteins | sample MAT03_FD_78385 | JGI IMG/M metagenome (GOLD analysis project Ga0105046, IMG submission 78385) | Freshwater microbial communities from Lake Fryxell liftoff mats and glacier meltwater in Antarctica - MAT-03 (megahit assembly) | ecosystem: Environmental > Aquatic > Freshwater > Ice > Liftoff...
CCTCCACGTGGGCTTCATCATCACCCGACAGAAGTTCGCCGAGCGACTTCTTCACCCGCGGCTGAGGGTCGTGGACTTCTTCGAAGTGGCGAGGAGCGTCATCACGCGTCGCGGACTTGCGGGCCGACTCCTTGGCTCCCAATCGATCGAACAAGTCATCCGCGAACCCTCCGTCGTCCGCTTCGAAAATCGATTCCTTTTTGGTGGGTGCCCCGGGCCTGGTCGGGCTGCCGGGCCGCGAGGCGCTGGCATCACGAGACGGTCGGTCATCACGAGACGGTCGGTCATCACGAGACGGTCGGTCATCACGAGACGGTCGGTCATCACGAGGCGGTCGGTCATCACGAGACGGTCGGGCCTCACGAGCGGGACGATCACTCCGTTCACTGCGACCGCGTGAGTCTTCACTCCGCCGTGGACGCTCATCTCGATCCCCTGCTGCCTTCGGTGCTGGTGCGATTTCTTCGCGAGGACTCCGGCCACGGGGGGCGGGAGCTTCGTCGCGGACTGGGCGATCTCGTCGCGGCCGGTCCTCAGGATGGGAACGGTCATGTTCGGGCGTTGCAGCCGAGCGGGGTGCTTCATCGTGAGCTGGACGACCCCGACTACTGCGATCTCGGCTGGACGACGATCGATCTGGCTGATCACTCCGAGACTGAGCCCCGCGCGATCCACGATCAGAACGATCGCTGCTTTCGCTGGACGATTCCCAGTCCCAACCTTCGAGCGCGTCCCAGAAATCATCCTTCTGGTGAGCCGCTTGTGGCTTGGCCTTGACGGGGGCTGCGGACACTTCCCCCTCCACTTCGTCATCATCGAAGCTTAATGACACGGGATCGGGGGCGCGCCGCACAGAGCGCTGCGGAGCGGAGTCCACAATTGCGTCGTCATCGTCGGGAGCATCAATGTCGTCGGACTTCAATGCGCTTGAACGCTCCCCAAATTGATCGTCTTCATCTTGGTCGTCGTCATCAAATGCAGCTAACAACCCCGATCCAAACCCATCGTCATCGTCATCACGCGGCACTGGGATCCGAGGCACAGGCTTCCGGTACTGAGCCGGGGCCACTGGCCGGGATGTCCGGCGCGGTTCTTCTGACTCGGGCTCCGATTTTTCGAAAGCTTCTAACGCGGCTGATGAGGCAAACGCGGGCTCTTCCTCGACCGCCGGCGCACGTGCCGCTGAACTCGCAGCGGGCTGTGGAATCGGTTCAGCCAGGGAACCGAAGTCCAACCCGTCTAGATCATCTGGATCAATGACTGGACCTCCGGGCGCAAAGTGAACTCCGAAAAGCTCTTGTGCCAGAGACTTGGAAGACGGCTCTTGGCCGGGACGTGGGGAATTCGGCTGGTTCATAACATCAAACCCTATCTTTTTATGCAGCAAAATGCAAGGATCGGTCGGGGCAAGAGGTGGTTCGTTGGAAGCTGCCTGCCATTTGCTTTCCCGGGGAACCCGAGTCGAAGCCCTTCAGTGTCCCCGCACAACGCAGCGGGGTCTCGATCAAAAGAGCACACAGTTGGCACCGATTCGAAGCGAATTCCATTTGTTCTGGTGATCCTTGGCCCTCTGCGAGATTTGCTTTCATTCAGATCTTTAAGCTCGCGTCTGCGACTCACATCCCAGCATCTCCCCGCCCGTCCCGGAGCTCCGCATGCCTGCTCTTCAGGTTCGCCAGATCGATCACGTGACATTCGTCGTACAAAACCTGGAGCGATCGCGCGAGTTCTACGTCGATCTGCTGGGCATGCAAGTTGTCGCACGCCCCAACTTCTCTTTTCCAGGTCTCTGGTTTCAGGCGGGCAGCACTCAAATTCACTTGATCCTTGAAAGTCCGGACTCCGGCCCAGCTGGGGTATTCATCCCGGAGAACTGCTCGATCAGCCGCACCCGCCACATTGCATTTGAGGTCGCCGACGCCGCTGCAGCAGTCCGGGTCCTCACCGAACGGCAGATTGAAATCGTCGCTGGCCCCAAGGCACGACCGGACGGACCGACCCAGCTGTACATCTTTGACCCTGATCGGAATCTCGTAGAGCTGTTTTCCTGCGGTGCTACAACCAGCGAGACGATGCCATCGCCAGACGCGACGATTTTTCCCGATCGTAGGGATTAAGTCTGGTGAGGTGATTGGGGAATTCGTTATCCTCGCCCGGATGCTTCTATTCGCCGAGGCGAAGTGAGGCATGCTTCTCTCGGGAGATCGGCCGATCTGGTCTGTCTGCCCCGTCTGTCTGACCCAGTCTGACCGAACAAAGGCTTGGCCTCATGTCTGATTTGTCGAAACGAATGGTGATTGGCTCCCTGGTCGTCGCCGGAGTGGTCGCTTTAATGTCGATCGCCGATCTGGCGACGGGGCTGCCATTTTCCGGCGAGCTGACCAAGACGATGGATATTGTGTTTATCATCTGTGCGAGCATCCTCGGCTATTTGAGCTGGAATTGCTTGAAGGACGCGAAGTGAGAATCGAAATACTCACGAGTGCCGCCTCGCACACGAGAAAATAGCCAATTGAAAGAAGACGGTCGCGCCCTGAATGCGGCCTCGATCAGAAGTCATGAGACACTCGTTGTCTGACACCCGAGTGGGGGATCGGGGCCAGCGGACTAGAATCCGGTTGCGTCCCGTCCGTTAAACCCACTGGCTTCCCTCTTCGTCGAATCGAGCCGCACATGACCCGCACGTTCCTGGCAATTGTTGGAGTTGCGTATCTGTCCCTGGCAGCTTGGTGTGCTCTGAAGCCTGGCCAGACGTCGAACTCTGTGGGCCTGACGCTGCAGCCCGGCTCCGGACAGTCCGAGTACCTCGTCATCTATGGCGGCCTGCAACTCGGCTTGGGGTTGATCTTCTTGTGGCCCCTGCTGAAGAATGACACCGAACAGTTCGTTCTGGTGACGTGTGTCGTCATCCATGCCTGCTTAGTCCTCATGCGAACACTCAGCCTGGTGCTCTATCCCGGCATTCAGTCAACGACCTATGCCCTGGCGGTGATCGAGTGGTCAATCCTGCTAGGATCACTCTGGAGATATTTTTCACGCGGATAATCGTCAGATGGGGAGAGACGAACTCAATTCATGTATAGTGCGGAGGCCACGCTTAAACGCTGAACCCCGCCCGTTCGAGATTCTCTCCCCTCCTCTTCCTTGAACTGTTCTTGCCATGACGAGACTCCCCCCCTCTCGGCGATCATTTCTTCGGACCTCTATCGGACTGGTGGGGACAGTACCGCTCGTCGCCGGGTTGCAAACTTTGGCAGCGGGCGAAACGAGTCTGCCGCTCATCGCCTATGTCGGCACTTTCAGTTCTCCCCTCCAGGATGTACTGCCCACACAGGTCGATCTACCGCCCGGCAATGGGAAGGGAATTCACCTCTTCCAGATCGATCGCGCCACTGGAGAAATGACGGCAGCTGGTGTTCACGAAATGGGGACCAGCCCCAGCTGCTTGGTCGTGAATTCGGCGGGAACCAGACTCTACTCGGCCAATGAGACGGACCGGGTGGGTGACAAGAAGGAAGGGACCGTCAGCGTCTTCTGCATTACGGCGAACGACGGTCAGCTCGTGTTGCTCAACACCGTTCGTTCCGGCGGCGCAGGCCCCACGTATGTGAGCATCCATCCTTCGGGGAGGTTCTTGCTGGTGGCCAATTATTTTGGAGGCTCGGTGGCTGTACTGCCAATCCTGGAGGACGGTCGTCTGGGAGAGGCGACCGATATCCAGAATGATGCGGGTCCTCTGGGGCCCACCCGAGCCACGAACGCCCCCCCTGGCAGCTTTGCCTGGAGCGGACACGATCGGACGCATGCGCACATGATTCAGTCCGATCCCTCGGGCCGGTTCGTGCTGCACGTCGACCTCGGCCTGGACCGAATCTTCGTCTGGAAGTTCGATGACCAGACAGGCGTACTCACTGCGAACAATCCCGCGTCGGTCTCGCTGCCGCCCGGAGACGGTCCGCGCCATTTCCACTTCCACCCGAACGGCCGATGGTTCTATTCCATTCAGGAAGAAGGCTCGACCGTCGTCCTGTTTGACTACGACGCCGCAGCGGGCACGCTCACCTCGCGTCAGACGATCTCCTCACTGCCGCCGGGGTTTGCAGGAAGCAACTTCTGCTCCGAAATCCTCGTCTCCGCCGATGGGCTGTTCGTCTATGCGGGCAATCGCCTGCATGACAGCATCGGGATATTTTCCGTCGGGGCACAAGGCGAGCTGACGTTCCTCGGCGAGGAGTGGACGCACGGCAACTACCCTCGCAGCTTTGCCTTCGACCCCACCGGCCAGTTTCTGTATTGCTGCAATCAGCGTGGCGACAACGTCGCCGTCTTCCGCGTGAACCGCAAAACCGGCGGCCTCGACTTCACGGGCCATTACACCCCGGTTGGAAATCCCTCGTGCATCGTGTTCCTCGACCTCGCGAAGTCAAGGTGAGGTCGCCAGAAACTCGCACTGCCGTGTGGGGCAAGTTTCCGACGTGCCCGCTCGAAAACAGGGGCCACACCACTCGGACTCTCCCGGCAGTCGTGCGGTGACAGTCCATGCGAAACCGAGTAGGCTGACCGGATCATGGCGTGGCAATGATCCCGCCCTCCGCCCCCTTTCCGGTTCGTACTCATGCCTCGCACGGCTCCTCTGTTGCTCATCGTTGCGGTGCTCCTCGCTTTCGCAGGGATCGGCGTAATGTCGCCGGTGGCCCCGGTGCAGGCCGATACGCTGGCAGCTGCGGGTGACCTGCATTGGTATCGAGGTAACATGCATACGCATTCCCATTGGAGTGATGGCGACGACTATCTCGAATCGATCGCTGCGTGGTATCAGAAGGCGGGCTATCAGTTCCTGGTCTTCACGGATCACAACATATTGGCTGACAGCGAGCGGTGGGTGGAGATCAATAAGACGAAGGGCAAAGAAGCCGCCTTCGAGAAGCTCAAACAACAGTTCCCCGACTGGGTGGACGAACGCCTGGTCGACGAACGCCACGAGGTGCGACTCCGGCGTTTCGAGGAAGTCGCCCAGCGATTCAACACGACGGGAGACTATCTTCTGATTCAGGGCGAAGAGATCAGTGACCACCACCACATCTATCCGCTGCACCTGAACGTCAGCAATATCAAAGAGGTCATCACACCGCGCGGCGGCGACAGCGTCGCGGAAGTCATCCAGAACAACGTCGATGCTGCTATCGCCCAACGCGAACGCACCGGGCAGCCGATGATCATTCACCTCAACCATCCGAACTTCGGTTACGCCGTCACAGCTGAGGACCTGATGCGGATCATCGGCGAGAAGTTCTTCGAGATCTACAATGGCCATCCCGGAGTCAACAACACGGGCAATGCGCAGCGTGCGGGTTGCGAGCCGATCTGGGATATCGTCCTGACCAAGCGGCTGGCCGAACTCAAGCTGCCAGTGATGTACGGGATCGCCGTCGACGATGGTCACGAGTACCACAACATCCCGAGCCGAGCCTCGGAACCGGGACGTGGGTGGGTGATGGTCTTGGCGAAGGAGCTGACGGCAGGGTCGCTGATCGACGCCCTGGAGGCGGGACGGTTCTACTCCAGCAGCGGAGTGCGATTGACCCGCGTCGATGCCAGCGAGGCGGGTCTGGCGATCGAGGTCGACGCGGTCCCGGGCGAGGATTACACCATTGAATTCATCGGCACCCGTCGAGGCTACGACCCCCAGAGCCAACCCGTCCTGGATGAAGCCGGAACAGAGGTCCGTACGACTCGGCGATACAGCTCCGACGTGGGAGCTGTGCTGGCGACGGTGCAGGGGACGCAGGCTCGGTATGAGATGCAGGGCGACGAAATCTACGTCCGCGCCCGAATCACATCGAGCGCCCCACACCCCAACCCCAGCGAAGTCGGTGAGTCCCAGCGGGCTTGGATCCAACCGGTCATCGGCCCCGCCGGACGATGACCGGTCAGCGCGGAGTCGACTTGAGAGTTTTCCAGGGCGACCCGAAACGACCTCACTTTGATCCGCGAGAGGGATAACGAGAGCAGTTTTAGAATTGGTCTTCCGCAAAAAACGGACTGGAATGTCTACTCGACTTCGGTAGGCCAGGCATTCCTGTCTGTCCCAGTGAAGACAGACTCTGAATCTGCTCTGATGAAGGGTGAGCTCACCTTTGATAGGCCACTCGCGACGCTTCCCGAGTTGGGGGAGACACCGAGCGGATGTCGAGAGCTGCCCCTCGTCCGTGGCGCGCGGGCACGACTGGTGTATTCGGAAGGGTGAGACGATCCCGCACCGTCGTCAAGGTTTACCAGGCAAGAACAGCTTTTCTGACCCGCTTAAATTCTCGTTATGGCTTCCCCATGGTCCAAGAACCGACTAAGGTATTGGGATGGGTTGATGCGTCCCGCCTCGATTCACCCGCCTGTCCCACCTCTTTCCTTGGCCCGCCCGCATGAGTTCACTGCTCCCCTGGCGCAATCGCCGATTGGTCGAGAACTTCCTTCTCGCTGCCATGGCTGCCGGAACCTTCACACCCAGCGCCGGGGCTCAGGCTCCGCAAATCACCAACATCTCACCAGGAGCTGTCGCTCCCGGTCAGGTCTCGACCGTGATCGTGCAAGGTGCAGGGCTGGATGGCGTGACTGGTCTCTGGTCGACAATTCCCGGTCCATCCGCCTTGGCTCCCGGCGAAATGAATGGCAAGGAAGCCGCTCAAGTGGCTTTCGTGCTGACCGTCCCGCCCGAGGCGCCAGTCGGGATTCATGCGGCCCGGGTCTTCTCCGGGCGCGGGGTTAGTAATCTGAAGCTGTTCTGTGTTGATGATTTGCCGACGGTCGCCGAAGCTGCGGGGAACGGCGCGCTCAAGACTCCCCAAGAGATCACGATCCCCTGTGCGATCGATGGTTTCGTCGACAACCTGACCCGTGACTTCTTCAAGTTCAAGGCCGAAAAAGGCCAGCTGATCACTGTGGAAGTCCTCTCCCGCCGGCTCGGGTCACCGCTGGACGCGAGCCTCTATCTATACAACGAACAGGGCCGCGAGATCGCCTACAACGATGATGCCGAGGGGCTGAGCTCTGATCCGCAGATTGCGTTCAAGGCTCCCGAGGCTGGCAACTATGTCGTCGAGGTTCGAGACATTCGCTACTCCGGAAGCGGAAACCACCGCTACCGACTGCGAATTGGCGACTTTCCCGCTGTGCAAATGGCGCTCCCTGCGGGCTATCCGCGGGGGCAAAAGTCCCGCATTGATTTTGCAGGTATCAGCATCGAAGACGCAGCTCCTGCGTGGATCGAGGCAGCTGCCGACGCGGTGCCAGGCTGGACGCTCGTGAACTCGAAGCGTTCCGGCGGCAAGTCGTCCGCGTTTGCCTATGCTGAAGTCACCGCCACCGGCGAAGTGGTCGACCGCGAGCCGAACGACACCATCGATCAAGCCCAGGCACTGGTCCTGGGACAGCAGGTCTCCGGCCGCTTGGATAAAGCGAAAGACGTTGACAAGTACCGCATCGACGCCAAGGCCGGACAGCGATTCATCTTCACCGGGCTGACTCGCTCGCTCGGGGCTCCGACTGATTTGATCCTCCGCATTCTCGATGCGAAGGGGGCTCAATTGGTGACGGTAGATGATGAGGGGAAAGCCGAAGGGCGGTTGAACTTCACGTTTCCTGCCGATGGCGTCTACTTCCTGGAAGTGAGCGAACTCAATAAACGTGGTGGCAGCCAATACGGCTACCGGGTCGAGGTGGCGGAGTACCAGGTTGGATTCCGCGTCTCGGCGGCGATTGACACGCTCAATGTGCCAGCGGGCGGGACCCTCGCCGTCGCCGTGAATGTCACTCGGCTCGATTATGCCGGGCCGATTGATTTGCAGCTGACTGGCTTGCCAGCGGGTTTGGTCTCGAATCCGACACGTATTGGCCCTGGACTCATTTCGGCGGTTTTGACGGTCACTGCCGCGAAAGATGCCCCAGCGGGAACGCTGACTCACGTACAATTAACCGGGCGGGCGAAGATCGGCGAACGAGAGTTCATCGCCTCCTGTGATGTGGAAGACGCACTCCGCGCTCAGTGGAGCGCCACGAAGCTGGTCCCCCCGACTGTGTCACGCGACATCGCCCTGAGCGTGACTCCCGCGAACAAACTTGCCTTGCGGATTGAGCCCACCGAAGTCGTGTTTGGTCGCGAACTGAAGACGACTGTCAAAGTGACGGCCGAACGGGGCGAAGGGATTGATGAGCCGATCGTGTTGACCACGGAACCGGCAGCGAATGCGCTCCCTGCGGGAATCACATTGGCTCTGAAACCCATCGACAAGGGCCAGAATGAAGTCGTCTTGGAGTTCACTTCGACTGACCAGGCCCCAATGGGGTCCTTTACAATCGTGCTGATCGGAACTCACAGCAAGGCGGACGTCGGAGTGGTGGCTGTGCCCACTCCGGGGATTGGCTACCGGCTCGAAGACGCGATCAAGGTGGCCGCCGCCGAGGGCGAGAAGAAGGTCTCCCGGGGGGGGCAACTCCCCGTGAAAGTGACCGTCGTGCGAAACCCGGCCTATACTGGTGAGATCAAGTTAACGATCGACAAGGCGACGGCCGGGCTGACCGCCGCTGAAGTTGTGATTCCGGCAGACAAATCGGAAGCGGAACTGGTGCTCAGTGCCGCCGCCGATGCCGCAGTTGGACCCGCAGCCGAACTGCGAGTGAATGCAGTCTCTCCAGCGAATCCCAAGCTGACCGCGTCAGCTGCGATTGCCGGAGTGATTGTGGAGTGACCCCGCGAGCGTCGGACGCGAGTCCGCCGTGTCGACAGAGAGCATCCGTAAGCAGGAACCGAACCCATGCGAACGAATCACAAGACCCTCGGAGCGATGGCTCTCCTCATGTGTCTGTGCAGTACCCTCCCGGCCCAGGACGCTCCCAGCGTTCCGATCCAGCTTGAGGTCACTCCACCCCACTTCACCTTGACGGGGCCGCGGGCTCAACAACAGCTGGCCGTTATGGGGCTCTTCGGGGCGAACGATCCGCGTGATCTTACGACGCAAGCGACGATCGAGTCTTCGAACCCCGCCGTCATGCGGATCGAGAATGGGATCGCTTACCCGGTCGCCGATGGGGAAGCCGATGTCACCGTCAGAATGGCCGATAAGTCGGTCTCGGCCCATGTCACCGTGAAGCAGTTCGGCACACCCGATCCAATTAGCTTCAAGACCGAGACTCTCGCCGCCTTGACGAAAGCTGGATGCAACATGGGGGCCTGCCACGGATCTCCCTCCGGTAAGGGGGGCTTCCGGCTCTCTCTGCGTGGCTACGACGCACCACTCGATATCCTGACGTTGAAGACTGAAGTGTATGGCCGCAGAACGAATCCGATGCAGCCCGATGAGTCGCTGCTGCTCAAAAAGCCACTGATGGAGGTCGCGCACGGCGGTGGTCAGAAGCTCAAGCGAAATGACCCTGTTCACACAGCTCTGCGACAGTGGATCGCCGAAGGTTTGAAGCTCGATCCCGCCGAAGAGCCGGACCTCCTCTCCATCGAGATTTTCCCGATCAAGCGGGTCTTCCAACCTCAAGGCACCCGCCAGCAGACGGTCGTCCTCGGCACCTTCAGCGACGGAATCGTCCGCGACGTGACGGCGCTGACTGTCTTCAGTTCGTCCTCAGAAAGCGTTGCGAAGGTCAACGAAAAGGGCGTAGTCGACAAGGTCGGGCGCGGGGAAACCGCAATTCTGGGTCGTTACCTGGACAAGATGAGCACCTCGTTCCTGACCTTCCTCGACGATGTGCCGAACTTCGCCTGGAACAATTCCCCCGAGTACAACTTCATCGATGGCAAGGTCAATGAGAAGCTCAAGCAGCTCCTGATCCTGCCATCCGACCTCTGCACCGATGAAGAGTTCATTCGCCGCGCGACTCTCGATACCTGTGGCCGGTTGCCCACAATTGAGGAGTCCGCTGCGTTCCTGAATAATCTGTCTGACAACAAGCGTGCGGCGCTGGTCGACAGCTTGCTCGATACCCCGGATCACGCGGCGTTCTTCACCCTGAAGTGGGCCGACGTGCTGCGGGCCAACAGCGGCAAGCTGACTCCTGCTGGCGTGGCAAAGTTCAATCGCTGGATCTACGAAGGCGTCCTGCATGACCAGCCCATGGATCAGTTCGCCCGCGAACTGCTGACCGCCAACGGAAACGTCTTCGAGAACCCTGCCGCCAGCTACTGGAAGGCGAGCCGTGAACCGAACGACGCCGTCGAAACCACAGCCCAGCTGTTTCTCGGAATCCGAATCCAATGTGCCAAATGCCACAACCACCCATTCGAGCGGTGGACGCAGGATAACTACTACGGACTCGGAGCCGCGTTCGTCCGCGTGGGGCGCAAGCCCGGACAAACGGCTGACGAAGAAGTCATCTTCCCTGCCGCCGGAGGCGAAGTCACCCAGCCTCGAACCGGTAAGACAATGCCTGTGCATCTGCTGCTCAAGGGCGACGTGCAAGTCCCTGACGAGCAGGATCGCCGCGAAGTCTTTGCTGATTGGCTGACCTCTGCCGAGAACCCCTTCTTCGCGAAGGCTGTGGCAAACCGCATCTGGGGCCATCTGATGGGGCGCGGCATTGTGGAACCCGTCGACGACTTCCGCGATTCGAACCCCGCGTCGAACGCCAAGCTGTTGAACGAACTCGCTCAGCAATTTGCCGAGCACAACTTCAGCCGCCGTTGGCTCATCAAAACGATCATGAACAGCCACACGTACCAGCGCAGCTCGCGGACGAACGATTTCAACAAGACCGACGAAATCTATGCGTCCCACGCCGTCGTCCGCATGCTGGGAGCCGAGCAGTTGCTCGACGCGATCAGCGATGTGACCGCGATGCCCGAGACGTTCCCCGGCGTCCCGCCCGGAACACGAGCGACTCAGCTGCCTGAGCCTCCGACCGACAACTACTTCCTCAAGGTCTTTGGCCAGCCACAGCGTGAGATGGCTTGCGAGTGCGAGCGTTCGAGCGAATCGAACCTGTCGCAGGCCCTTCAGATGATCAACGGCCCCACGGTCCACAACAAGCTTCGATCCGACACAGGCCGCGTGAACACGATGATCGCCGCCGGGAAGGGCGATGAAGAGATCATCACCACGATCTACCTGGCCGCCGTGTCTCGTGCCCCCAGCTCGGGCGAGATGCAAACTGCCATGACCCATATCGCCAGCGTCCCCGCCGACCAGCGCCGCCTGGCTTTGGAAGACATCGGCTGGGCCGTACTGAACTCGAAGGAGTTCCTGTTTCAGCACTGAGACCCGCTGGCAATCGCCGAGGTCGAATGAACGAGGCACAGAGTGATTTCACTCCGTGCCTTTTTTTGTTCTTAATGCGAACTGGCGAACAGTGGATTGCGATTGGCGATTGGATCCATGGAACGTTGGAATCCCCGATATTCCCTCCGCACGCCACAATCACCCTTGATTGTCGAGCGCTGGCTGTTGAGAATTCCCGACATTGCGATTCGAGGGTTCTCAGGGGCGAACTGCCATGCGGGTGGACGGACAGCGAGAGAGTGAAAATGTCGAGGATCGTCGCGGCCCGGGTGGCGGGCGATCCCCGATGGCCTTACGTGGCGGGGGGCTCGGGATTCTGGCCCTCGCCCTGATCGTCTATCTCTTGGGAGGCGACCCTCGCGCACTCTTGAAGCAGGCGGCCCAGCAGCCGCAGGCTCAACCCCAGCCGCAAGATAGTCCGGAGGCTCCTCGCAGTCCCGAGGAAGAGGCTCTGGCGAAGTTCGTCCGCGTCGTCCTGGCCGATACCGAGGATGTCTGGACCGAGCAGTTCTCGAACATCAATCTGCAATACAAGAAGCCGAAGATAGTGCTTTTCACTGGCCGGGTTCGCTCGGCCTGCGGGCAAGCCACCTCAGCTGCGGGCCCGTTCTATTGCCCGGCCGATGAGATGGTCTATCTCGACTTGACGTTCTACGAGGAGATGAAGCGGCGGTTCAAAGCACCGGGCGATTTTGCCCAGGCCTACGTCATCGCCCATGAGGTCGGGCATCACGTGCAGAACCTGCTCGGAATCACTGAGAAGGTCGATGCCATGCGAGGCGGCCCGCAGGAGAATGAATACTCCGTGCGTCTGGAGTTGCAAGCCGACTATTTCGCCGGGGTCTGGGCGTTTCACGCGAACCAGATGCGCGACATGCTGGAGCAAGGTGACATCGAAGAGGCCATGAACTGCGCCCAAAGAATCGGTGACGACACACTCCAGCAGCAAACCCAGGGGTATGTCCGCCCCGAAACCTTCACCCACGGCAGCTCAAAGCAGCGAGTCAAATGGTTCACCAAGGGATTCCAGTCCGGCAAGATGAGCGGAGCTAACGAACTGTTCGAGACCGGCTATAAGCAGCTGTAAGGGAGGAATCGTCGAAGTCCTCCCTGTTCCCGTTCCAGCATCAACCTTCAACGAACGCCCCATGGCTCGCGCATACACTCCCGGATTGCAGGTCATGGAGCGGACGCTCTTCCGGGCAGTGCGCACTCTCCCGATTCCCGGCGAGGTCCAGCGCCGCGTGGGCGAGCGGGTCGACGCGCAGGATGTCGTGGCCCAGACACTTCTGCCCGGCGATGTCTTTCCCGTCAACCTGGCCAATCAGCTGGGGCTGGTGCCTGCGGAGGTGCCGCGTTCACTCCTTAAGAAAATTGGCGACACGGTCGTCGTCGGCGAGTGTCTGGCGGTCTCACCCGGCATGTTCGGGATGTTTCGTTCGGAGTATCTGTCGAAGCATGCGGGGACCATTGAGTCCGTTTCAAACATCACGGGGCAGATGATCCTGCGTGGGCCCCAGATTCCGGTCCGGGTGCTCGCCTACTTGATCGGAACGGTGGTCGAAGTCCTCCCCCATGAAGGGGTGATCGTTGAGTCAGAAGTCTCCTTGATTCAGGGAATATTCGGCATTGGGGGGGAAGCCTACGGACGCCTCGCGGTCGTCTGTACTCGCCCGGACCAAGACTTGACCCCCGAACTGATCACCGAAGCGCACCGCGGGCAGATCGTCGTGGGAGGCCGCCGCATTCTCGAAGCCAGCATCCGCCGGGCGGCCGAACTGGGCGTGTCTGCCGTGGTGGCCGGTGGGATCGACGACCAGGATCTGCGGGACGTTTTGGGGTATGACCTCGGGGTCGCCATCACCGGCACAGAGCAAATCGGCACCACCGTCATCGTCACCGAAGGTTTCGGCGAAATCGCTATGGCTGACCGCACGTTCGCCATCCTTCGGAGCCACCAGGGAGCCCCCGCAGCCGTCAATGGGGCGACTCAAATTCGGGCGGGTGTCATCCGCCCCGAGATCGTCATCCCGCTCCCCGATCGCAGCCGAACGGACAAGCTCGCTGCAACTGTCGGGGGGGGCGTACTCGAGATCGGCTCCCCCGTGCGGATTATCCGCGATCCCTGGTTCGGAGTGCTGGGCAAGGTGTGCGCTCTACCACATGAGCCCCAATTGCTCGCGACCGGCTCCAAAGCCCGCGTCCTAAAGGTGGAGTGCAGCGACGGCCGCCGCCTGACCGTGCCTCGCGCGAACGTAGAGATCGTCTCAACATAGTCCGTTCGTCGCAGAATTCCCAAGAATTCCGTTCCCGCGCGGAGGCCCGACTCGGGTGAAGTCAGAGCCCCCTCCGCCTCGCTCGTCTTGTGGTCCCCGCACTGATGTGACCCCGCAGCGCCCAAGCGCGGGAACCACCGGGTCCACCCCACAGGCAAGTCCGCGATTTTCACTCATCCGCCTCAGACCACGCCCCCCTGACTGACAACCGACAACTGACAACCGACAACTCTCTGCCTCCCCCTTCAAGCTGTAACGATCGTACCGACCAAGCCGCGAACCCCCTCCCTAACACCCGCCGAGCGCTCTCTGAGGGTGAGGTTTTGGACATTGGCCCCCCTGTGTGCGTATACTTTCGCGGGGTCCGCTGTCGTGCGGGTCCGCCAGCGGGTGCCTTCCATTTTTCCGGCCCCGAGGTTTTTGTCCTGACACAGGGAGTCAGACGATGTCGATCGAAGCCATTGAAGTCGCGGAAGTGGACAGGGAATCGCAGGCCAACGACAACCGCGATGTTCGCTCGGCGGATGACGAATTCACCTATCGCCCGGTCTCCTCGCTGGCGGTGTGCTCGCTGGTCCTGGGGCTGTTGTCGCTGATCGGCATTGTCTTGTGGATGATGCTTCCGGTGGGGCTGCTGGCGGTCGTTCTGGGGGTGATCGCGATCTTCTCGATTCGCCGATGGAAGGGCGAGTACACCGGCACCGGCGTGTCGATCTCGGGGATCATTTTGGGGGTCATCACTCTGGTCGCCGGGACAGCGGTCCAGATTTACGCTTTCAATCATGAAGTCCCCAGGGGTTACGACCGCATCAGCTTTATCAAAGACATTTCTGCCAAGGACTTCGTCACGGATCGGCACGGCTTAAAGCCCCACCCGGATGTCGAGGCTCTGGTCGGCAAGAAGATATTCTTCAAAGGGTTCGTGTACCCCACGGACCAATATGAGGGGTTGACCTCTTTCCTGCTTTTGAAGGACAGTAATGAGTGTTGCTTCGGAGGCAAACCCAAACTGACTGACAAGGTCGGTTGCATCTTGCAAGGGGGCGAGACCTGCAACTACATGGCGGGGCGCGTGTCGGTGGCCGGAACTTTTCGGATCAACCCGAAATTCCGGGGTGACGATTCGGAGTCGCTCTACATCCTGGAAACTGAGATCGTCGGGCATTCGAAGTCGGACTTCTAGGAAGTCCGGCGTATCTGTGAGCGGCACGGCGCTCACGCCCCACGGAGGAAGCTGAATGCCTGAGTTCTCCCGCGACTGGTATGCTTACGCCTTTCTCCTGGTCATCGCTGCGGGGTGCGAGTCCGGCCAAGACGGCGTCTTTCGTACCTATAAAGATCCCGCCGACGACGAGACGGCCACCACCTCGGCGGCCTCGTCCTCTCAATCCCCGAGCGGGATCGTTCCCGCCACAGTGGAATCGGTGAAGGCCCCCCCGGATGTGGCTGGAGTCGCTCCGGTTGTCTCGCCTCAGCTTCCCGACACCGTCGCTTCGCCCGTGCCCGCGAATCTCGCGACGACAGCCCTCCCCACGGAGCCGGTTGCTCCGCCTCCGAGCACCCCCGAACTCGCCCTCACGATCCCACCCGTTCCGCCGCTCGCTGTCCCGCTGACCGCCGCCCAGAAGCCTGGACCGGGATTGATTCCCGTCAGCCAACTGCAGCTGCTGATCCCGGAGAAGACCTTCTCGGTCGAAGGCCCCGAGGGAGCCATTCGGATCACCTTTGACGACATCGATCTCCTCAAAGTGCTGAATGTCAACCCGGTGCCCCTCGATATCGAGCAGCACCTGCCAGCGTGGCTCAGCGGCCTGCACGGCAAGCGCATCGTCCTCCGCGGCTGGATGTACCCCCCCAACCAGGAATCGGACATCCCCGCCTTCATGTTCGTCCGCGACAACGAAATCTGCTGCTTCGGACGCAAGCCCCTGGTCTACGACAAACTGGCCGTCACCCTTCGCGAGGGCCAGACCACCCACTATATCCAAGGCCGCCCCTTCGACGTCCACGGCATCATGGTCGTGAAATCACGCATCATCGACGGGGAGTGGTTCTGGCTCTACATGATCAACGACGCCGTGGTGCTGGCGAAGTAGGCGGCCTCTCGTAGCCACGTTCGCCAGAACGTGTGCATGGGCGAGATGTCGCCCCCGCACCGCTCACCGGCTGGCTTTCGCCCCCCCTCCACGCAGCACGCCTTCGCAAAGTCGCGAGCCGCCCGGCCAGCGTGTAAGCTGGTGTGGTCACCACCCCATCGGAGCCCGTCCATGATCACCCGCTTCCGAGTCCAGAACTACAAAGCCCTGCGCGATGTCACGCTCGACCTGACGCCGGTGCATGTCCTCATCGGGCCGAATGATTCGGGGAAGACGAGTATTTTGGAGGCGATGGCGGCGCTGTGCCGGAGTGTGGACCACCCGGTCGCCGACGCCTTTCGGGGTTGTTTCCAATGGAAGTACGGATATATCATCTTGGAATCCCAGTGGGATAAGACCGTCCAAGGGATCGAGAATCAAGAGTTCTACGGCTATCGATCAGAATTTAGTCTTGACTGCGACGATATTGAAGGCAGGCAGCAGGCCGTGAAGGAATCGCTCTTGAATTCCAAGGGAGATGCTCTCGACCTTCATCCAAATCTATCAAGTACTGCCTTATTTAATCGACGCGGTTCCCAAGGACCGGATTCGTACAATCTTAAGCAGCGTGGATTCCCAGCCGATTTTATGCATCGAATCGCGGACCAGATGAGCGGTGTTCAGTTCTACCGCTTCTCCCCCGAGTGGCTCAAGGTCTCCGTCACTCTCAGTCCGCATC
>Ga0105046_10008263_pt1 | contig 16364 bp, 17 predicted proteins | sample MAT03_FD_78385 | JGI IMG/M metagenome (GOLD analysis project Ga0105046, IMG submission 78385) | Freshwater microbial communities from Lake Fryxell liftoff mats and glacier meltwater in Antarctica - MAT-03 (megahit assembly) | ecosystem: Environmental > Aquatic > Freshwater > Ice > Liftoff...
CGCGCCGTGTGGCAGCCCGCGCAATTGCCGGCCAGCGCCAGATAGGCGCCGCGTTCGGCCTGGCCTGGGGCGGCGGCGAGAGCAAGGCTCTGGCCAGCCGCGCCGGGCTCGCCGGGCTCGCCGGGCCCGTCATCCCCGTCACGCCGGCCCACCCAGACCACCACGGCGGCGGTCAGCAAGAGGATGGCCAGGGTGGTCAGCGTCCGGCGGTGTGTCGTTGCCCAATTCATCAGGCAGACCTCAATTCAGTCCGCTGCCGCATTTCAGGGGCGGTGGTGTTGCGAGTGCGCTTGCCGGCTTGCCGCCCGCGGGCACGGGCTGCGCCGCCAGCCAACTGGCCAGCGCGCCGATGTCGGCCGGCGCCAGCTTGCGCGCGATCTCCGCCATGCAGTCGGGCTGCACGGCGCGCCGCTGGCCGGTCAGCCAGCCGCCGAGTTGACTGACCAGGTAGTCGCGCGGCAGGCCCAGCAGCCCGGGCAGCGCGGGCGTCACTCCCGTCAGCGACTCGCCGTGGCAGGCCACGCAGGCCGGAATGCCGCGCGCCGGGTCTCCCCGCATGGCGAGCCGGCGGCCGAGTTCCAGCGTGGCTGGGGTCGCATCGGTCGGCTGCGGCGGCGGGTACGGCAGTGCCAGCGCCGCGAAGTGGCCGGCGATCTCGGCCAGGTAGGCATCGGGCAGATGCTCGATCAGCGCGGTCATCATGGCGTACTCGCGCCGGCCCTCGCGAAAGTTCAGCAGCTGCCCGTAAAGGTAGCCGGCCGGCTTGCCGGCGATGCGCGGAAAGTAACCCTGGGCCGTGGCGCGCCCTTCCTTGCCGTGGCAGGCGGTGCAGGCCAGCGTGCGCTGCGCCAGGGTGTCGGGCATGGCAGGCGCAGCGGCCGCCTGCGAGCCGCAAACGAGCACGGCCAGCAGTCCTGCGCGCCAGGCAAAGGCCACTGAAAACGCCGGTTTGCGCAGAGTCGGTGTCGGGGAAAACTGGAAGGCCACAGGCGCCACTGTGCACCAGAACACGAAACCGGCGCCGGCGGTAACATCGCCGCCCTTCAACTCAGACGGCGCCGGGCACCCATCGCGCCGGTGCCGGCTTCATCCAACGCATGGCCGGCATCCACATCACCGACATCGAATCGGCCATCAACTGGTGGCGCCAGCGTTCGCCCTCGCCCGACGGCATCACGGCCTGTGCCGAGGTGCGCGCGCTGGCCGATGTCTATGCGCTGATGGTGTACTACCGCGAGCCCTTGTGCGACGAAGACAGCATGCCCGCCCACTCGCGCGCGGCCTGGCTGGCCTGGTACGCCAGCACACCCGACGCGCCCTGCATCGCCATCTGCTCCACCAGCCAGGGCGATGAGTGGTGCAAGGGCTGCGGCCGCAGCTTCGACGAAGTGCAACACTGGCCGGCGCTGAGCCCGGGCGAAAAGCGCGTGGTCTGGCGACGCATCACGATGGAGGCCAAGGCCTGGCGCTTCAACCGTTATGCCGAACGCGCGCATGAGGCCACCGGGCTCGACCACCCGCCGGCGGCCAGCTTCGAACACCCGGCAGGCACCGCGCCGCGGGGCGGCGCTTGACACGCCACATCGTCGACAGCGCGCGCCGCATCGCGCCGCTGGCCTGGCCGGTGCTGGTCGGCCAGCTCTCGGTGGTGGCCTTCGCCACCGTCGACACCGTGCTGGTGGCGCGCCACGCCTCGCTCGACCTTGCGGCGCTGGCGGTGGGCGCGGCGGCCTACGTCACCATCTTCATCGGCCTGATGGGCGTGGTGCTGGCGGTGTCGCCGATCGCCGGCCAGCTGTTCGGCGCCGGCAGGCTCGCCGAAGCCGGCCATCAGTTGCACCAGGCCGTGTGGATCGCGCTGGCCCTCTCCGTGGTCGGTTGCACGCTGCTCGTGTTTCCCGAGCCCTTCCTGGCGCTGGGCAAGGTGTCGGCCGAGCTCGAGCCGCGAGTGCGCGGCTACCTTCTGGCGCTGGCTTTCGCGCTGCCGGCGGCGTTGATCTTCAGCGCTTTCCGGGGCTTCAACACCGCGGTGTCGCGGCCGAAGGCGGTGATGGCGCTGCAACTCGGCGGCCTCTTGCTGAAGATCCCGCTGTCGATCGCGCTGGTCTCCGGCGTGCCCGCCCTGGGCGTGCCGGCGCTCGGCGTGGTGGGCTGCGGCATCGCCACCGCCATCGCCATGTGGCTGCAGCTGATGGCGGCCGTGCTGCTGCTGAGGCGAGACCCTTTCTACCTGCGGTTCGCGCTGCACAGCCGCGGCCTGCACGCGCCCGACCTGAAGGCATTGCGCACCCAGTTGCGGCTGGGCGTGCCGATGGGGCTGTCGATCGCCATCGAGGTCTCCGGCTTCAGCATGATGGCCGTCTTCATCGCGCGCCTGGGCGCCAGCACGGTGGCGGGCCACCAGATCGCGACCAACGTCATCAGTCTGCTTTTCATGCTGCCGCTGGCCATCGCCAACGCCGCCAGCACCCTGGTGGCGCAGCGCGTGGGCGCGCGCGACCTGCCCGACGCGCGGCGCATCGGCTGGCACGGCGTGCTGATCGGCGTGTCCATCGCGCTGGTCATGGCCGGCCTGCTGTTCATGCTGCGCGAGCGCATCGTGGGCTGGTACACGCAGGACCCGCTGGTGATCGCGGCGGCATTGCCGCTGCTGGCGTGGGCGGCGCTGTTCCACACCGCAGACGCCGCGCAGGCCATCGCCGCCTTCGTGCTGCGCGCCTGGCGCATCGCCACTGTGCCGGTGCTGATCCTGGCGGCCTCGCTGTGGGGTGTCGGGCTGGGCGGCGGCACCGTGCTGGCCTTCGACCTGCTGGGCGTGACGCCACCGGCGCTGCGCGGCGCGCCCGGCTACTGGGCGGCCAGCACGGCCGGCATCACGCTGGCGGCGCTGGCGCTGTGCGCCTTCCTGGCCTGGGTGCTGCGGCGCCAGCGGGTGGGTCCGCAAGGCGGCTGATCGATATCGGCCAGGCCGGCAGGATCAAAGTAAAACGACTGCCACCGCCCGGCCGCGCCCGGCAGCGCACGCTGCCGGCGTGGCGCTGCGCGATCTGCCGCACAAGAGCCAGGCCGAGGCCGACGCCGCCCACGTGCTCGGCGTGGCCGGGCAGGCGGAAAAAGGGCTCGAAGATGCGCTCGCGCCACGCCTCGGGCACGCCGGGGCCGCGGTCGCAGACATGCAATTCCACCTCGCCGCCCTGACCGCGGCCGACCTGCACTTCGACCTCGTCGCCGCCATAACGGCGGCCGTTTTCCAGCAGGTTGCGCAGCGCCCGGCGCAGCAGGCGCTCATCGCCCGCCACGGCCAGCGCGTCATCTGCCAGCAGGCCCGTCGGCAACGCCTGCAACTCGGCGCCCACACGCGCTGCTTCTTCCGCCGCCAGCGGCAGCAGTTCGACATGTTCGAGCGGCTGCAGTTGCTGCGCGCCGTCGAGCCGGCTGGCCAGCAGCACTTCCTCGACCAGCGCGTCGAGCTCGGCGATGTTGGCGTCGACCTCGCGCTGCAGCGCCGGGCGCTGCGCCGGCGGCGTGTCGTCCATCATCGCCACGGCCATCTTCAGGCGCGCCAGCGGCGAACGCAACTCGTGGCTGGCGTTGGCCAGCAGGCTCTGGTGCGTGCGCAGAAGGGCTTCGATGCGGGCCGCGGCACGGTTGAAGCTGGCACCCAGCGCGGCCACCTCGTCGCGGCCGTCCTCGGCCACGCGCTGGTGCAGCGCGCCGCCGCCGAAGGCCTCGACGCCCTGCTTCAGCGCTTCCAGCCGGCGTGTCAGCCCGCGCACCACCGGCAGCGCGCCACCGGCGACAGCGGCGAACAGCACCAGCAGCAACGCGGCCAGCCCCACGCTCCCGGACAGGCCGCGCGGCCACAGGCGCGGCTCGGCGCTGCCCGGCCGGCTGGGCACGACGAGGCCGCGCGACTGCAACGGCCGTATCACCCAGAGCGTGCGGCCGTCGTCGAGGCGGATGGCCTGGGTGCGCGTGATGCCTGACGCGCGGTCGCCGACGCCATTGCTCGACGGCGCCGGGCTCTCGCCCAGCACGGCGCCGGCCGCCGGCCAGCGATCACTGGCGTCGGCGCCGGGCGGCGGCGCATGTTCACCGAAGACCGGTCCGGGCACCAGCGGGCGCTCACCCAGGATCGCGCCCGCCGGCGGCGAACGCTCGCCCTGCTGACGCAGAAAGGCGTCCGAAGCCGCGATGCGGCGGCCGTCGGCGTCGTCCAGCGCCAGCGGCAGGCGCAGCCGCCGCGACCAGTCACGCAGCGCGTCGGCCTGCTCGGCGGCGGACGCGCCGGCACCCGGCAGCGAGCGCTGCAGCAGTTCACCCCAGGCGGTGGCGCGCTCTTCCATCACCACTTCGACGCGCAGACGCTCCTCGTCCATGTGGCGTTGCACCAGCCAGCCCGACACCAGCGCAAACAGCGCCAGCGCGGCCACCACCGTCAGGTAGATGCGCAGGTAGAGCGAACGCATGCGGGCGAAGTCGAAGCTACTCGCCGTCCTGCTTGCGGGCGAACACGTAGCCCGCGCCACGCACCGTGAGCACACGCTTGGGGTTCTTCACGTCGTCCTCGATCAGCGCGCGAATGCGCGATATGTGGACGTCGATGCTGCGGTCGTAGGCGTCGAGCGGGTGGCCCTTCAGCGCGTCCATGATCTGGTCACGCGTGAGCACTCGGCCGGGGCTCTGCGCCAGCACCACCAGCAGGTCGAACTGGTGACCGGTGAGGTCGCAGGCCGTGCCGCCGAGGCGTGCCTGGCGGGCGCCGAGATCGATCTCCAGGCGGCCGAAGGTCAGCACCTCGTCGCCCACCGCCTCGGGCGCCGCGCGGCGCAGCAGTGCCTTCACGCGGGCCAGCAGTTCACGCGGCTCGAAGGGCTTGGGCAGATAGTCGTCGGCGCCGATCTCCAGGCCGACGATCCGGTCCATCGGCTCACCGCGCGCCGTCAGCATGAGCAGCGGCAGGCGCCGGGTGCGGGCGTCGGCACGCAATTCACGCGTCAGGTCGAGGCCGTCTCCGTCGGGCAGCATCAGGTCGAGCAGCAAGGCGTCGAAGTGGCCCAGCCTCAGCCATTCACGGCCGGCGGCCAGCGAACCCGCGGCCTCCACTTCGTAGCCGTTGCGGCGCAGGTAGTCGCCGACCATCGTGGTCAGCCGGCTGTCATCGTCGATCAGCAGCAGGCGTGCGCTCACCGGGCGGACACGTCCAGGTGGTCACCCTCGGTGTGTCGCCGCTGGCCAGCGGCAGGCGCAGCGGAGTCCGGTCGGGTCGGCGCAAGGCGGCGCAAGACGGCTTTCATCGGCTGGTTCTCATCGGGCAATGGACACACCATCATGGCCAGCCCCCGTATCGCCGCCGTGGCAGCCGCGTAAAGAAACATGTCGGCGGCGATGTCGCAAGGGCCATGCGGAAAAGTCGACCCGGCCAAGGGTGCGGTGCAACGCACGCGGCTGCTGGCCGGCCACTAGCGCTGCGCGGCCTCGACCCGCAGGAGCCGCCGCTGCAAGGTGAAGTTGGTGTCGGCGCTGCGCAGGTCGAGCCGAAGCAGCACGCCGCTGCTGCGGTCGACGACGGCGGATCCATCCAGACGGGTGCTGTCGTCACCGCGCTGGGCGTCGCCGAACAACTCGATGACCACGGCATCGAAACGGCGCTCACCTACCATCTGCGGGCCGACGGCCACCACCTGCCCACGCAGGCGGGCACGCAACTGCGGGTCACCAGCCACCAGCATTTCGCCCGCCAGCACCTGGCCGAGTTCAAGGTCACGGCGCATCAGCCGGGGCCACATCAGGGCACCTTGCGGCGCGGAGGTGACGTTGCCGGCGAGGTCTTGCCGCCAGATGCCCGTGCCACCACCGAGTCGGAACTCGATTTCGTCCCGGCGCAGCGCGACGATCAGCAGACTCCATTCCACCGCCGGCCCGCGCAGGCCGGCACGATCTTCATAGACCAGGCGGTCACCCAGGCCCACCGGCAGCGCGGCGGCGCGGGCGGCTGGCAGGTCGGTGCTGAAAGGCGGGCAGGCCTTGAAGGCCGAAGCCACCTTCAGCGCTTCATAGCGACCCTTCAGCCGGCCCAGTTCGGCGGCGTCGAGGCCGTCCGGCCGCATGGCGAAAAGCGCGGGCCAGAACACTGTGGCACCGAGACCGAGCGCCACGATGTTGTTGCCGGCACGTTCGTCCACCGTGTAGGCGACGTCGACGGCACGCTGCTGCACGCGGTCTTGCTCGTCGTCGATGCGAGAGCAGTCCCAAGTGGCGAAATCCACCGGGTTGGCGGGGAGCGGCTTGACGTCAACCGCGCGCGTCACGCAGCCTGCCAGCAACAAGGCCAGCAACGAACTGAAAAGGGCGGGTGAAAACCACATCAGGCGCGCATTGTGACGCGCCTGCGGGCACGGCCCGCCATGCCATGCACCACGCCCTGGCCGCCGCGAAGGCCGGCCCGGGCAGGCAAGCTCACTTGGGCGCGGCTTCGGCTTCCTTCTTCTTGGCCATCGCGGCAGCTCCCTTCGGGTGGTTTTCCGCGAAACGCTTCTTTGCCGCGGCCTGCTGCTCGGGTGTCATGGCGTCGTATTTGGCCTTGGCGGCGGCCTTCTTTTCCGCCTTTTGTTCGGGCGTCAGATTCTTCCACTCTTCCTTCGTCATCTTCTGTTGACCGTCAGCGGCCGCAAAGGCGGAAGGCAGGGCCAGCATGCCGGCGGACAGGGCGACGAGAGTGCCGAGAATGAGTTTCTTCATGTCGATTTTCCTTTTGGGGTTGGGCGGTCAACGACAAATCAGCCCGTTTGGCCGGTAAGTTTTCCGCCTCGTACCTTAATGCAGTCCAGGTATCGCCGGTTGACCGGCGCAGCAACACCGGCAGGTGGCCGAGATGCAAAGCTTTGTTGCCAAAGTACATGGCGGCGTAGATGCGCCCGCCTCCAGACCAGCGGTCAGTCGAAAAGAGTTGCAAATGCGGAGCAAACCAAATTTCAGTCCTGGCCGCGCGGTGCCGACAACCAAGGTGAGCCCGACCCATAGGAGACACACCATGAACGCGCCCGACCGAAGCGTCAGCTTCGTCACCGCCAACCCGCATGCGCTGGCCACCATCCTGGAAGCCAGCCAGACGAAAAACATCATCGCCTCGAGCGACATCTTCGACAACACGGGCATCAAGCTGTGGGCCCGCGACATGCCTGTGTCGGGTGCGCTGCAACGCAAGCTGCTCGACCGCCAATTGCGCAACCCGCTGGAAAGCTGTCTGGTGGCCAAAGACGGCGTCACCGCGCAGACGCTGGCGCTGGCGACACAGAAGCTGGTCGAGGCCGACACGCCCTTGAGCGCGCTGCTGCGCCCGCAGGCGGCCCGCATCGCCCAGGAAGTGCCGCATCTGCCCCTGCATTCGGTGGTTCAACTGCTGCTGACGGCGGGCCAGGCATCGCGGCCCGAGTCGTTCGACCATGCCGTGCAGGCGATGGCGCTGGCCGGCGCGCTGATGGCCACGCAAGGCGGCAGCACCGCCGAGCTTCGCCTGGCCATGCTGGCCGGCCTGATGCACGACCTGGGCGAGATGTACATCGATCCGCGCTACGGCGAGGCCGATGCCGACCGCACGCTCGACATCGTCAGCTACCAGCAACTGGTGGTGCACCCGCACGTCGGTCAATTGCTGATCACCCAGCTCACCAACTACCCGGCCGCACTGGCACGCGCGGTGGCCGAACATCATGAGCGGCTGGACGGCTCGGGTTACCCGCACAGCCTGCAGCGCGAGGGCATTTCGTCGCTGGGCCGCCTGCTGGCGGTGACCGAAGGCGCGCTCGGCGTGCTGCGCGGTGAACGGCCCTACCTGTCGCGCGTCAGCGTGGCGCTGCGCGTAGTGCCCGGCGAGTACGACCTCAGCTGGACCGGGCGCATCGCCGACGCCGCCCGCAACCAGCCCGCACTGCAGGCCATTCTGGGTACCGAAGAAGTGCAGGCCAGGCTGGCGCGGCTCGACGGCGCGTTGCGCGTGGCGCAGGAAAGCGCCGACGCACTGGCCGCCGCCGCCACGTCACCGGCCCTCAAGGACGCCACCGTGCTGGCACAGCACCTGCTGGGTCGCCTGCGCACCGGCTGGTACGCCAGCGGGTTGTGGAGCAGCGACGCCGTGACTGCGCAGGACGCGGCCGAGGTGGAGTCGGTCGAAGACGAACTGTTCTTCCGCCTGCGTTCGATCGAACGGGCCACCCGGCTGCGCGCCGGCGAGTTGCCGGCCGCCGAAGCGCAGCAGTTGCAGGCGCTTTGCGACACCTTGAGCAGCACCGCCCTCTGATCGCCCGCGAGGGCCGGGCTGTGCCCGAACGGCGCGGTCGGAGGGTCGGGCGAAGGGCTGGTGCAGGGGTCGATCGGGGTTCGCGGCGATTCGCCGTCGACCTGAAGCCCGGCAATGTCTACACACCGGGGTTGCGGGTGATCTTCGACTGGCGAAGGTACTTCTGAAAGCACCCGGGGCCGACGCCACGCTCAGGCCGATTCAACCCCGTTGAAAGCTGCTGCTGCTCAGGGCCTGTGAATTGCCGGGCACGTGACGCAACTCCTGCGAGCCGGGCACGCGCTCCGCGTTCGGGTCTAGATCGAGTGCGTCGGTCTCGTTCAGCCGGTGCCGGGTGACGTAACGACGCCGGCTCACCGGATCGGTGACGCGCCAAAGCCAAAGTTCGATGGTGTGATGCATGTAAAGGATCGTCAGGGCCGGGTGGCTCAAGGAGCGAGCCTGCCGCAACGGCCATTGTGTCGATCTTCGCGCAGCACACGCGAAATCAGATTGCGCAACGGCAGGCCCGACGAGCAGTTGTGCACGCACATCGGGAATGGCAGATGTTGTCGGGAAAAACGTCGAGCCCTGCGCTTCCTGGATCGACGGGCCGATGATCAGGGAGGGAAAAAGACGGGCCCAAGATGGGCCGCATCGGCCCGCTTTGCTTGGTCACTGGCGGAAAGGGAGGGATTCGAACCCTCGGTACTACGTAGTAGTACACCGGATTTCGAGTCCGGCGCATTCGACCACTCTGCCACCTTTCCTGGGTGCTGCGCCGCGTAGGGTCTCGCCTTTGCGCAGCCCGAAATTCTAGCCCATCAGGCGCGCAGCACCTCCAGGCCGCCGATGTAAGGCCGAAGCGCGGCCGGCACGCTGATCGAACCGTCGGCCTGCTGGTGGTTTTCCAGCACTGCCACCAGCGCGCGGCCCACGGCCAGGCCGGAACCGTTCAGCGTGTGCACCAGTTCGGTCTTGCCCTGTTCGTTGCGATAGCGTGCCTGCATGCGGCGCGCCTGGAAAGCCTCGCAGTTGCTGCAGGAGCTGATCTCGCGATAGGTGTTCTGCGCTGGCAGCCAGACCTCCAGATCGTAGGTTTTGGTGGACCCGAAACCGAGGTCGCCGCCGCAAAGTGTTACCACGCGGTACGGAAGCTCCAGCTTGCGCAGCACGGCCTCGGCGTGGCCGACCATCAGCTCCAGCGTGGCATAGCTGTCTTCCGGGCGCACCACCTGCACCATCTCGACCTTGTCGAACTGGTGCTGGCGGATCATGCCGCGCGTGTCGCGGCCAGCGCTGCCGGCCTCGCTGCGGAAGCACGGGCTGTGCGCCGTCAGCTTCACGGGCAGCGTGGCGGCTTCGAGGATCTGCTCGCGCACGCTGTTGGTCAGCGAGATCTCGCTGGTCGAGATCAGGTACTGCTCGGCCTGCTGCTCGCTGCCACCCCTGAGCACCCAGAACATGTCCTCCTTGAACTTCGGCAGCTGCCCCGTGCCTTCCAGAATCTCGCGGTTGACGATGTAGGGCGTGTAGCACTCGGTGTAGCCATGCTCCAGCGTCTGCACGTCCAGCATGAACTGGGCGAGCGCGCGGTGCAGCCGCGCCACCGGTCCGCGCAGGAACGTGAAACGCGCTCCGCTGAGCCGGGCGCCGGTGTCGAAGTCCAGCCCGAGCGGCTCACCGAGGTCGACATGGTCCCTGGGCGTGAAATGGAAGGCGCGAGGAACGCCCCAACGGCGCACTTCGACGTTGTCGGTTTCGTCAGCGCCCGCGGGCACGCTGTCGTGCGGCAGGTTGGGCAAGGCCATCAGCAGACCCTGGAGTTCGGCCTGCAGCGCCTCCAGGCGTTCGGCGCCGGCCTTCAGCTGCTCACCGACGCCGGTCACCTCGGCCAGCACTTCGCTGGCGTCGCCGCCCTTGCCCTTCAGCTGGCCGATCTGCTTGCTGAGCGCGTTGCGCCGGGCCTGCAGTTCCTCGGTGGCGGTCTGCAATTCTTTGCGTTCGGCTTCCAGCGCGCTGTAACGCGCCACATCGAGGAAGGGCTGCGGCTGCTTGCGCAGTTCGAGCCGGTGGATCACCGCGGCCAGGTCACGGCGCAGCAGGTTGATGTCGAGCATGAAAGTCCCCGGAGCAATTGAGTGATGGGGCGGCGCCGGCGGGCGCCAGATCGAAGCGAACAGCAGCGGCGTTCAGGATCGCTGCGCGGCGCTCTCGCTCATGCTGCGGTCGCTCAGCCCGCGCGGCAAAGGGAAGTGCACCGCCTCCTGCACGCCGTGCAACTTGCGGATGCTCAGCGCACCCAGCTCGCGCAGGCGCTCGATGACCTGCTGCACCAGGATGTCGGGCGCCGAGGCGCCGGCCGTCAGGCCGACACGGCGCCGGCCTTCGAACCACTCGGCTTGCAGGTCGCCGGCGCAGTCGACCATGTAGGCCGCAGTGCCCAGCCGCTCGGCGAGTTCACGCAGGCGGTTGCTGTTGGAACTGGTAGGACTGCCGACGACGACGACGACGTCGACACCCGGCGCCATCACCTTGACGGCGTCCTGCCGGTTCTGCGTGGCGTAGCAGATGTCCTGCTTCTTGGGCTCGCGCACATGCGGAAAGCAGCGCTTGACCTCGGCCAGGATCATCGCGGCATCGTCCACCGACAGGGTGGTCTGCGTGACCACCGCGAGCTTGCCGCCGCGCGGCCGCACCAGCACCACGTCGGCTGCATCCTCCACGAGGTAGATGCCGTCGCTGAGCTGGCCCATCGTGCCTTCCACCTCGGGGTGCCCCTTGTGGCCGATCATGATGAACTCATAGCCTTCCTTGGACAGCTTGGCCACCTCCACGTGCACCTTGGTGACGAGCGGACAGGTGGCGTCGAAGACCTGGAAGCCGCGCTGCGAGGCTTCCGTCCGCACCGCCTTGCTGACGCCGTGGGCACTGAAGACCAGCGTGGCGCCGGGCGGCACATCCGCCAGATCTTCGATGAAGATCGCACCCTTCGCCTTCAGGTCGTTCACCACGTAGGTGTTGTGGACGATCTCGTGGCGCACGTAGATCGGCGCGCCGAACCGGGTCAGCGCACGCTCGACGATCTCGATCGCGCGGTCGACGCCGGCGCAGAAACCGCGCGGCTCGGCCAGTACCACTTCTTCGAGTCTGACGTTCATTCCATCACTCCCAGCACTTGCACCTCGAACCGCACCGGCTGGCCGGCAAGAGGATGATTGAAATCGAACAGCAGCCAGCCGTCGCCCACTTCACGCACCACGCCGGCATAGACACTCTGGCCGTCGGGCGTGGGGAACTGCACCGCGTCACCGACGCCGTAAGCGGCGTCGGGGTCGCCCAGCTCGTGCAGCAGCGACAGTTTCACTCGCTGCAGCATGTCGGGGTTGCGGTCGCCGAAGGCGGCGCCGGCGGGCAGATCGAAACTCTCGTGCGCTCCTTCGGCCAGGCCGAACAGGCGCTGCTCTATCGCCGGCGACAGCTGACCCACACCCAGCGACAGCGTGGCCGGCGGGCCGCCGAAAGTGTTCACCACGTCGGCGTCGCCGGGGCCGCTGAGGCGGTAATGCAGCGTCAGAAAGGAGCCAGGTCGGATAAGGTTCACGGGTCGTTCAGTGGTGGTTCGCGGTGACGCGGCACGCAGCGCCGCAGGTCGAATAGACTGACCCGATTCTAGAGGCGGGGCCCGCGGCCTCGCGTTGTACCCATGCCGATGAAGGACCTGCCCGCCGACCAGCGCCCGCGCGAGAAGCTGCTAGCCCGTGGCCCCGCCGCGCTGGCCGACACCGAACTGCTGGCCCTGCTGCTGCGCACCGGGCTGAAGGGCCAGGGCGTGTTCGCGCTGGCCGAACACGTACTGAACACTTTCGGCGGTTTCGCCGGCCTGCTGCAGGCTGACGCCGCCGAACTCGGCCGCATCAAGGGCCTGGGTCCGGCCAAGCGCGCCGAACTGTTGGCCGTGGTCGAGATGGCGCGCCGGGCGCTGGCCCAGCAGATGCAGGTGCTGCCGGTGTTCGACACGCCGCAGAAGGTCAAGGACTACATGGGCTTGCAGCTCGGTGGCCGGATGCAGGAGGTGTTCGCGGTGCTCTTCCTCGACGGCCAGCACCGCATGCTGAAGATGGAAGAGATGTTCCACGGCACGCTGACGCAGACCAGCGTCTACCCGCGCGAAGTGGTGCGGCGCGCACTGGCGCTGAACGCCGGTGCGGTGATCCTGGCGCACAACCACCCCTCCGGCGTGGCCGAGCCTTCGCGAGCCGACGAGTTCCTGACCACCACGCTGAAGAGCGCGCTGGCACTGGTCGACGTGCGTGTGCTCGACCATCTGGTGGTCGGCCGCGGTGTCGTGGTGTCGATGGCCGAACGGGGATTGATTTGACCCTCCCCCGAAGCGCCTTCGCCGATCCCCCTCGAGGGGGCGACGCTGGCGGCCGGGTCAAGCCCGTCCGCTGTGCCAGTTTCATCGCGCACAGCCTGCACGACCTGGGTGAGATGCGCGATGCGCTGACGCGCGCCGCGCGCGAGGCTGCCGAGGCCGAGGCGCGCGCGCTGGCCGAAAGGCAGGCCACCGAGCGACAGCGCCTGCAGTTCGCCATTGCCGTCGGCCCGGTGACGATGTTGCTGGCCGAAGCGCGCGCCGAACTGGCGCCGCCACCACCGCCGCCAGTGGCGCGCCAGCGCGAACTCGACGAGCAGGCGGCGCTGCGCGAGACCTGGTCCGACGAGGTCGACGTCGAATCTCTGCTGCTGACCGACGACGGCCTCAGCTTCCGCCGGCCCGGCGTCAACGCCGACGTGGTGATCCGGCTGCGCCGCGGCCACTGGGCGATTCAGGGCCAGACCGACCTGCACGGCCTGCGCCGCGACGAGGCGCGCGAGCATCTCGCCGGTTTCGTGCGCGACGCCCTGCGACGCGGGCAGCGCTGCGTGCGCGTGGTGCACGGCAAGGGCCACGGCTCGCCAGGCCGCACGCCCGTGTTGAAGGCCAGGGTGCAGCGCTGGCTGGCGCAGTGCGACGAGGTGATCGCCTTCGCCCAGGCCAGCGGGCCGGAAGGTGGCGCCGGCGCGCTGATCGTGCTGCTGGTGGGCAACAGCAGGCGAGCGCGCGGCCCGCGCCGCGACGAGGCCGCCCAGCCGCCGCCCGGCGGCGGGCCTACTTGACGAGCTGGTTCAGCCGCTCGGCGTCGAACCGCTCGGTGGTGTGGGCGTCCACCGGCACGCAGTCGTCGGCCGGCAACTCGCGTGCCCGCGCCGAGAGCTTCTCTATGGCGCCCCAGAGCAAAGCGATCTGATGCTCGTGGCCCGAGGCGTTGTCGATCAGGCCCTTCATGGCCTGTGAGACGGGGTCGTCGCCCAGCGTCACGCCGTAGGCCGAAAAACCCATCTTGGCGGCGGCGGCTTCGCGTGCGGCATCGGCCTCGCGCTGGATGATGCGCGCCGGGTTGCCGACCGCCGTGGCACCGGCGGGCACCGGCTTGACGACCACCGCGCTGGACCCGATGCGCGCGCCGTCACCGACCATGAAGCCGCCCAGCACCTGCGAGTTGGCGCCGACGATGACGCCACGGCCCAGCGTCGGGTGGCGTTTGGCGCCCTTCGTCAGCGAGGTGCCGCCCAGCGTGACGCCCTGGTAGATGGTGCATTCGTCGCCGATCTCGGCTGTCTCGCCAACCACCACGCCCATGCCGTGGTCGATGAAGACGCGCTGGCCGATGGTGGCGCCGGGATGAATCTCGATGCCGGTGAAAAAACGCCCCAGATGCGAGATGAAGCGCCCGGTGACCCGCCAGCCGCGCAGCCAGAACCAGCGGGCGCGGCGGTGCAGCACCAGCGCGTGCAGGCCCGGGTAACAGGTGAGCACCTCCCACGTCGAACGAGCGGCGGGGTCGCGCTCGAGGATGCAGGCGATGTCTTCACGCAGGCGACTGAACATGTTGGGTCCGGTTCGTTGGAAATTCAGTGTAGCGGTCTGGCGCATGTCGTGCTGCCGGCGCGCAGCGGGCCACCATGCCACGCCGCCCTCAGCGCCTGCGCTGCACGGCGCGCGCCACGCCGCGCAGGATGTGCACTTCCTCGTTCGTCAGCTGGGTGCGGTTCAGCACCTGGCGCAACCGCGGCATCAGCTTGCGCGGCGCGGTGGGGTCGAGGAAGTCGATGTCGACCAGCACGCCGGCCCAGTGGTCGAGCAGGCCCTGCAGCGCCGGGCCGTCGGCCAGCGTGACGTCCTCCGTGCGCCGTTCGACCTGGAAACCGCCGAGCGCCATTCGCCATTCATAGGCCAGCAACTGAACCGCCTGCGCCAGGTTCAGCGAGCCATAGGCAGGGCTGCTCGGGATGCTCAGGCAGGCGTGGCATTGGTAGACGTCGTCGTTCAGCATGCCGGTGCGCTCCGGGCCGAAGACGAAGGCCACGCGGTGCGGACCCGCCGCCAGCGCGGGGAAATGTTCACGCGGCGTGTGGGTGGGCGGGCCGAAGTCGCGCGGCGTCATCGCCGTGGCGCAGGCCCAGCTGATGCCCTCCAGCGCCTCGGCCAGGGTGTCGACGATGCGCGCGCGCACCAGGATGTCGGCCGCGCCGCTGGCCATCGCCACGGTTTCCTCGCGTGACAGGACGTCGGCAAAACGCGGCCGCACCAGCACCAGCTCGGAAAAACCCATCACCTTCATGGCGCGCGCGGCGGCACCCACGTTGCCCGCGTGGCTGGTGTTCATCAGCACGAAACGGGTCGGGTCGTCGGCGGTGGCGTTGGTTGGGGTCATCGGATGAAGAAGCTGCGGGTAAACTCGGAGCCCCGTCGCTGGCATCGATTGTCACCGGGCCGCTCTTTATCTCGCCCAATCGTCCCCTTCAACCGCCCGTCGTCCGCAGGCCAGCCCATGTCGCAAGCGCTTCACCCGATGCTCAACATCGCCATCAAGGCGGCCCGTGCGGCGGGGTCGATCATCAACCGCGCGGCGCTCGACCTCGACATCATCAAGGTCGGCAGCAAGGGGCCGAACGACTTCGTCTCGGAAGTGGACCAGGCGGCCGAGCGAATCATCATCGAGATCCTTCTCGAGGCCTATCCGGGCCACGGCATCCTGGCCGAAGAGTCGGGCCGGGAGCACGGTGCCAAACACAGCGAATACGTCTGGATCATCGACCCGCTGGACGGCACCACCAACTTCCTGCACGGCTTCCCGGTGTACGCGGTGTCGATCGCGCTGGCATACCGCGGCGTGGTGCAGCAGGCCGTTGTCTACGACCCCACACGCAATGACATGTTCTTCGCGTCGCGCGGCCGCGGCGCATTCCTGAACGACCGCCGGCTGCGCGTCTCCAAGCGCACACGCATCGCCGATTCACTCATCGGCACCGGTTTCCCGTTCCGCAAGGGCGACAACTTCAAGCGCTACGTGAAGATGTTCGAAGAAGTGATGCAGAGCTGTGCCGGCCTGCGCCGGCCGGGTGCCGCGGCACTCGACCTCTGCTACGTGGCCGCCGGCTATTACGACGGCTTCTTCGAAACCGGCCTGAACCCCTGGGACATCGCCGCGGGCTCGTTGATCATCAGCGAGGCCGGCGGCCTGATCGGCAACTTCACCGGCGAGTCCGACTTCCTCTACCAGCGCGAAGTGGTGGCCGGCAACCCGAAGGTCTACGGCCAGCTGGTGCAGATCCTGGCGCCGTACACACGCGTGATCAAGGAGCCCGAGGCGGCATCGACCGAGACCGCGCCGGCAACCGCGGCGGATGTGCCCGACGCCACCCAGGCTTTCGTCGAAGCCACGGCGCCAGCCGCCGCGCCTGCCGCGAAAAAGGCCCCGCTGCGCATCCGCAAGGCCGACATGGTCAAGGGCGGCGACGCTCCGTTCTGAATTGACCCGGCGCATCGCCGTGCGCACCGCCCTGCGCACCACGCTGGGCGCTACCCTGGGAACTACGCGGTCAGCTTCCCGGGCCGCGGCGCCAGCGCCAGGCCAGCCAGCGTAAGGGCGCAGAACACCGCGCCGGCGTAGAAGGTGGCGGGCGCACCGAAGGCGTCCCAGAGCAGCCCGGCCAGCCCGCTCGCCACCAGCATGGCGATGCCGCTGACCAGGCTGAA
>Ga0105046_10008264_pt1 | contig 16362 bp, 14 predicted proteins | sample MAT03_FD_78385 | JGI IMG/M metagenome (GOLD analysis project Ga0105046, IMG submission 78385) | Freshwater microbial communities from Lake Fryxell liftoff mats and glacier meltwater in Antarctica - MAT-03 (megahit assembly) | ecosystem: Environmental > Aquatic > Freshwater > Ice > Liftoff...
CGACGACAAGACCGAATTCATGACCATGGCGGAGATGAAAGCGAATTTCACGCTCGATCGTGTCAACGATTCGCCAGCGAGTTTCGACCCGGAAAAACTCTACTGGCTGGCAGGCGAGCACATGAAGACGCTCTCTATGGACGAGCGAATTGCCGGCAGCGTGCCGTTCCTGGTGAAAGCCAAGCTGATCGCGGAACCACTGGATGCCCCCACGAAGGAGCGGTTGACACGCATTATTGAGGCCATGGGTGATCGGCTCAAGCTCTTCAGCGATATCTTGATTTACGCTGGCCCGTTCCTGAAGGCGGAGCCCGAGTATGATCCGCAGGCCATCGAGAACGTGTTGAAAAAACCGGGCACGGCGGACTTGCTTAGGGACGTCTCGGCAGCCCTTTCGGCTTGCGAACCATTCGATGCGGCCACCACCGAGAAGGCCCTGCACGCCTACGCAGAGAGCAAAGGCATCAAAGCGGGTAGCCTCAATCAGCCGTTGCGGGTTGCAGTCACGGGCGTTTCGAAAGGGCCGGGCGTGTTTGAGACCTTGTCGATTTTCGGGAAGGCGGAAGTCCTGCGGCGAATCGGCTTAGCGATGGCCATCGCTTGAAGTAAGATGAGATGTGGAGGAACACATGCAACTCGAAGACTATTTTGATTTCTCGGATTACGAGAAGTACGGCGAGATCCGCATCCAGGGACATCGCATTTGGATGCAAAATGTGCTTTTTGAGTATCTGCGACATGGCTTGACGACGCCCCAACAGTTGCTCGAACGTTTTCCGTCATTGACGATGGACAAAGTGCTGGCGTGCCTCCTCTACTATCACACGCACGAAGCTGCCATGGTCAAGATGTTGGACGATCTCGAGGAATGGAGCCGGCAACAGCGGGAAAAACAACGGATCGAGCACCCTGAATGGTTTGAGCGGATGCGTCAATTGAAGTCGCAGATGGCTGTAAGAACGTCATGAAGCTCCGCTATCTCCTGGACGAGCATTTGCCTCGGTTTTGGCAGGAGGCACTTTTACAAAGGGATCCGCTCTTGGAAGTCCTCATGATGGACGATCCGGGCGCGCCCGCGTGTGGAACCAAGGATCCAGAAATCCTTCGGTGGTGTGAGGAAAACGAGTTCGTATTGGTTACTGACAATCGAAATACAATGGGTTGGCACCTGCTGGATCATCTCGCGGCTGGGTTTCATATTCCGGGGGTTTTTCAGTTGCCGTCATCAATGCCTCTTTCCGAGCTTTTCGATGAACTCGTTTTGATCGCTGGAACTGCACTTCCTGGTGAGTATGCAGATCATATCCGCAATCTACCGATCTCCGATTGAACCGGGATAAGATGGGAATGGAGGAACACATGCAACTCGAAGACTATTTCGATTTCTCGGATTACGAGAAGTACGGCGAGATACGCATCCAGGGGCATCGATTGCTCATGCAGGACATCCTGTTTGCATACCTCCGGGGCGGACACACCACGCCACAGGAATTGCTTGAGCGATTTCCCTCGATGACCATGGATGAGATTTTGGCGGTGTTGCTCTATCACCACACGCATGAAGCTGAAATGGTGAAAATGTTGGACGACGTCGAAGAGTGGGCACAACAACAGCGCGAGAAGCAGAAACTCGAGCATCCGGAGTGGTACGCGCGGATTCAGAAAGCACGCGCCGAACTCACTCAAACGGTGAAGGCATGACGGTTCGCTACCTCTTTGACGAGTGCTTCTCGCCGGAGGTTGCTGAAGGGTTGCGCATGTGGAATCCTTCCCTGGAGGTCGAGTATGTTGGCAAAAATGGTGCTTTGCCCAAACAAACGCCAGATCCGCTGATACTGAATTGGCTCGAGGAAAATGATTTCTACCTCGTAACTAACAATCGCCAGACCATGCCACAACATTTGGCCGATCACCTGGCAGGTGGCCGACACATTTTTGGTGCATTTCAAGTTCCCAGAGAGTGGTCGCTCAGTCAGATCTACGCGGAGTTGGAATTGATTGCCGGTGCTTCCTTTCCCAGCGAATACGCTGATCGTATCGTCTATCTACCCATGACGTGAATTCGCCAGAAACTCTATGAAACACTTCGACATCTGCGGCCTCGGCAACGCCATTGTGGACATCTTCGTCGAGGTGACCGACGCGGAGTTGGGGGCCACCGGCTTTGAACGTGGCACCATGCGGCTCGTGGATTTTGCCGAGCAACGCGTGCTTCTTGACAAGTTGCATGCTCGCGATCCGCGGCTCGTCAGCGGCGGTTCCGTCGCGAACTCCGTGATCGCGCAATCGCAACTCGGCGGCAAGGGGGCCTTCATCGGCTGCGTCGGCGACGACCGCTATGGGCTGCACTATCAGGAAGAGTTCAGCCAACTTGGCATCGACATGGGCAATTCGGTGATCGTCGGGCAAACGACCGGAACTTGTGCCTGTTTGATTACTCCAGATGCCGAGCGGACGATGCGGACGTGTCTGGCCGTCTCCAGTCATCTCTCGGAGCAGCACATTGATGCCGCGATGATCCGAGCTTCCAAGTGGCTGTTTATCGAGGGGTATGTGTTCGCCAACCCGGAGACGGGACACGGGGCAATTCGCGAATCCATTCGCATCGCACGTGAGAACGGCGTCAAAATCGCCCTGACTTGTTCGGATGCCTTCGTGCCCGAGGTATTCAGCGATGCGTTTCACTCGGCGCTCGCTCAGGCCGACTTGCTCTTTTGCAATGCAACCGAGGCTTGCTCGGTTGCGAAGGCTGCAACGGCTGCGGACGCGTTCGCGAAATTGCAGGTGCTGGTTCCATCCGTCGTCGTGACCGATGGGCCGAACGGTGCCTACCTTCGTCACGAAGGAACCGAAGCCCATGTGGCCGCATTTCCATGCGAGCCTCGCGATCTGACGGGGGCGGGTGACATGTTTGCCGGCGCGTTCTTATACGGCATCACTCACGGCATCGCCCCGGCCAAGGCGGCACGAGCAGCCAACTTCTTGTCGATGAAGGTCATCACGCAAGTCGGCGCTCGGCTGCATCATGGCACCAAAACATTTTGGGAAGAAGCCCTCGCCGCGAGTTGATTCTGTCTGAGAGGCCGAAGCGCAAGCGCGGCGGTAAAGCATTAGCCGCGCCGCGAGTTGATCCTGTCTGTGAGGCCGAAGCGCAAGCGAGGCAATAAAGTAATAGCCTCGCTTGCGCTTCGGCCTCGAGATTGCAATGGTTCATTCGTAAACAGGTATCGCAAGTGGCCCGTATTCGCACATTCATCGCGGTTGATTTATCGAAGGGCACCAAGAAAAAGGTGGCTGCACTCCAAGAGGAGTTCGCCAAGAAGGCCCCCGGTGTGAAATGGGTCACTCCCGATAATTTCCACCTTACGCTGCTCTTTCTCGGCGAGGTCGAGAAGCGTGAGGTTGTCGCCATTTGCCGCACAGTCGAGAAGCGCGCACGCAAGCATTCGACGTTCAATCTGGATGTCGCAGGCCTAGGTGCGTTTCCGAATAATCGGCGGCCAAAGATCCTCTGGGCCGGAGTAACGGAGGGTGCAGAAGAATTGAAGTTGCTGCACGACGACATCGAAGAAGGCCTGCTCGAACTGAACCAGTATCGCCGTGAGGATCGAGGGTATACTCCCCATCTCACCCTCGGTCGCCTCTCGGCGGAAGATCGTGCCGAAGACTGGGAACCGATCTTGGCGGCCCATGAATCCTGGCTGGGCGGCACCACAACGATCAATGAAGTTATCGTGATGTCAAGCGATATGAAACGCGATGGACCGGAGTATTCGATCATTGGCCGCGCGGCCTTGAAGTAACCATTCAGAAGAGTTCACGCAAAGCCGCGAAGACGCAAAGGGAAACAAGAAAGAATGAAAAAGTATTCCTTCTGATCTTCTTTGCGGCTCCGCGGCTTTGCGTGAACTGTTTTTCAAACACCTGGAGATTCACGATGACTCGTTTTGTGTTCGTCTTGAGCGTCTGCTTTGCCTCCGTAACGCTTGCCGACGAAAAGCCGTTTGTCGGCAAGCCGTTCACGGCCGAGAAGAGTTTCACTCCCGGTATCGAAGGCCCGGCCTGCGATGCGAAGGGCAACGTCTATGTCGTCAATTTTGCCGAGCAGCAGACCATCGGTAAGGTTACGCCCGATGGCAAGGCCGAGGTGTGGGTCAAGCTTCCCGGAAAAAGCACGGGCAACGGAATCGTGTTCGACAAAAAGGGGATGATGTACGTTGCTGACTATGTCGAGCACAACGTGCTGATGATCGATCCCGAGACCAAAAAGATCTCCGTGTTCGCTCACAACAAGGAAATGAATCAGCCGAACGATTTGGCAATCGCTCCGGACGACACGATGTATGCCAGCGATCCGAACTGGGACAAGAGCACCGGTCAACTCTGGAAAATCAGCCGCGATGGCAAGATGACTTTGGTTGCGAAGGACATGGGAACGACAAACGGCATCGATGTGAGCCCGGATGGCAAGACGCTTTTTGTGAACGAAAGTGTCCAGCGAAATGTCTGGGCGTTCGATATCGAGAAAGATGGAAGTCTGGCCAACAAGCGACTCGTGAAGAAATTCCCCGATCATGGCTTCGACGGCATGAGGTGCGATGTTGAGGGCAATCTGTTTATTTCGCGTTACGGCAAAGGGACAGTCGTGAAGATGTCACCCAAGGGGGAGATTCTGGCCGAGGTGGATGTGCTGGGTGGTTCGCCAAGCAATGTCTGCTTTGGCGGGCCCGATGGCAAGACCGTCTATGTGACCGAGGTGACCAAGCAGCGGTTGGTGTCGTTCCGCAGCGATACCGCGGGGCTAGCCTGGAAACGATTCCAGAAGTAGAACAGGCCTCCCGGCCTGTTCCAAGGACAGGCCGGGAGGCCTGTCCTACTTCTTTCTCGGCGTGAACAGGTAGACGACCACCCTCTTTTTCGGCTTCCCCTTCGGCGTGTATTCGACCAGCGGAACGGACTGCGGTTTTGAATGCATGTCCCGGGCGAGGTTGTACTTCTCCAGCCGGGAATGTGGGCTGTCCGAATCCGGCTCGAAGATGATATAGAGGGGCTTAGCCAGCGAGGGGTGCGGATCGGGCCAGCGGTCGAGCGTCCGACCGGCATACCATTCGGTCCAGCCGAACGGATCGACGATTGGAATGTTCGGGTCACCATGTTCTTTCAGCCACAACCCGGCCTCTTTGTGAGCGGATCGTTCGTAGTGGAGCGACCGCATGTCGCGGGGGATCGCGATTGCCAGAATCGCTACTGCTAGAAAACCTCCGGCCTGCCAGGGTGTGCGTTGTTGCATCCACCGCGCCAACTTCGAATTCGCACTGGATCGTTGCCAAGGTCGAAGCAGATACGCCGCGATGATCGGAAGTGCCACGCCGGCAAAGATACTCGTGATCATCACCGTCAGCAATGTGTGCCGTTGCGAGACGTAATCGTTACGCAACACCAGCATGTACAGCACAATCAGGTGCAGGACACCGGTGAGAACCAGCATGAATATGCGCGGGTCCGAAAGTCGGCAAAAGCAAGCAAGCAAGCCAATCAGCCCGAAGAACGGAACAACGTAGTGGGCGGCCTTCGAGTACTCGGACCACAGGGCTTTGACGGCCCAGACGGTCTTCGATTGCCCTTCAAATGCTTTTTCGTTCCACCACGCGGCAACGGGTAAGTTCACGCCTCGCAGGCGGCTTTCGTCGCGTTCGAAGAATGTCTTTTTGGGTGGCTCACCAAGGTTGAGCATGTCCGTCGGCGTGGGTTTGTTGGTCAGCTTGCCAATTACTTTCACATATGGGCCGAAAAACAGGCAGAATCCAAGCACCAAGCCAATTCCAGCGAACAACGATGGCCTCGACGAACCTCTACGAACGAGTCGATTCAACATCGTCCCTGCGAAGGTTAAGCCGATCCCCAGGGCCACCACGCCGACCTCGATTCGCAGCAAGTATCCGATCCCGCAGAAGGCCCCCGATCCGATGCCGAACAAGAAGGACGGTTTCCAACTTGAGGAATCCATCGCCCGTGCCGCGAACCATAACGCCCACGCCGCTGTCAACAGAAACAGGCTGTCCGAGATACCATCGCTGCTCACGTCGACGTAAACGGGCAGAACGGTGAAAATTGCCACAGAGGCGAATGCGACGTTGCGATCGAAGAGGCGGCGAGCGAGAAGGAACATCGGAAAGACGAGCAACACGGCCGACAGGGCACTGACGAGTTGAGCGCTCAGCGACATCGAGGCGACCGAAGTCTCTCCCATCATCGCTCGGACGGGCCAGGACATCGCGACGATGGCGACGGGATAGCCGGGATGATGCTCGAGCTTTCGTAAGACGGCCAAGCGGCTTTCGTACTCTGAAGGCGGCGATTCCAGCTGGAGTCCATCCCGAACGAAGACGATGCAATCGCGGGATGGAACTGTGACGTTCGCGACTGTATAGGCCCGAAGACCAAGTGCCAGCAGCACAAGGGCGAGTAATCGCCAGCGATCGTTGGCCGGGCCGGGAACGGGAATGTTTGAGGTCATTGGGTTGCACGCTAAACTACGCGAGAGACCGGGTCAAGGGCGATGGCCCACGGAGGCTGGACATGTTGGAAATAAATTCGACGCTCCGCATCCCGCTCGACGAGTTCGAGTGGTCCTTCGCCCGCTCCGGCGGCCCGGGGGGACAGAACGTCAACAAAGTCGCTTCCAAGGCCGTTTTACGCTGGAATTTCGATGGCAGCCCCAGTGTCCCGGATGAAGTGAAATCGCGCTTCCGCGAACGGTTTCCTTCGCGGCTCACAACGGGGGGCGAAGTGGTGCTATCGTCCGAGTTGACGCGGGATCAAGGCCGAAACCGCGATGATTGTCTCGAAAAATTAGCTGACATGCTTCGCTCGGCAGCGGTGCGGCCAAAAATTCGACGAGTCACGAAGCCAAGTAAGGGTTCAAACCGTCGCCGCCTGGAAGCGAAAAAACGCGAATCCACCCGAAAGTCTGACCGCAAGGTTTCTAATGAATAGGCGAGCGAGGAGGTTTAAGCCCGACGTGAAAGGCTGCACGGCGCGCTGAAGCCTCGACGCTCGCCGAAACGAAAAGCCAATTCCGAGTGAACTACTTGCCCTGGACACCTTTTGGGCACAAGATTATCCCTATTGTAATCGACATCGACCCGCCGTGCCGCCTTTCCAGAAATGGTTTTGGCGTGCAACTCCGCTTGAAAGGAATGTTTCCGTCATGGCTCACATCGTCACGCCTCCGTGTAACGACTGCAAGTACACCGATTGCTGCGTCGTTTGTCCCGTAGAGTGCTTCTACATGGACGAAAAGATGCTCTACATCGATCCGAATGATTGCATTGACTGCGAAGCGTGCGTGCCGGAATGCCCGGTCGAAGCCATTTTCTCGGAGGCCAATACTCCGCCTCAATGGACAAGTTACCTCCAGATCAACGCCGAGAGATGCACGGCCTTGAAGGACAGCGGGCACATCACGGAGAAGCAAACTCCGCTTGAAGGGCCGGACTGTAAGAAGAAATAACTCGTCTCCCTGCAAGTGAAGAGTGAGGAGTAACGAGTGAGGAGTGACTTTGGCGGCAAGTTCCGCCTATTATGACTTGTTGCTTACTTCTCACTCTTCACTCCTTACTCTTCACTCCTTACTCGTCACTCCTGAATGACCACCGGAATTCTCCTAGTTCAACTCGGCACCCCGGATGCTCCGACGGCATCGGCACTCAAGCCTTACCTACACGATTTCCTCGGCGATCCACGCGTCATCGATGTGCCGCGATGGAAATGGTGGCTGATTCTCAATCTCATCATTCTCAAGACTCGTCCCGCCAAATCCGCGGCCAAGTACGCACGCATCTGGGATCCGGTGACGGGTTCGCCGCTATTGCATTACACACGTCTCCAGGCGGAATTGCTCCAGCAAGCGATTCCGAGCGTCCCCGTTCGCTTTGGTATGCAGATCGGCAACCCACCGCTCGCGGATGCCGTGAGGCAGATGATCGATGAAGGGATCGACCGAATCGTCGTGATGCCGATGTACCCGCAGTATTCCAACACGACGACGGCCTCGGCGACCGATTCGCTTTTCAAGGTGCTGATGAACGTCCGGACCGTCCCCGCGATCAGAATTGTCCCGCCCTATTACGATCATCCCGCCTATCTCGACGCAATGGCTACGGTCGTTCGCGATGAACTCAAACAATTGTCCTGGGAACCCGATCACTTCGTTTACAGCTTTCACGGTATCCCGCAAAGATACGCGCAGAAGGGCGATCCCTATGCCACGCACGTCGTGCGGACGACTCGGGGGCTTCAAGAACGACTCAATTTTCCCAGGGACAAATGGACGCAAACGTACCAGTCGCTCTTTGGCCGCGAGGAATGGTTGCGGCCTTACACGGACGATGTGCTGGAGAAACTCGCGAAGTCCGGCAAGAAGAAGGTCTTCGTCATCACACCGGGTTTCACGGCCGATTGCCTTGAAACTATCGACGAGATCGGCCACGAATCCAAGGACCACTTTCAAAAATCAGGCGGGACCGAATTTCATCAGTGCAAATGCCTGAACGATCATCCGGCTTGGATTGAGGCGATGAAGATGATCGTGGAGGAAGAAGGGCAGGGGTGGTTGTCTGGAGCCTAGCGAGCCTCCGACGTCAGTCGGGGGAAGGCTGCTGAAGACAGAAATCTATCTCCCCACAATCGAACCCCCCGTCAGTTCACAAAGCTTACGTAACGGCGTCTCTGATTCCTTCGGAGGGGTGCCAATGAGCACCACATTTAGCAGCACTCGATCGCGAACCAGCGCCTGAATTGCCCTCACTTCTTTTTCTTCCAGATCATCTGCATCCGTAAGCAGGAATACCGCGTCCGGCCGTTGCCACAGGGCTTCGCGGAGGCCGGCCAGGTGGCCACTCCTGCCTTCCGCAAGCAGGACATCCAGCCAGCAGTTTGCCCGTTCGACATTCTCCGGCGTTGCCAGCAAGGGTTGGTTCGCCAGCATCGTCGCCGCCGAGTTGTAAGCGACAATCTGGAATCGAGTCTCAGGGTTCAGCTGTTGCAACGAGTCTTTCACAGCCTCGCACGCTGAACGAAGTTGGCCATTGCTTCCCATGCTGCTCGAACGGTCAATCACGTAAGAGATCGACTTGCCGGCTTTGAGTTTGGGATGCAACGCCTTGCCGCTAGCTGGTTCAGGTGTGGACGGGCCCGCGTCCGGAGGATTCCCCGCCCGGATGACCTCGCCTGGACCCGGTGAAAGAGACACGGGAGGAATTTCCACTGCCGGCGGCAACTGACGTGGCTGAACCGGGGTAATCTTTGCGATAATGTCCTTGTGAGGCTCGCGGAGGGTGATGACCAGTTCGGTATCGTCTGGGCCATCCACGGCAGTAGAGGAGTCGATTGTCTGCGCAGTCTTTGCCGGCTGCAACGTGAACCAAGCCACGCCCAAACAGGCATGCAGAGCCAGCGAAAAGACCACGGCTACCACGATTTTACTGCGTCCCGGGCTGAAGCAATTCGGCATGTTACCCTCCCGAACTAGCACATACCCGGTGTTCGCTCGTCAGAGAAGAGGGAAAATGGCGAATCGGAGTGGCAACCTGCCCGCGCCAGCCCGATTTTCCAGCCGCAAGGCTTGCCCCGGTTATAATGCATTGTGGGGAATGGCCTTGCGGCCAAAGTGTCCGCAAATGTCCGCAAATGTCCGCGCCGGTAAAAAGTTGTTGTGTCGTCAGTTTGAGGAAGAGAAGAGATGGCAACGCTACTAGACGCCCCGAAGGCCAACCCGAACCAGATCAGCGACTTCGTTGAGAAGCAACTCAATGCCGCTCGTCGTCGGGTCCGCACGCTCGATTTCTTCCTCGCTGGGCTTTCGTTGGCTCTGGTCTCGTTGGCTTTTCTCCTGGTTGTCCTCCTGATCGATCGTTACGTGGCGACACCGAAGGGTTCAGGCTGGGCAGCCCTCGCCGTTTACCTTGGCCTCGCCGCTTACTTCATCTACTTGCGTCTCTTTCAGTCCTCGCGTCGCCAGATTAACCCATATTTCGCTGCCCGCCAGGTCGAACAGACGGTCCCGAACGCCAAGAATTCGCTTGTCACCTGGGTCGATTTTGAGGACGACGCTCGGCTGGCGGGTTCCATCAAGAGCGCGATCAGCCAGAAAGCTGCCAAGGATCTCAAGGGCGTTGATCTGAATCGAGCCATTGAGAATCGAGGCATTCTCTGGATCGGCATCGCGGCGGTGGTCTTGTTGCTCGCGAACGTCATTGTCGCATTCCTTCCGCCAACTCGGAGCGAATTGACACTGGAAGAACCGAAGTCGGGGGACATCTCGGTTTTCAACAATCAGGAAGTGAGTTTCCAGATTCGCGTGAATGGCCGCATTCCGGGGCCAAACGCTCCCGACACCGTACGCCTGCGAATGTGGTACAACCCGGACGACCCCGAAACCTACGAAGAACGGCCAATGAAACTCGTCGAGGGCGAACGGCGCAAGTTCGAACTGACGATTCCGCCCAAGCAAGTTCGCAACGGCTTTCAATATCGCATCCTGGCCGGCGACGCTCGAACGAAAGACTACACCGTTACCTGCAAAATCGTTCCGGAGTTTTCCGGGTTCGAGGTGAGTTACGATTACCCCCTGTATCTCAAGCGGCCCGGCCAGACGACGAACGACGCGAACTTGCTGGCCCCATTCAGCACGATCGCGACGCTGACGGCCTCCACGAATCGTGAGGTCAAGAGTGGCTTTATTGAGATCGAGGGGCAGGCCCGCACGATCGAAGGCACGCTGATCGAAGGCCGGCCCACTGCGGTGCAATTCAGGGTGCCGATGGAAAAAGAAGGGGCGTTTCGGGTTTGGTTTGTCACTCCAGAAGGAGACAAAAACCAGGACGCCGCTCGATGGCGTCTCGGCGTGATCGACCCGAAGCCGGTGGTTCGCCAGTTTGACATTTCCTACGAATATCCGGCGTATCTGCGTTTCAAGCCGATGTCCGCGAAAGACGTGCGTGAACCGGAGATTGAGGCTCCGCGAGGCACCAAGATCGTTCTGACCGCGAAGACGACTCGTGGCATGAAAGACGCACGATTCGAACTTCCCGGCCAGCCAGCCATCGTGGGCGAATTGGTAACCGATGAGCCGATGTGGGCTCGGTTCGCACTGCCGCCGCTCGACAAGGACGGAACCGCTCGAATCACATTCACTCCCACAACGACGGAAGCCCCCAGTGCCCCGCGATCGATTATCGTGCGTTCTCTCGTCGATCAATTGCCACAGGTGCAGATCGATGAGCCAAAAGAGGATGAAGTGCGAGTCGCCGCGAACGGCTCGGTGGTAGTTCAAGGGTTGGCCACGGACGATCATGGCGTGAACAAGATGACGCTGTTCCTGCGCGTCAAAGGTGCGGCCGAAGATCGGTACTTGCAACCGAAGCCCTATCGTGGCGGCATGTCCTTTCTGCGCAAGGAAGACAATTCCTGGCCGACGAAAGTTGAATACAAGGACGTGATCAAGCTTCCGGAACTGCGACTGGCCAAGGATCCGAATTGGCGAGTCACGCCGGGCATCGAGATCGAATACTGGCTGGAGGCCGAGGACAACTGTGCCGTCCCCGAGCCGAATCGCCTCCACGGTGGTGTCTCCAAGACCAAGAAGATTGTGGTGATCGCACCGGTTATGAAGCCGGAAGAGCAGAAGAAGATCGAGCAGGAGAATCAGAAACTCGATCAGGATCAGAAGGCTCACGAAAAGAAGCAGGATGCTGCCAACGCCAACGATAAGCGGGACGTTCAGCAGCCTCCGCCGAAGGGAGCCGAGAATCAACCGGCCAAGGAGGAGGGGAATCCCGAGGGAGGCAAGGACGGCCAACCGAAAGAAGGTCCACCTCCCCCTGGCACGCCCGATCCCAAGCCAGGCGATCCCAAAGACGGCGGTATGAACCCCGGCAAGCGCACGGAGGGCGGCACTCCGGACCACGAGAACCGGACCGAGCAGGTCGAAAGGGCATTGGACAAGGCTGAAAAGAGCAAGGATCCCGGGGTGGATAAGCCCGACTCACGGCCGATGCCTGATGCCAAGGTCGATCCGAGCGAAAAACGCCCCGAGCCCAAGGGTGGCCCACCGCCTGCCGAGGATCGCAAGCCGAAAACCGACCCGAACATGGACATGAGCGGCGAGACGGGGGCGGGTGCTCCGAAGCCGGGAAACATCGACAACAAGACCAAGGAAGATAAAGCTGAAGCCAAGCCGCAGGGTGAAATGAAGCCGGGCATGGTTCCAGAAAAGGGCGAAGAAAAACCCTCCTTCGGTGGTGCCAGTGATGGTGCGGGCGAAAAGAAGCCCGAGCCCAAGGAAGCTCCGATGCCCAAGCCCGGCATGGCACCTGAAAAGCCGGTCGACAAGTCCGAGGCTCGCAAAGAACCGGGCAAGGGCAAGGAACCTGCCGGAGCCAAGGGCGAGAATCAATCCGAGCCGGCCGAGGGCAAGCCGGAAAAGGAAGTCACTTCCGCCGACAAGAAGCCGGGCGGCGAACAGGGCCCGATGGGAAAGACTAACCCGCAAGAAACCGCGAGCGACAAGCCCCGAGAGACGCCGCCCGCAGGCGAAACCCGTCCACAACCGAAAAAGGATGAAGTTGCCGACGCTGGCAAAGGCCGCAATGGGCCGAAGGAGATGGACGAAGCGGGCAGCAATCGCGAAAGCAAGCCGCCCATGCCCGGTGCGAACGAGCAAGCCAAGGCCGACAACAAGCCCGGCCCCGGCTCGCCGCCACCGAAGGATGGAGAGCAAGGCGAACTCGATCGCGAGTTAGGGGAACTCGACCGCGAGATCAATTCCACGAAGCCTAAGATCGATCCGCGGAAACAATCGAGCGTGGATCAATTGATGCGGAATCCGGAAACGCGAGAGAAGACACGCGAGAAGCTCGACGAGATCGAGAAGAATGCCAAGGATCCGCTTACACGGGAGAAAGCCCAACAAGCTCGCAAGTCCGGCGAGCAGGCCGCCAAGAACTACGACCAGGAAAAGCCGAACAAGGAGAACGTCGACGAACTCGCCAAGAAGCTGAACTCCAAGGACGAGAAGGAGCGCAAGGAAGCAGAGAATCGAATCAAGGATTGGGAGAAAGACCAACAAGCTCGCGAGGACCTGAAAAAGGAAACCGACGAACTCAAGAAGAAAGACCGCAGCAAGGGCGAGAAGGTCGAAGAGGCCATGAAGAAGTCGGAGCAGGCCCGCAACCAACCGAAGAAGGGCGAGGCACCGAAACTCGACGAGAAGCAACTCGCCGACATGGCCAAGGATCTGAACTCGAAGGACGAACAGACCAAGGCCAACGCCGAGAAGAAGCTCGACCAGATGATGACGGACCCCAAGACCCGCGAACAGGCCAAAGAGAAGCTACAGCAAATGGCCGACAAGGCTCAGGGCCAGGACAAGAAGGACTTGGAGAACGCCGCCAAGGAAGCGGGCAAGAAGGCCGACCAGTTGGCCGCGAAAGATCCGCAGCCCAAGGACAAGTCCGGTCAGAAGCTCGACCCGAAGGCTCTGGAAGATGCGGCCAAAAAGCTGGCCTCCAGCGACGAAAAGACCAAACAGGAAGCCAAGGATCAACTCAAGGAAATGATGAAGGATCCCAAGGCCGCAAAGGAAGCGGAGAAGCAACTCAAGGAAATGGCACAGAATGCCAAGACGCCTGAAGAAAAGAAAGCTCTGGACGACGCCGCCAAGCAAGCGGGCGACGTGGCCAAGGAGTTGGCCAAGAAGGATCCGAAGTCAGCCGCTGGCGGCGTAGCTAACAAAGACGCCCCAAAGCCCGATCCCAAGGAACTGAAAGACCTGGCAAAGCAGATGGCAGGCAACGACGACAAGGCCAAGGAAGAAGCCAAGAAGAAGATGGAAGACATGCTGAAGGATCCGAAGACGGCCGAGGAAGCCAAGAAGATGCTCGACGACATGGCCAAGAACGACAAAAACACTCCCGCCGAGAAGAAGGCTCTCGAAGATGCCGCGAAGAAGGCCGGCGAGATGGCCAAGAAAGACGGACCCAAGACCGACGACTTGAAGGATCTGGCCAAGGAGTTCGAGAAGCTGGATCCGGAAGCTAAGGAAAAAATGAAGAAGGACTTCGAAGACGCGATGAAGGACCCCAAGAAACGCGAAGAGATGAAGCAAAAAGCTGACGAGATGGCCAAGAACGCCACGCCCGAGCAGAAGAAACAGTTCGACGACATGATGCGCCAGATGCCGGGCGGCGAAGAACTCTACGAAAGCAAGCCCGATCCGGCCGACCCACGCAACAAGCTCAAGGCCGCCGAGTTGATGCTCGACAAGTTCAAAAAGAATGTCACGAACGATGAGTTTGGCAAGAACCTCAAGTGGACCGAGGAGCAAAAGGCGAAGTGGATCAAGGACCAGGAAGCCACCATCGAAGCCCTGCGAAGGCAATCCGAAAAAGGCGACTGGCGAGTTGGCAGTGGCGGACGATCGCCGGTCTCCGGCGGGCCGGCTCCCATCAAGCTCGATCCGAAAGCGGGCCCCGATGCACTTCGTGGGGGCACCTTCGCTCCGCCGGCGGGTTACGTTGACCCTTACAAGAAGTTCACGGGCGGCGGTGCTTCGGTTCCAAAGAAATAGCAGTGCTGTTTAGCGTGTGAGCCAACGGCTCACACGAGTTGCGTCGCCTCGTAAACTATCTGCATGTCTCCCAACCGCTATCTCGCCTCGTTCGATGCCCGTGATGCTTACCACCAGTTCACGGACATCCTCATCATCGGGGCCGGGATCGCGGGCATTCGAGCTGCTCTCGAAATTTCGGCCGAGCTTCGCGTTTTGGTGCTGAACAAGGATCGGCTGGACGAGAGTAACAGCACCTACGCTCAAGGCGGTATCGCGGGAGTCCTGTCGCCGGAGGATCGCTTCGAGAACCACATCGACGACACGCATGTGGCCGGGGCTGGGCTGTGCGACCCCGAAGTGGTCGAGATGGTCATTCGCGAAGCCCCGCAGCAAATCAATGACCTCATCCGTTTTGGCGTCAAGTTCGATTTGGAGCAAGGCGAACTGGCCCTCACCCGCGAAGGAGGACATAGTCATCGCCGCATCGTTCACGCTCTCGGCGACGCAACCGGCCACGAAGTGATGCGGGCCATCATCGAACGTGCCCGCACGACACCCAATGTCACGCTTCGAGGTGAGACTTTCATTCTCGATCTGCTCACCGACGAAGCACGTTGTGTCGGTGCAATTGTTTGGCGTGAGGGTGTCGGTCTCTCGATCATCTGGGCTCGGCAAGTCATTCTCGCTTCGGGTGGGTGCGGCATGGTCTATCGTGAGACCACGAATCCCCCCGTCGCGACCGGCGACGGCATGGCTGCTGCTTGGCGGGCCGGGGCCGAGTTGCGGGACATGGAATTCATGCAGTTTCATCCCACGGTACTCTATGTGGCTGGCTCGGCTCGATCGCTCATCAGCGAGGCCGTGCGTGGAGAAGGGGCCTACCTCCGGGATGTGAACGGCGAGCGATTCATGCTCGAAGACGATCCTCGCCACGAATTGGCCCCGCGTGATGTCGTATCCCAGGCGATTTTCCGCTGCATGGAACGCACGCAGCATCCCAACGTGTATCTCGATCTTTCCCATCTTGATCCCGCCCGAGTGGCCGAGCGATTTCCGGGCATCAGCAAAGTCTGCCGCAGCTTCGGTCTCGACATTGCCAAGGACAAAATCCCGGTTCGACCCGGTGCCCACTACATGGTTGGCGGTCTGACGGTGGATATGCAGGGAAAGACCACCCTTCCCGGATTGTGGGCAGCCGGCGAAGTGACTTCGAGTGGCCTTCACGGGGCCAATCGGCTGGCATCGAACTCATTGATCGAAGGCCTTGTTTATGGCACGCTGTGCGCTCGCGGGGCGGCCAACGAGGCGAGTCTTTTGTCGGGCGAACTTCGTGCGGTGCCACTCAGTTATCGCATGTCGACTCTCGACGGCGGTGAACCTCTCGATGTGACGGACTTGACCAACTCGCTTCGCAGCCTGATGGTTCGCAACATGGGCATCGTTCGCGACCGGCGAAGAATGCTGGAAGCGAAACGAGACGTGGAGTTCTGGTGCAGGTACGTTCTAACGCGAGAATTCCACGCACGGGCCGGTTGGGAGTTGCAGAATCTGCTCACGGTCGCCCGGTTAATGATCGATTCTGCACTCGCTCGACAAGAATCGCGCGGAACGCACTTTCGCAGCGACTACCCGGCACGTGATGATGCACAGTGGCTCCGTCACATGGTCAGCCGTGGAATGGAAGCCGCGTAAATGAAAAAGGGCGACCCGAATGGGCCGCCCGCATTGTGCCAACCCATTATCTCGACTAG
>Ga0105046_10008266_pt1 | contig 16359 bp, 10 predicted proteins | sample MAT03_FD_78385 | JGI IMG/M metagenome (GOLD analysis project Ga0105046, IMG submission 78385) | Freshwater microbial communities from Lake Fryxell liftoff mats and glacier meltwater in Antarctica - MAT-03 (megahit assembly) | ecosystem: Environmental > Aquatic > Freshwater > Ice > Liftoff...
CAAGACGCCAACGAGTCGATCATCGGTCTTTCCGTGTTGAATGACGCCTTCTTTGCCCTGCTGGCTGACGGCGCCCGGCCGCGGCTGGCCCGCTTCACCCGGCAACGTGAAAGCTGGAAACGCGACTGGATCGAGGGCGACGACATGAAGAACGTCTTCGGCCTGGCCGTTAGCCACGACGGCAAGTCGATCGTCTACGCCCACTCGACAGCAAGCAAACCGCTCGAGTGGCGTTACGCGCCCCTCGCGGACGGCAAACTCGGCGCGGCCAAGTCGATCATGACGTTGAGCGATCATGTCAAGGATCTGCCGTTTGCCAAGAGCGAAGTTATCCGCTGGAAGGGCGCTCTCGAAGAAGAGGTTGAAGGAATTCTGTACTACCCGCACGATTATGTGAAGGGAAAGAAGTACCCGTGCGTCGTCATGATTCATGGCGGGCCGGCCGCCGCCGACCTGGATATGTGGGACGAAAGCTGGGCGTACGCGCCCAACCTCTACTGCCAGCGCGGGGCGTTCGTGTTTCGGCCGAACTATCATGGCAGCAGTTACTACGGCCAGAAGTTCATGGAGTCGATCGCCGGGGGCAAGTATTACGAACTTGAAGTGCCCGACATCGAGAAAGGCGTGGATCATCTCATCGCAAAGGGTCTTGTCGATGCCGACAAGTTGGGCGTTATCGGCTGGTCGAACGGGGCGATTCTCGGCATTGAATTGACAGTGGCCACCACGCGCTACAAGGCCGCGTCCGTCGGGGCCGGCGATGTCGACTGGGTCAGCGATTGGGGCAACTGCGAATTCGGTGAGTCGTTCGATCACTTCTATTTCGGCAAGACGCCGCTGGATGATCCGAAACTCTACCAGAGCAAGTCGCCCTTCTATCGCCTGCCGAAATGCAAGACGCCGACGCTCATTTTCTTCGGTACAGACGATCGCACCGTGCCCACGCAGCAAGGCTGGATGCACTACCGCGGCCTCCAACAACTCGGCAAGACCGACGTCCGCTTCGTCCTCTTCCCCGGCGAGAAGCACAGCCCCAAGAAGCTTGTCCACCAGCGCCGCAAACTCCAGGAAGAACTCGCGTGGTTCGACAAACACCTCTTCCAGACCACCAAGGAAGAGAGCGAGGCCTTGAAGGACGATTCACCGCTGGCCGCCGCCCTGAAACGCGAGACCGCCGCGCGCGACAAGAACCGTGTCGGGGTGCTGGTGAAGCAGACTCTAGTTCCCGAGATCGTGGAACACGAGGGCAAATCGATCGGCCGCTTCGAGATCACCCGTGCCCAGTACCAGGCGTTCGACGCCAAGTATCCGCTCGGCAAGGGCGTCGACAACTACCCGGCCACGGGAATCACCTTCGAACAGGCCAAGGCCTATTGCGTGTGGCTGAGCAAGGCGACGGGATCGACCTACCGGCTGCCGACGGTCGAGGAGGGCGACGACCTCTACGGCAAAACCGATGCGACTGAGAACACGCTCGACCACTGGGCCGGGTACGCGGTCAATCCCGACGATGCCAAGAAGTTGCTGAAGAAGATCGAGTCGCTGGGCACTCAGTCGCTGCTCTTCGAACAAACAGGAGTGAAAGCGCCGCTCGTCCGCGAAGTCGGCAAGATGAAAGCCGTAGGCGAAGCCGGCGTCTTCGACCTGGGCGGCAACGTGGCCGAGTGGGTGACTACCGAGAACGGCAAAGGCAAACTCATGGGCGGCAGCGCCGACCAACCCGCCGACGCGAAGACGCTGAACTGGGATGCGGGACTGGAGTACAGAGGGTTTCGGGTTGTGCGGGAGGAGGGGAAGAAGTCTGGCAACCCATGAGGTAGAGGTTGTTTCGTGAAAACGGTCTCCGGCAAACGGATGTACCGCCTACTCGAACAACGGGGCTGGACGCTGGCACGAATCAACTGCGAAATGCAAAGTGCACAACAATCGCCAGGGGCTTTCGCGCCCCTGGCGTCCGTCGCGGCTCAATCGAAATTCTGCGGTCCCTTTTCGGAGACCTTCTTCAACTCTTCGGTTTCCTTGAACTTCGTCTGGGCCTTGATGCGGTTGTCGAGATCCTTGACGTAGCTCTGGGCGGCCACCATCATCGCGTGTTCTTGATAAAGCGTGTCGAGTTCGGTCCGCTTATCGCCCGCGACGTTACTGTAGCGGTAGACGAACGAATAGAATTCTTGCAGCGTCGGCGCCCGCTTGTTCACCAGGATGGACACGTAGTAGTGCGACTTGGGTGAATCAGAAATGACGACCACCTCGCCCTTGGGCTTATCGCGGGCATCCAGCAGCATGTCGACCATCACGGGCAGCGGATACGCGATCTGGCGATTGTCGATTTGCGTCTTCGTGTAACGGATCGCGCCGCGTTGCTCTTCCGGGCTCAGCGAATCCTGCTTCTTGAGCATCGCCACCTTCACGGGCGAGTTGAGCGCGGTGAAGCCGCCCGCGTTCACGAGATCGCGGAAGCCGTTGTCGAAGGCCGCGGGATTGTTGGCCATTTCCTTTTCGGCCAGTGCATGAACGTCGGAAGCGAACTTATCCGCCGCCGCCTTGGCCAGTTCGCGGGCCTTTTCCATCTTCCAAGCATGCACAATCGTGTCGTAGAGATCCGGGTTGTCCAGGCGCAAGGCCGCGACGTCACGGATCGGCGGGTGAACTTTCGGTTCCTGTTCGTCGATCTTCCAAGCCACCCACACCGGTCGATCTTCGTGCAGGAATCGCAGCATCCGGCGGAAGTCGCGATGCGCGTCTTCCTGGGCGTCGCGAGGCTGAACAATCTCGTCGATCACAATCGGGTTGTAGAGTGTGGTCTCGTTGCCGTCGCCGTTGAAACGGGCCATGAACATCGGCATGCGGAAGTCATCGGGCACTTCAAAAAACGCCCGGGTTACGGCACCCTCGAAGTTCGGTTGGTCCTTGACATCGGCGAACAGCGTCGTCAGTGACGGATGGCTCGCCAGGCGGAAGCGATCCACCGGCTTGGGGGTCGTTCCCTTCACGAAATCCTTGTGAGCGGCCAGCCATTCGTTCAGGTAGGCGCGGGCCTCCGCGTCGGCGGCCTCGACCTTGACCTTGTCGATCTTGATCGGATCTTTCTTTGCCCCGTCCTTGGAAGCCGGGAAGACGGCCTTCAGCATGTTCTGGCGGATTTCCTTGAGGTTCTTTTCGAGACCTTCCAGGTCCTTCTTGGCCAAATACTTCGGTCGATTGATAGTGGAATAGGTCTTGATCTCTTCCGCTTCGATCTTGCTCTTGTTCGGCTCCGGGGCGCTCTCCAGCGCGGCCGGCAACATCCCGAGCAGATAGATAGGCAGGCTAGGCTGGACGATCGACATTGCCAGTTGCAGGTCAAGGTCCTGGCGAATCTTCGCCCGGGTCTTGGCGACATCGGACCAGTTGCGATACGAGGCAACCGCGGCGCTGACCTCCATCACCGGCGTCGACATCATCCCCATCTGAGCGATGAGCGACGCGGCCGCGATCGGCGTCAGTAGTTTCGCGTCACCCGTCTTGTTGATTTCATCGCTGAGCAGGAACAGCGTGTTATTGATTTCGCGCGAGCGGCGAATTCGCCCCTGTTCCATCTTGGCCCAGACGGCGCTCTGCACAGCGAGCGGTTCCGCGATCTCCGGTTGAACGACGGTCATGACGGCCGGGATCGGCCCGACGCCCACGTAGGTCGACGTGAAACCCGCGGCAATGGCGCTCGCGGCTTGCAGCAACGGTTGCACCTCCTTGTAGTAATCTTTCTTGGGGTCGATGCTCACGTACTCGACGCGAATGCGGCGCGAATCCTTGAAGCCGGGCGTCTCTTTGGTCGGCGTGTATTCGACCGAGCGGAAGCGATCAAACAGCGACTTGATTTCGATGTCGGTCGGCGTGCCCACGACCTTCGGCAGGAACGATTCGACGCTGACGTCGACGACATCAAACGTCAATTCGGCACAGCGGTCTTTGTAGAAGGTATAGAATTCAAACGGCGTCAGGGCGGCGGCGGCGTTCTCGACTGTCTCCTCGCGACCATTCGGATTGGCGACCGTGTAGTTGCTGCCGATGTAGAGCTTGCGAGCGGCCAGGACACGATATTCGTCGCCGATGGCCTCGAAAATCTGATCGCTCGAAACGCCCTTCAAGCGGTTCTGGCTGATGTTGCGAATGATCGCCATCGAAGTTTCTTCGGGCAGCGGGCCGTCCGTTTCGATGTCGATCATCCTCTTGACGTCCGCTTCGGTGAACTTGATTTTGAACGGATCGGATTCGGCGAGGTCGCGGTACATGATGAACTGGAGCGCGTCTTGCTCGGTGGCGTTGCTGATCGCCCCGAAATAGGTCTGGCCGTCGCGGCGATTGCGGCGGGAATCGTTTGTCATGACGCGGAAGAATCGCTGGATCGCCCGGTATTCGACCGGGTTCTCCTTGGCGCTCAGTTTTTCGAGTTTGCCCTGAAGCTCACGCAACACTCCGCTATAACGGAAGCGTTCGAAATCTTCCTGGCGGGGGTTGAGATTGCGTTCACGCAGGTCGATGGCACTTGTCAATAGGGTGGCGGTCTCCCGATCGCGGATAGCGTTGGCCTTGAGTTCCTGATTGAGCGCATCGACGATCCGCGGCGAGGCGGCATCGGCCGCGGCGAACAAGTAAATGTTGGCGGCCGCACGCTTCATGCGTAGATCGTACAGAGTCTTTTGGTGATAATCCGTACCGTCGATGCTGGCCAGAACCGGTCCACGACGATCGTCGCCGCCGATTTGACGGGAGATCCAATCGAAGAAATCGAAGCCCTGGCCCACGCCGCTCGAGAGCACGAAGATGAACATGATGAAGATCGTAACCACGGCGAGGATGGGTTTCGAGTTCTTGCGAAAAGTATCAAAGGGATTGAAAGCCATTACCATTCCTCAGTTTAGGGCGACTCTCCGTGACGCTTTTCCCCGCGCCGGACTTGACACGCCTGAAATAACTGTACTATTGGTGAGGGGAATATTCTAGGCCGCCCGCTGTCGTTTGTCTCGACAAAGAGTGAATGAGAATCGTTGGCCGCCCGTGATCCATCGTGGAGCGCGAGACCTGACGACCCTTCGATAAGGAGCGACCGTGCCTTCAAGCAAGAAGCCTGCCGACGCGAAGAAGAAGCCGGCCGCCCCGCGCAAGCCCAAAGCGCCGGCGAAAACAGCCGTGGCGAAGACGCCTGTCCGACGCAAAAAAGCCGCGGAACCCGTGGAAATCGGCGGAGAAGCTCCACGCGCCGGGGGCCGCAGCCTCGTTATCGTCGAATCGCCCGCCAAGGCGAAGACGATCGAAAAATACCTCGGGCCTGGCTTCAAGGTTCTCGCCAGTTACGGCCACGTCCGCGACCTGCCGCCGAAGGGTAAACTGCGCACCGAGGATGTCGTCGGCATCAACATCAAAGAAGGCTGGGTTCCGCGCTATGTCGTCGTTGACCGCGGCGCGAAGTCGGGAGGCCGTAAATTCAAATCGGCGGAAGAAATCCTCGCCGAGCTAAAAAAAGAAGCCGACCGCTCGACGATGGTCTACCTCGCGACTGACCCGGATCGCGAAGGGGAGTCAATCGCCTGGCACATCAGCGAGGCGCTCCAGCTCGATCCGAAGCGGACGCAGCGGATCGCTTTCAACGAAATCACTCGCACCGCCGTGCAGCAGGCCCTGGCGAATCCGTCGTCGATCAACGATCAGCGCGTCCAGGCCCAGGAAGCCCGCCGCGTGCTCGACCGCATCGTCGGCTACCCACTCTCGAACCTGCTCGGCAAGAAAGTCACCCGCGGCCTGAGCGCCGGCCGCGTGCAGTCGGTCGCGGTCAAACTGATCGTCGATCGCGAACGCGAGATCGAGGCGTTCAAGACCGAAGAATACTGGAAGATCACCGCCTTGTTGGCCATTCCCGGCACGGTGACTTACACCGCCGACCCGGCCAAGGCCAAGATCTTCGCGAAGAAGAAAGGCGAACACCTGAAGGCCGCGGCACTCGCCGCCAACGCGGATGCCGCCGATACGGACGAGGACGAGACGGCAAAAGTCGTCACGCCCAAGATCCCGGTCGGGTCGTTCCAGGCCGAGCTGGCTCGCTGGGAAGGAAAAGAATTCAACGCCACGACGGAACAGCAGACGGATGGAATCTTCGCCGTCCTGAATACCGCCGCTTACAAAGTCGTCAAGATCGACCAGAAGGACGAACAACGCCGAGCCCCCGCGCCGTTCACGACCTCTACGCTCCAGCAGGCGGCCAACCAGCGGCTGCGCATGTCGGCCCGCACGACCATGAACGTCGCCCAGGAACTTTACCAGGGCGTCACGCTCGGCAGCGAAGGTTCGGTCGCGCTCATCACCTACATGCGTACCGATAGCACGCGTGTTTCCGATGACGCGTTGAAGATGGTCCGCGCTCACATCTCCTCGACTTATGGCGACCGTTATCTGCCGGATAAGCCCAACGTCTTCAAATCCGGCAAGAGCGCCCAGGAGGCTCACGAGGCCGTCCGCCCGACCGATTTGACCTACTCGCCGCAGCAGGTGCAAGCGTACCTTTCGCCGGAACAGCACAAGCTTTACACGCTCATCTACAATCAGTTCGTGGCCTCGCAGATGCTTCCGGCCATTGTGGCGACCACGAGTGTCGAGATCGAAGCCGGCCCCGGCCTCTTCAAGGCCTCGGGCAGCGTCGAGAAGTTCGACGGCTACCGCCGCGTCTCCCCCCCGGCCAAGCAGGACGACAAAGTCCTGCCGCCCCTGAGCGCGAAACAGGCGCTCGACAAGCTCGACCTGACGGCCAGCCAGCACTTCACGCAACCGCCGCCGCGGTATAATGAAGCGACGCTCGTGAAGATGCTCGAGAAAGAGGGTATCGGCCGGCCGAGTACGTACGCCACCATTATCTCGACCATCCAACAACGCGGTTACGTGACGCAGGAGCAACGGCGATTCTTCGCCACCGAGATCGGCAAGGTCGTTACCGACCTTCTGGTGAAGCACTTCCCGGACGTCATCAACGTCAAGTTCACCAGCCATATTGAGGAAGAGCTCGACGACATCGAGAACGGCAAGATCGGCTACAAGGCCGTCCTCGACGAATTCTGGACGCCGTTCTCCAGGGACCTGAAGCTGGCCGATACAGAGATGCCGAAGGCAAAGGGCGTCGAGACCGGCGAGGCCTGCCCGCGTTGCGGCCGACCGCTGGTGGAACAGTATTCGTCCAAGACCGGACGCAAGTTCGTCGGTTGCTCCGGCTGGAAAGAGAAAGAGAACAAGTGCAGCTACATCAAGCCGGGTGAGGGCGAGGAGGAACGGCCCGAACCGGTGATGACCGAGCATAAGTGCCCGACCTGCAGCAAACCTATGATCCAGAAGGTGGGCCGTTACGGCGTGTTCCTGTCCTGTTCCGGGGCGCCGGAGTGCAAGACGACGATGAACCTCGGGGCCGACGGCAAGCCAATACTGGCGTCGAAGGTGACCGAGCATCTCTGCGAGAAGTGCGGCAAACCGATGATGCTGAAGGAGTGGAAAGGCCGATACTTCCTCGGTTGCAGCGGCTACCCGAAGTGCAAGAACTCGATGGACGCCGACAAGGACGGCAACCCGGTCAAACCGGTTGAGACGGGCGTCGTCTGCGAGAAGTGCAATTCGCCGATGCGGATCAAGAGCGGCTTCCGCGGGCCGTTCCTCTCGTGCAGCGGCTACCCCAAGTGTCGTAACGCCAAGCCACTGTCGCCGGAACTGAAAGAGAAGTTGAAAGACGTCCTACCCGCCGCGCCGGAGCGGAAGAAGGCGGCCGAGATCATCGTCGACGTGCCCTGCCCGACCTGCGGAGCCAAGATGAAACTCTGCAACGCCCGCGGCCGTTATTTCCTGGGCTGTTCCACTTGGGCGAAAACCAAATGCAAAGGCTCGATGCAAGTCGATCCGGAGACAGTCGAGAAAATCCAGGCCAATGCCGCGGCGGCGAATGAGGCCGCGACGGCGGAGTGATGGCGTCACGCATTCGTGAGAGATACATATCCCTCAACCCACTGATCTTGATCGACACGATACTCGTCGATGTGAAAATCGTCCGGGGCGTCCGAGAACCCGGATTCTTGCGAAAGGCGTGCCGCCGTCGCCTGGGCTCTCTCCCGTGAGGAGTAAACGCCAATGAACTTGACGTCCTCGCCCCCATCCGCCATTGAATGCACATGCTGTAGCACAAAGACGTTCATTTTGGTCACCTCTCGCTCGTCACTCGAAGGCCCGGTCGCCCCACTTTTTGATCTTGCTGAATTCGCTACCCGGCCCCGTCGGGTAGTTTCCCGCACCATACCTATCATCGAGCAACCGCTTGGCAAAGTCGCGCCCCTTCTCTGTCGTCCGCGGCCGTTTCCCTTTGGCCCAACTCGGCACGTCACCAGCCGCCTCTTTGCCGCTCGGCCCCGACTTTTTCTTCTTGTCCATCGTGTCGGTCCGACCACTGTTTCTTTATTGTGAACGGCACCTGAGCCCATCATACCAGAATGTTGTCTGATGCCATCGAACATGGGGCGAATGATGGTTTGTAGCGGGATTATACCTTAAAGATCTCACGGACGTTGTCGCGCAACAGTCGCTTGCCGAGTTCGACCGCGCCGGCCTCGGTTAGCCGTTTCGGCATGACGAACTCTTCTGCGAGCACATGGGCGAGCACGCGGCGGTACATGCCGAACTTCGGCAGGACGAATTCCAGCTTGTAGGCGTCGCTGTAGTAGCCGACGAGTTTCGTCTTCGGCACCGCTTGTAGCCGGGCACGCAGGTCGGGGGTGATGTAGGCCGGCACGTTGCTGTACCACCAGTGCCCGTTGGGCACCACGTTCGGGAAGATCCACGAGTAGCTGACCAGTTCCTGATTCTGCACCGACGTGAGCACCGAGATCGGGAACGTCACTTCCGGGAAGGCGTTGAAAAGCTCCTGGTACTGGATCAGCGACGTCCGCTGATCGAAGAGATCCTGCCCCTGGTAGACGCCATTCTTGTAGACCTTGCGATTGACTCCGATCATCAGGTCGAAGGGCAGTTTGAACTCCCGGCAATACTCGGCCAGCATCCAGAAGATCGAATTGCCGTCTTTGGTCGGCGTGAAATCCGGCGGCAGCGAGATGGCGCACGCCTTCGCCCCCTTGGCGACGAATTTCTCGAAGAGCACCCGGATCGCCTTCTTGAGCGTCGGCAGATCGCCAGCGTCGATCCCGGTGACTTTCGCCAACCGCTGTTTCACTTCCGGCTCCTGGAAGCGAAAGACGAGCGTATCGGTCCGCAAGCACGGGACGTAGCGCTTGGTGTCGAACCCTTCCAGCGAGTCGTCGAACTCGTTCGTCAGGAAGATCGCTTCGAGGTTCGTCTTCTGAAAGACCTGCTTTTCCCAATCGGGTTGGGCGAACACCTTCTCGGCTTTGTCGAAGAGCGGGTCGGCGTCCTCGGCCGTGATCTTGTCGCCGGTGAAGCCGAGGAAGGTCTTGGCGATGTCGAGGAACCAGGCGTACTGGGCCGTATTGTCGTAGCGGTCCATATGCTGGACGATGGCCCGGACGCGTTCACGAGGTGTCACGTCCTTGGCCAGCGGCGCCTGGCTCATCCCGGCCGAGTGCGCGAGTTCCGTGTAATAGTGGTACCCAAGGATGTCATCGAGCGTCTTCGAGACGGGGCTGAGCGGCTCGATGTGCGAGTGCGGATCGATCAACGGAATGGCGGCCAAGGCGCTGGTGAGGTCGTTGACTAGCTGGTTCATGAGGTCACGCTCGATTGTTCTGGCGGTCTTTTCAAGGGAGAGTCGTTCTTACATTCCACCCTGGAAAAAGTTACAAGCCGACGGCCTTTCCAACATCCCCCATTTTTCCTGAACGAGCGAAATCGCAGGATTTCGAGGCCGTTTCGCGTGAAAATTCGCTTTGGCACGGGTCGTGCATTCTATTTCTCTCGTTCGCGGTTCGGATTCCCCCAATCCACTGCGAATGAGCGATACGAACGGCCGTCCGATTCCTTCCCCCAAGGTTCGGACAACAAGACCGCCCGTGCCGCCCGGTTCCGAGCCGATCCGACGTCCCCCCGTCGGCGGCTCTCATGGAACCACGCTTTCGATTTGCAAGTCAGACATCCTTTCCCTCAGGCACACCATGCCTCCCCAAAACACCCCGCCTCCCCCGGCGGGGTGTTTTTTTTGATGGAGCTTTCAGAAGTCTGGGATTGTGGCTGACCAACTACCCGTGCTTTGTCTTTCTTATACTGCTCGCGGCCCAAATTGAGACATCGAGCCCGCACGATGTATCACCATTGACCGCGAGCAGTATAGCTTTTGCGATCCGGGAGCGTACGCTCCCGGACCGCAAAAGAATGAACGATCACTTATCCGAAAGCAAACTCCCCAGCCCCAGCCGCACTTCTTTCGTGTCGCCGGCCTTCACGATGGCGGCGTTCGCCTTTTCCAGAAGGTGCTTCTCGAAGTTCGGCTTGAACGCCTTGACGGTCTCGATGACGCCTTCGCCGAAGAGCTTCGCCAGGTCGCCGCCGACGCCGGCCGTGTGCTCGACCGTCAGATCGTAGTAGTTCATGCGCGCTTCCTTCACCCGTAAACGCATGACCAAGTCGGGCAGCAAGGCGCCGGGTTTCTTCTCGAATCGGCTCGTCGATTCGCACGAAAGATGAAGGATGACCATGCAACGAGCCCGCGTCTCACCGCTGTAGATGCGGACTCCCTTCCGCCAGAGTTGTTGTTCGAATTTAATATTCACGGGCATCTGGACCGTCATGGCGAATGTCAATCTCCCCGGTTCGGGGATCACGACGTCCTTGACGCGTAGATCGAGCGTCTTCTCCGGATTCAGGGCCGTAGCGTTGAGCTTGCGCCAAACGCCGTCGTTATGCAACTTGCGGAGCGGCTCAGGTTTGAGCAGGATCCCCTTTTTCTCCCATTTGATGCCGACGATCACCAACTCTTGATGGCCCCAGTTATCGATCTGCTCCACCAGTGGATTCGGCAGGTTGGGGAGGATGAGATTGCGGAACGTGCGGGCCAGTTCCTCGGCCGTCGGCGCGGGCGGAGCGGCGCAGGCAGTTGTCGCGAAGGGAAGAAGGAGAAGTGCGAACAGCGAGCGCATCGGAAGGCTCCTGGAGCGTGGAGGAACTTTCCTATTATTCGGCCTCTTTCGCGGAGCAGGTCAATTTCTTCTCGTTTTTCCCATGAAGTTACGAAGGGATTGCCTGCCTAATTCAATCTTTCTTCGGAATCAACTCCACGCACAACAACCGATCCTTGCCGCGGACATACATCATGCCGTTCGAGATCACCGGGGCGGCCCAAGTCGGGTAGTCCAGTTCGGTATGCCAGCGGGCGACGCGGTCGTATTTCTTCGGGTTTATCTTCAGAAGGATCAGATCGCCGCGCTCGGTCATGCAGAGGAGATGCCCATCAATGCGCGTCAGCGAGCAGCGTTCGAGGCCCTTTTCGCTCCACCTGATTTTGCCGGTCGCCAGTTCGACGCAGCGGAGTTGGGCTTCATCCTCGTGCCGGCCGCTTGAGCCATAGACATAGCCGTCGACATGGATCGGCGTGTTCCAGTGGCATTTCAGGACCTTCTCGCGGTAGTCGTTTTCCGCGTCGGTCCAGACCTCCTCCGGCTTCTCGCCGGCCTTGATCTTCAGCACGGCCGCGCCGCGCTCGTAGCACTCGCTGATCAGAATGCGATCGTCGATGATCACGGGATTGCTGGCGTTGACGCTTTCGAGAATCTTGGCCCTATATTTGTAGAAGAAGTCGAGCTTGCCGGAGGCAGGTTCGAAAGCGAGCAATCCGCCCCGGCTGAGGTAAAAGCACCAACGGCGTTTGTCGATCGTCACGACGGTCGGACTCGAGTAGCTGGCCAGTTCATCACTGAGACGGTACTTCTCCTGACCAGTCTTCTTGTCGAATGCCACGATGCCGGTGCCGTCTCCCTTGGCCTCACGCAGGTCGCTCGGCCGCGGGCCGCGCGGGCTGCCGCCGACGGCCACGATCAGCAAGTCGCCTTCCACAACCGGCACACTGCCGACGCCGAAGAAATTCTGGTGGAACTTGTAATCCTTGCGTGTGTCGACCTTCCAGATTTCCTTGCCGGTATAGGCGTGGACGCAGTGCAGCATCCCTTCCACACCGTAGATATAGACGCGTTCTTCGTCGACCACCGGGCAGGAACGCGGGCCGGGAGAATAGCCGTAGAGATCTTCGTAAGCCGTCGGGTACTCGAACTTCCAGATGAGCTTGCCGGTCTCGGCATTGCGGCAGGAGAGCCTGGCGTTCTCGCCAAAGCGATCGAAGTGGAACAACCGACCTTTGGAGATGACAGGCGGGGCATAGCCGAGCCCCATCTGCGCTTCCCAGACAACCTTGAGTCCTTCCTTCGGCCACTCGGTCAGAATGCCGGTTTCGGGGGAAACGTTGTTCTGCGTCGGCCCCAGGAAACAGGGCCAATCAACCCCCGTCTTGCGCGTGCGGATATCCGGCGTAGCCTCGTCATCAACTTTGACGGCATTCGTGGACGACGCGGCACAGCCGATGACGAGCAACAGACTCCATTTCAACAGGTGCATGTGCATTCCTCCCCTTTCAATCGACAACGATGTTATCGTATCGATCGGATGGTGAAAATGACCTACCTGGCCGCCAGGCCATTTGTTACACTTCGCTACCCAGAGGAGTCTTCGAATGAATGCAGTCATGACGTCGCCCCCGCCAGTCGTGAAGCTGATGACGGCTGAAGAGTTTGTGCGCCTCCACGAGGATGATGGCACGGAACTCGTCAAAGGGATCGTCGAGGAGATTCCCATGCCTGATCTCAACCATGGCAAAGTCTGCAACCTGGCAGCATATAAGCTGACTGGTCATGTTCTGCAGGGTGAGCTTGGCCACGTCATGACCAACGACTCGTTCATCCGGATTCGGACGGACCCCGATACGATCCGCGGAGCCGACGTTGCCTATTTTTCGTACGAACGCCTACCAAAAGGTCGGGTCCCTGACGGGCTTCAACCGAACATTCCTGACCTAGTCATCGAAGTGCATTCTCCTTCCGATCGCTGGACGAAGGTTTTCACGAAGGTCGTTGAATATCTCGAAGCAGGAGTTCGCGTTGTTGTTGTGCTCGATCCCGCGACGGCCACGGCATCTGTCTATCGTGCCGATGAACTCCAACAGATCTTCGATAATGGCGACACGCTCACGATTCCCGATGTATTGCCTGGTTTTTCGGTACCGGTCAAGCAATTCTTCGTCTGAAACCCACTCACTCTACCTCGAACTTGCCGCTCTGCCTCATCCGCGTGAACGCGGCCCTGACCGGAGCGTAGGTTTCCTCAACGACTTTTTTGGCAACCGGTTGCAGCGCCGCGTCATCCCTCCCGGGCGAGGCTTTTCTGATGGTATCGTATCGATGGAGCGACGAAAGCGCTCTACCTCGTCTAAAGTCGATTTGTTAGATTTGCACTCGCCCAAGGAGAATCATGATGAACGCAGTAATGGCTCCGCCCCCGCCAGTCGTGAAGTTGATGACGGCTGAAGAGTTTATGCGCCTCCACGAGGATGATGGCACAGAACTCGTCAAAGGGATCGTCGAGGAGATTCCCATGCTCCAAGGCAAACATGGAAAAATCTGCTACAAAACCGCTCGTTCGTTTGGCAACCATGTCGACGAGAACGATCTCGGTCACATCATGATTAACGATTCGTTCATCAAGGTAGCGCAGAACCCCGACACCGTCCGTGGCGCCGATGTAGCCTATTTTTCCTATGAGCGCCTGCCCAAAGGACCGGTTCCCGACGGTCTCCTCCAAGTACTACCTGACCTAGTCATTGAAGTGCATTCCCCTTCCGATCGCTGGACGAAGGTTTTCACGAAGGTCGTTGAATATCTCGAAGCGGGCGTTCGCGTTGTCGTTGTCCTCGATCCCGCGACGGCCTCGGCATCTGTTTATCGTGCCGATGAACTCCAACAGATCTTCGACAATGGCGACACGCTCATCATTCCCGATGTGTTGCCTGGCTTCTCGGTTCCCGTTCGGCAATTCTTTGAGTGACGGTCACTCCACGTTGAAATTCACGTTTTGTCGCAACCGCTTGTAGATCTCACGGGCCGGAGCATAGGTTTCTTCCACCTTCGCCGCCACGACCGGTTGCAGGGCGGCATCCACGGCATTTCGAATATTCAGCACGCGCGGAGCGATTACCCCAGCCAGATCGGGGAGGTCGTACACCGCGAGCGCGTTGGGGACCACGTGTGTCAGTTGATCGGTGCTGATGGGCGTGGTGACGACGCTCATCCAGGAAATGAGCCCGCCGTCGATGGTCGTTTTTTTGATCAAAGGTTCAAGGGCAGCCACGTGCAGGGCGATGATTCCAGCCGAGCCGACCCCGACGATTTCAAAGTCGGTGTGGCCGTTTCGTTTCGCTCGCTCGATCACCGCCAACACATCGCCGACGCGCTGGCCGAGCAACGGCCGTTTGAGATGCAGCGCCAGGAACGCAACGTTGAAGTCGGTGCCGAAGTAGCCCGGTTTGGCCGATGGCGTGCCGGCGGCCGTCTCACCCATGCCTCGGGGGTCAAGCGCCAGCACTTCCGTTTCCGCCTGCACCAATTTCTCGATCGGTCCGTTCGGCCCCGCGCCTGCCGCCATGCCCAGCCCGTTCAAGTAGATGATGGTTTTTTTGACCGGCAAGTCTTTCTTGGCGAAGGTCAATGCGGGGACGGTGATTCCTTTCTCCGTCGTATAAATCTCCTTGATGATGCGGATACCGTCGCGCTCGATGGCCTTACCCTCTTTGACGTCGGCGGGAGGAGGAGAGAGCGTCGTGCCAATCGTCGCCGCGATCTCCTTTCGCAATCGCTCCGCGTTGAACTCTTTCGATTCCCTCGACTTTGCCAGATCGCGCGCCCGCTCGGCCGTCAGGTCGAAGCACGACTTGCCTTTCAGGTCTTCCAACACCTGCCCGGTGCGGGTGCAGATTAGATCGGCCTCCTTGTCGAGCATGGCCGGTTCTTCGGTGAGCGCCTCGTCCTTGTTCAACAACCAACGCGACATGAAGCGGAGCATCGGTTCACGTTGAACCTTCGGATAGCCATGTTCGGTATCGGTCTCGACCATGTCGACCCGCTCCGGGAAGCCATGTAACTTGAAGAAGCGTTTGGCCTCATTGAACGTGGTCCGCGTCCCTTCGATGTCGAAAAAATCCTTCTTGGCGGCGAGAAGCAAGGTCGGCTTGGGCGCCCGCATCAGCAGATAGTCGGCATGGTCCATGCCGAAGGCGACCTGGCCGGTGATGTTCTGCTCGGCATCCTGCGGGCCGCGGGTCGCGAAGAGTCGTTCGAGGGTGGTGATATAGCAAGACGGCGCGGCCGCGTAGATGCGGTCGTCAAGCGCCATCAGGTACGAAGTCAACGTGCCGCCGCCGGAGCAACCGGTGCAGCCGAGCCGTTTGCCGTCGATCTCGGGCCGGCTGACGAGATAGTCGATGGCCCGGATGCCGTCCCAGATGCGGTAACTGGCGGTCGAACGCCCAACCAGGACTGCGCCGACAGTGATCATCGAGTGCTCACTCGTCATGCTCGAAATGAACGGCTTGCCCTTCTCGTCGAGCAACTGTTTGCGTTCGCCCTGGCTGATCGGGTCATACGGCATGGCCGCGATGCCGTGCCGGGCCAGCAGAATGGCGTGCGTCTGCATCGAGACCTTGCCGTTGTTACTATGGCCGAGCGGCATGAGCACCGCCGGGAACGGGCCCTTGCCCACGGGAAGGTAGAGGTTGGCTGTGACATGATGTCCCGGCCGGCTTTCGAACACGATCCGCTCGACGCGGTATCCCTCGCGATCGAGCTTGCCGACCACCTGAGCATTCAACGGCGTCTTTTCGGGAAAACCGCCCAACGACTCGATGAATTTCTGGCGGAGCGTGTTCTCGCGATCGATCAGTTCCTGCGGCGTCTTGATCGCGTCGAGCACGAGTTTGCGTGCGTCGAAGTGCTTCTGGCACTCGGCCAGCAAAAAAGTTTGCAGCATCTTCCGCGGCGCGGCATCGCTGTTGAGGACGGTGAGATCCTCGTCGGCACGGGCGACGAGGGGGATGAGCATCAACAGAAGAAGTGCCTGGCGCATGGAGACTCTCCATTTCAGAGGGAAGCAGGTGGGATGGTCTTCAAATCGGTTTATGAAATTGACCGGAGACATGCGATGGGAGAGCCACTGCACTGATCAGTTGCCCGAATTGGTCAGGAACTGGGCAGTGGGCGTCTTGTTGATGTCGACCAGCGACTTGATCGAGCGCAGCAACTCTCGATCCCGTTCCGGGACGTAGTTCAAGGAGAGATGTTTCAGCGGCATCCGGCG
>Ga0105046_10008267_pt1 | contig 16359 bp, 13 predicted proteins | sample MAT03_FD_78385 | JGI IMG/M metagenome (GOLD analysis project Ga0105046, IMG submission 78385) | Freshwater microbial communities from Lake Fryxell liftoff mats and glacier meltwater in Antarctica - MAT-03 (megahit assembly) | ecosystem: Environmental > Aquatic > Freshwater > Ice > Liftoff...
TCGTCGAGATCCGCCTCGTCGAGATCCTCTGCCGCCGTTCCATCAGCCTGAGACGATTGGGCTTCCGCCGACCGGACCTCGCGGATTCGTGTGGCGGCGCCGGCATAGACGGAGCGGACCGCCGGATTCGACTGCTGCTCAGCGGCGCGCTGCTCCAGCAGCGGGACCAGCGCCATGAGCGCGTCGAGGTCCGCATCCGCATCACCGGTGCTGGCGATCGCGAGCAACATCGCCACCACTTCGTCGCAAGCATTGGCCATGCGGCTCGAGGTCGCCGCATCGGGACCGGGCACCTTTGTGCCGTGCGCCATCAGCGCGACGCGTTCGCGCAACACGTCGGCGTCGGACTGGAAGCGATTCACGAGATACTCGCGGGCGGTCGTCGTCATCGGTATCGGATCCTCATCGACACGGGGGCACTACGAAGAAAGATCGGGCGCGCACACGCTCAATTCCCATCGTTGCGGGTGATACCAAGTTCGTCGCGCGCGGCGCGCCACGAAGCCAGCCAGGCATCCGCGACCACCGCCGGCGCAATCCCGATGCGTGCACAGCGTGATACGAAGTCGTCCCACCAGCCCTGCTCGAGCGCATCGATCACATCGAGCAACTGACCGAGCGGCAACTGGCGGTCGATCATCACATCGCGCAACGCTGTCGGCAGCGCCAACCGTTCCGACAGGATCGGCGCCGACGCACCAAGTGCAAACTCCAAGGTCGAGAGTAAGCCGGCGATGAGACGCATGCGCGGATGCGGCGCATTGTCGAGCGCGGCGCCCACTCGTTCGCAGACACGCGCACGTCGCAGCGCAGCGAACCCGAGTTCAGCATCCTGCGCCGCATCGCCGATCAGTCGTGCGGCCACGGATACCAGTCGGTCCATGATCGCGTCGCGCCCGAGCATCGTGATCGCGTGCGTGACCGATCGTGGCCCACGCACGCCCAGTGACGCGGAGCCCATCGCTTTGAGCAGCGCTGCCGCCAGATGCGGATCATCGCGCACGAAGGTGTCGAATGACGAATCGGTCGGTCGGCCATCGGCAAACGCGGAGAGCATGGTGATCGCGCGGATCACACTTTCCTCGGTGGTGCGGTCTACCGGGACACCAGCACCACGAGCCAGCATGCGCCCGCTGTACAGCGGCACGCCAGCCTGCAATACGCGATGGCGTGTGAGGCGGTCGTCGACTCCGCGAACCAGTGGACGGAGTCCGGCGTCGAGCAGCACGCGCACGCGGGAGTCGAGGGCGCTCGGCGGCGTACGCGCCGCGTCGAGCACGATGGTACTCCCCACCAACGACGGCGGGAGCGGCTCACCATCGGGAAAGCCCTGCAACGCGAAGTGAAAGCCGGCGCCAAGTAGCCGGTCAACGGCGCGCCGTGTGGCGGCGTCGTCGAGTGACTCCGTGGCCAGAAGCCATACGGCATCCGCCGAGGCAAAGCGGGTAATCGCGCCTTCTCGCACGATGGCAGGGGTGACCGGCACCACCAGACTGCGGCCGGCAAGGCGGGTGAGCGCCCCCACCATATCGACGAGACGGCGCGCGTCCCCGTCGGGATCTGAGCCGCTACGCCGTGGGTCGGCTGGGCACGTCGACACCGCGTAGCCGATCACGCGATCACGGCGATCACGAATCGGCAGTAATGACGTCAGCATGCGCGCAATCTCATCGCGATCTCATTGCTGGATCAGCGCAGCGAGCGCTCGGCCCGCGCCAGCACCGAATTGAAGTAAGCCGGCTCACCGGTCACGTCACGCTCGACGTAGGGCGCGAGCCACTCGGGAAGCGCGGGGCGGTCGTCGAGCCCAGAGAGTTCGACTTCGGCCAGCACGAGATCGCGATCGAGGAACACGTCGATTTCCCACGCATACGCAGCATCACGCACGACATGCCGATGCTTGCGCACACGCGCTCCGGCCGTGAGGGGCCACATCGCTTCGAACAGCTCTCGGCTCGTGCCTTCGTCGATCTCGATATGGGCTTGCGCGGGGCCGAGCTTCACGTTGCGCCAGCACGCAACCGTCCCCTCGGGATTCGTAGACCGACGCAACCGCTCACGCAACGCGCTGCCCGGGAGCCAGCCCTGCTCGATGAGTATGGGCGGAACCGCGGCGGCCACCGGCGGCACGCGGCGCAGGAGATACTTCCGCTCGATCTCGAGCGGCACGCCGGCCTCGGTGGTCGGTGCACTATCGCGCCGCAGTTCGACCACGGCCATCTCGAGCGATTGCATCACACGGTCGATGCGCGCGCACCAGTCCACCGTGAAGGCCTGGTAGTGCGCCAGCGCGACAGCGCCCAAGGCGTGATGCAGCGCCGGGAGCTTCGCCTCGAGGGCACGTTCGGCCAACAGGTCGGCGTCGCGCACCGCGCCCAACAGATCCTGTCCGCGCGTGGCGAGGTCGTACCATGCGCCGAGGGCGGGGCGCGACTTGGCAAAGGGCGCCAGCATAGCGCGCTGGCGCTTGAGGCGAATGCGTACACGGTGCATCGCGTCGCGGGAGTCGACACCGGTCACGTGCTCGAGGTCGCGCCGCAGTCGCGCCGACGCGCGCTCCACACGTGTCGCGAGATGACGCGCGAACGGCGTGGGCGTCGCCGGCATGCCGACGCGGTGCAACAGCAGGTACGTGGAGAGGCGCGTGTGCAGGCGATCGACGATAGGATCGAAATGCTTCGCGAAGGCGCGCGTTACGGCCGTCGACGACCGCGACGCACGACGGTCGAGGATGGCGCGCAAGCGCATCGCTTCGTCGCGAGCGACTGTGGGGAGCTGCTCCATCTCGGCGTCGAGCCACGAGCGCTGCACATCGGCATCCCGGACGTCGTTCGTGGCCTGCCCGAGCGCCCGCAGCGACCGGAGCGTGCGCTGGTCGACCGCGCCATCGAGCGCTGTCTCGTGCTCGCGAAGCACTGCCCGCAGCCGTCGCAACGCGACGCGGGCGCGATGTAGTATGTCCGCCTCGGAGGCCGATCCCGATCCGGTCCCGGCATCGGTCCCTGCGGGATCCGGTACGCCCATGAGCAGCCATTGCGCGCGGGCTTCGCCAAGCTGCCCGAGCCAATGGAGCGCCACCAGACGAGCGCCTTCCTGTGCCGGACGGCGCAGCGCCTCCGGCAGTAACCCGCGCAGGTCGGTGGCGGTCAAGAGCGAGCCGTCAGCCATCGTTGTCATCGTGATCGTCGTTCGCGTCCACGTGCACATGGGCCGTACCGTCGTCGTCGTAGCTCACGGACACGAGCCACGGACGACAGCACACCTGGCAATCCTCGACGTACTGCTGATTGTTACCGGAGCCCGGATCGAGCGTGATCTCGACCGGTTCGCCGCAGTACGGGCAGTGCACTTCCCCAACGAGATCGGCCACGCCGTCGCCGAGGGGGAACTCCTCGTCGTCGAGCGCGTCTTCCGCCTCGTCGGGATCGCCGGCGTCCTCCGGCAGGTCCCACTCTTCTCGGTCACGCATGTTCGCACAGTGAAGGCATACGCGTAATCAAACGCGGTTACCGTCCCTGTCCACCTCTCACCACTCAGTTCGGATTCAACAGCAGCGTTCGGTCGCCAGTGGCTACAACGAGGGCGGCACGGGCGCCGGCCACTTTGGCCTCGACAGCCGCGAGTTTGACGGCTTCGTCGAGAACGAGCCGTTCTCGGATGTTGAGAATGAGCAGCGTCCCTTCACCTTCTTCGTAGCGCACCTGCTCGGCGTCGCGCAGCAGGCTGGCATTGCGCACGTTGGCCACCTGTCGCTGCCGCAGCCGTTCGAGGTTGAACAGATCGAAGATCGCGGCCCGCGCATCGAATTCGACCTCGCGCCGCAACCGATCACGCTCGAGCCGCTGAAATTCGAGACGCTGGCCCGACGACGCGAAGCGACCCGTTTCCTTGAGGAAGAGCAGGGGCGACTTGATGCTCAGTCCAGCCTTGTAGTTGTTGTCGAGTCGCTCGCCATCGAAAAACGCTTCTTCGTTGGCGCTCGTGCTGAGCCCGGCCAATTTGGCTTCGGCCAGCGGTAGCAGAGCTTGGGTGGTGAACAGCCGCTGCGCCTCGGCCTGTCTCACACGAGCCTGTATCTTGAGCAGCTCCGGGTTCCGGCGCGTGGCCAGATCGAGCAACGCCTCGAGGCGGGTGGAGTCGATCCCCACTCCTTCAATGCCCAGCAGCACCGGCTTGGCATCGACCGGGAGCGGTGCCGGTCGCCCGGCGTCATCCCAGAGATACGCCGTAATATTGAGCGATGAGAAGTAGAATGACGCCTCAGCCTCGAAGCGGGTGACCTCGCGGCGTTGCAGTTCCAGCAACGCTTCGATGGAGTCGATCGGCGCAGCCTCGCCGACCGCGACCCGACGTCGCACTGCCTGCAGCCGGAACTCGGCCAGCGCCTCACCTTCCTGCGCAATGACCCGACGACGCCAGCTCTCGTACCAGAAGCCGTAGTCCTTCGCGGCCAGAAAGAGCAGCTTGTTCACGATCGCGGTGCGGTCGGCCTCTCCGACATCCCGCGCGCCGCGCGCCTGCTGCAACGCGTTTCGCCGTTCGTCGGTGAGAATGCGTTGCCCCAACGGAATCGAGATGCCGGCTTCGAACGTGCCGTTCACGGGGGTGCGCCGGTCCGGATTGAAGAAACGGCCCATGGTGCGATCGAAGGCGAGCGTGACGTCGGCCCCGATCGGCAACGGAATCTTGAGCTCGGCGTCGAAGTAATTGTAGTATTCGGTGCCGGTGAGTTTTTTCTGATCCCAGGTGGCCGTGACCGTGGGATCGAATGCGCCCCATGCGGTTCGTAGGTCGGAGCGGGCCTGATCGGCTACGAGACGGGCCTGCGTGGCCACCGGATGATTGGCGAGAATTTCGTCGACAAAGGCAGGAAACGTGTATGGTGTGCCGAGCGTGTCGAGCCTCGATGGCCCCGCCTGCGCGTGCGCCGACGCCGGGATCGTACACGAGAAGCAGAGCGCGAGGGCAAGCGTGCTTCGCACGTGCCCGATCACTTCTTGCCTCCGCCTTTGGAGTCGCTCTTGCCCCCGCTCTTTTCACCGGCGACCGCGTCGGCCGGCAACGCGTCATTCGGATTGATCGAGAGCGGGAAGCCGTTGAGCTGGCGCCAGATTTCCCAGCCGACGGTCACGTTGTCGAGCATGGCCCAGCCTTGCACCCCGGTACCGAGGCGCAGCTGCGCCGGCCACGCGTCATCGTGCGTGGTGTCGGGAACCAGCAACACGCGAAACAGCCCCGCGCGACTGGGGAACTGGTCGATCACCAACACCTGCGCCCCGAAAGTGCCCGTCGCCACCTGCGGCCACCCCGAGATCTGCAGGGCGGGCCAGCCATCGAAGAAGATGCGCACGTGCCGCCCCGGTTTGAGCAGGACGACGTCCATCGGCTTCACGAACAATTCAACCGCCTTGCTGGGCCGCGCCGGTTGAAGGGTGACGATCGGTTCGCCGGCTTTCACGATCTCGCCCTGACCAGCCTTCGTGGCGCGCACGATGTAGCCATCTTGCGGCGCCTTGATGAGGTAGAACCCGTTGCGAATCGCGAGCGAGCCGACCTTGTCCTTGAGCTTTGCGACCTCCGAGCGGCCTTCGCTCACCTCGGCCAATGTCGATGCACGATCGGAGCGCGCCTTCGAGATCTTCTCGCCGTATTCGGCGGGAACGCTGGAGAGATCCGTCTCCGTGCTGAGCAGCATCTGCTGCTTTTCCACGAGCTTGGCCGATGCCGCTTGCACACGAACTTGAAACGCCTGCACTTCGTTGACCGACACGATGCCCAGCGTGTCGCGGAACAACCGTTCGCGACGACGCAGCTGATCGCGCGCCACCGAGTCTTCGAGCGTCGCCTGGCGGACTTCGGCGCGATACTGCTCGATCTTGTTGGCGGTTTGCTGCAGTTTGAAGTCGCGCTGCGCTTCGAGTTGCGAAATGAGCGTGGTGAGCGCCGCTGCTTTGTTCTGCTTCTCATCGATCGCCGATTCCTTCGCCGACTGTTGCTGCGCCGTGAGCGGCAGCACGTTCGGGTTCAGGTACTCCTCCTTGATTTCGGAGATGCGGACGATGCTGTCGCCCTTCTTCACATACTGACCTTCCTGTACGTACCACTGTTCGATGCGGCCATCGATCCGAGTAGGCAGCTCCTGTGGGCGATCGGAAGGATTGAGGGCCGTGATGGTCCCCTCGCCGCGTACGCTCTGCTGCCACGGCACGAAGAGCACGAGGAACAGCGTGATGAGAATTCCCAGCAGCCATCGCGAAACGATACGGCCCGTGTTCACGTCTCCCAGGAGGGCCGTTGTCTCGAGCGGGAGATGCTTGAGTTCGCGTTCGATATCGAGATCGGACGAGGCCATGATGTTCAGGTTCCCGTGGTCATTGGCGTCTCGTGCAGCAGATTGCGGCACATGGCATCTTCACGCAGAACGCTGAAGGGTCCTTCGCGAACGATGCGACCGTGATCCATGAGCAGCACTCGGTCGAACGCCGCCAGCAGCAGCGGATCGTGCGAGACGGCGATGACCGTCCACGGTCGGCGTCGATCGGTGAGCAGTGCGATGATCAGCGTGCGCGACGCAGCGTCGAGGTTCTGAAAAAAGTCGTCGAGCACGATCAGTCGCGGGCGACCCACGATACCTTGCGCCACGAGCAGCTTGCTCGAGAGGTGCGCCGGCAGTGTACGTCCGCCGTTCGTCAATCCGGTTTGAACGCCTTGGGGTAGCTCCTGGATTTCATCGGTCAGCGCGAGGTCGGCGAGCGCTTCCGTGACATCGCGCGGTTCGATGTGCGTACGGCCCACGCTCACGTTCTCTTCGACCGTTCCGTCGAACAGATCGGTCCACGAGAGCATCTGCCCGATACGCGCGCGCAGGGCCGGCCGGTCGAGGTCACGTAACGTAATGCCGTCGAAGCGGATCGTGCCATCGTAGTCGTCGATGAGGCCGCCGAGGAGCTTGAGCAGCGTCGACTGACCGGACCCGTCGGCGCCCATGATCGCGACCCGTTCGCCCGGCGCGATCTGCACGGTGATGTCGTCGACCGTGGCCGAACGCGCCGACGGATAGCGATAGTGGAGATCCTTCGTGACGATCGCCATGCCAACCCCCGGCACGTGGACCGGCGCGAGTCCGCCACGGGCTTCGAGTGGCAGGTCAGCGACATGGCCCGCCTTGTCGACGCTGGTGAGTACATCGTACACGGTGGCGAGGCTGGTGATCAGCTTCTCGACACCGAAAAGGACGGTGACGATCACCACTTCTGCCGCCACGAACTGGCCGAGCAGAAGCCGATTGGTCTGTACCAGCGTGGCGCCGATGATCAAGATGGCGGCGGTGATGAAGGTCTTGAAGCCGATCAAGGCGATGGTCTGCTTCACGATTACTGCGAAGTGCTTGCGCCGATACTTGAGATAGCCGGTGACGACATCGTCCATACGCTCCACGGGCAACATGGAATCACCGGCGTACTTGAACGCGTGAAAGGCGCGGGCGACTTCCCCGAGCCAATGCACCGCCTTGTATTTGTACTTCGACTCCACGATGGACGTCTCGAGACCCTCCGATCCGGTCCACCGGATAACCAACCAGACTGCCGCCGTTACCGCGACCGCGAAAACGGAGAACCAAGGGCTGTAGAACGTGAGCAGCAGGAGGCTGAACACGATGGTCAGCAGCGCGGTCGGCACATCGAACAGCAGCTTCGACACGCCTTTCTGAATGGCGATCGCTTCGAACAGTCGGTTCATCTGCTCGGGGAGGTTCGATTCCAGCGACGTCGCGTAACGCAATCGTGGTATACGAAAGGCGAACTCCAACGCCATGCGGGCGAATACGCGCTGTTGGATGCGTTCCACGACCTTCAGAATACCGATTTGCAGCACGCCAGCGATGATCGTGCCGATAACGACGAAGGAGATGAGCACGATTACCGGCTGCAGGTAGAGTCGCCCCTGCACGATCTGCACAATGCCGCCGATGGCCAGTGGAAGGATCAGGCTTAAGCCACCAGACAGGGTCGCGTAAAAGAACACCGTGAGGATCTCGCGACGCTCCCGCGCAAAGAGCGCCAGCGTCCGATCGACCGGGCTTAGGTGCTCGGGCTCCTCCCCGTCGATGACGTGGCCAATCGGGCTGTGAGGGGAGCTGTTGGAAGTCGCGCTGTTGGCCGGCCGCAGCGCCATCGGCGCCAGTGCTATCAGCACGTCGCCCGTACCCAGACGCGCGATCAGGGCCTCCGCGAGCGTCTTGCCCTGTCCCTCGATAGCCGTCTCGCCCCCATCGCGCGACACCAGCAGCGCCTGCACCTCGTTGTCGTCGTTCAGGCACAGCACGACGGCGTCTTCGGAGCGCTGGTCGATCAGAACGATCGGAACGGTGCGCTCCGCGATCGCGAGACGAAGCGTTTCGCCGGAGATCTGCCGATCGAGATAGCCGACGTCGACCGCCCCGCCGATGGACCGCAGGCGGCTCGGCAGCGAATCGTCGGGGGAGATCTGACGCGTCAGCGCGCGCCACCGAGCTTGCTCGACGTCGAGTCCGAGCGCGGCGGTGACCAGCTGATTGACACGAGTTGCTTGAGCCGACATGGCGCAATCGGGGATCTATGAGCAAGGGCGTTCCCGTCTCGACAGATGTGAGGCGGACAAACGCGATCGGAGACGGGCCTGAGTGCCCATGCTCCTGAAGCTGGCAGTGCAACGGGTACCGCCGCTGGTGGTCCAGCTGGTACCGCGAGAAATCAGCAGTCCTTCGGCGGCGCGCGAGTCGGCGTGGCGCGGAGTCGACCTTCACCACGTACGCGGGCCAGTCGTGCCGACCATGCTGCGCCGGTCCGACGCGCCGCCGTCGAGCCGAACGAGGTGCCGGGCGTGCGTTCAGCACCCGCGAACTGCGATGGCGCCGAACGCGGTGAGCGGCGGCCGCCGCGCTGCCACGCCGCGCGCATAGGCGATTCCAGGCGGGTCGACGCACGGTCTTGCGGCGCGCCCTGGGCCATCGCGAGAGCCAGACCGGTTCCCAGTGTCCTGTTACGGTCAGCACTCGCCAGCCGGACCGCAGGTGGCATCCGATCACCCCACGACGCACCGGCGCGCAACACCCCTGCCACGGCCGCGAAAACCAGGGCAAGGTGCAGCAGCCGGATGCAACGAGGCGAAACGATCATAACCTGAAGAGATACCAAATCCTGAGTCGGGATTCAAGCAGCAGACACGTTTAGGCGGCCGCCATTCGGTCGACGTTACCGATCCATGACACTTTCGGCCAGCATCGGCGTACGTCTCACCAAGACCACGATCGCACTCGGCGAGCGGGTCGAGGGCCTCATCTGTCCGATCAACGCGCCTGCCCATGACTCGCGTTTCCATTCGTCCTTCAAGAGCCTCGTCGTGTATTGTGTCGGCGCTCGTCGCTACCCTTCTCTCCGCTCCGGCCGGCGCGCAGCGCCGCGCGGAGGGCGGCGCCCCCTCGAGTCGCGGATCGATCGGTATTCATCTCCAGGTCTCCGAGCCCAAAGGGGAACTGGGCCGGAACACCGGCAACGGCTTCGGCGTCGGCGCGTACGCGCTCGTGCGGCTCGATCCGAACTCGATCGCGAACCTGCGCGCCGACCTCTCATTCCTGACGTATGGCATGAGTACACGGCGCATTCCGCTGAGCGGAACAGGCGGGCTGATTCAGCTCGACCTCCGCACGACCAGCAACATCGTGTCGTTCGTGACCGGGCCGCAGTTGCTCGGCCCAACCGGCACCTTCACGCCCTACGCCACCGCGCTCGGCGGATTCTCCGTTTTCTGGACGTCCAGCTCGATCGAAGGGTCGAACAACGAGCAAGACCCTTTCGCCACCACAACCAACGCCAGTGACGCGGTCTTGGCCTACGGCGGAGCCGTGGGAAGTTACATCCGCGTCAGCAACGGCACCCATCCCGTGCGTATCGATCTCGGCGCGCGCTTCCTGCGCCACGACGACGTCCGCTACCTCAACGCCGATCGCGTCCGCGACGCCTACAACAATGATCGACCGCCGGTGCCCATTCGCGGGCGTGCCGACTTCGTGACGTACTACCTCGGCGCCAACATCATCGCCTTCTGAACCGGCGACTCTTCGCGCTCAGGCCTCGTCGGGACGCCGACGACGCTTGGTCTCGCTGCGCTGACGCTTCTCGGTCAGTCGCCGTTCAACGGAGCCACGTGTCGGCCGTGTCGCCTTGCGGGGCTTTTGCACGACCAGCGCTCGCGACACGAGCAGAATCAGCCGATCGATCGCCGCGCGGCGGTTCTGCTGCTGGCTGCGATATTCGCCAGCCACGATGCGCAGGGCGCCGCCGCTATCCAAACGCGACGCGAGGCGCGCCATGACGAGGGCGCGCTGTTCGTCGCGCAGTGCGCGGGTCTGGAGCACGTTCCACTGCAGCGCGATACGCGTGGCACTGCGGTTCACATGCTGGCCGCCGGGACCACTGCCGGAAATCGCCGTGATCTCGAGTTCGTGCGTTGGAATGCGCACCCCCGGTACCACGTCCACGTCATCCTGCGATGGCGTGGTCATCTCATTCGTTGCCGGGCGCGCGGCAGGGCGACGCAGCCAATTTCGCCGAGAGCACCGCGGGTGTGGGGCGCGACACAGAGTCGGGGGCCAGGAAAATCGCCACGTACTCCGACGGAGCCGTTGTGGTGATCGACAGCTGTCGATAGCCCACGGCGGCTAGCTCGCAGCGCAGCAGCGGCCTCGGCGTACCGTGCCCGTATGTCGGACGGTCGAGATCGAGAATTACGAGCCGTCCGCCCGGGCGCATGGCGGTGGCCAGATTCCAGAGCAACGCGAAGGGCTGCTCGATCTCGTGATACATGTGAATCATGATGGCCACGTCCACGCTGGCGCTGGGCAAACGCGGATCGTGCGCATCACCACGTACCACCTGCACATTCCCCATCCCTTCACGGCGCACGCGTCGCTGCAGCAGGGTGAGGTAGTCGGGAATGATGTCCTGGCCGAATACCCGGCCAGAGGCACCGACCAGCGGTGAGAGACGGGATACGTAGTACCCGTCGCCGGCGCCGATATCGGCGACGTGCTGACCCTGCCGGATCTTCGCCAAATCGATGACGCGCGAAAATTCGCCCACGTCGTCGCGGTCGTCTTCGGCGCTCCATCGCGGCGCGACGATGTCCGCCACCGGTCGCATCGGGTTCGGGAACGCATTTGCCGGCGCCCCCGGCGGGGCCGCCGGGCCGATCGTGTCCTGCCCAACGGCCACGACGCCAGCCGTCGTGGGGGCACTTCGATCAGCAGACGCGCCGCACGCGAACACCGCGGCGAGGAGAAGCAGGGGCCACCATACACGGGTCATGTAGTGCTCGGTGAATCGGTACGTAAATGCACGCGTAACGCGGCCACACGACGGCCGTCCATCGCGACGATCTCCAGTTCGCCACCCGGGTACGTCACGCGATCGCCGACCTTCGGCAGTCGACCCAGCATCGCGAACGCGTAACCACCGAGCGTCGACCAGTCGCCTTCAGGAATCGGCAGCTTGTGGTCCGAGCGCACATCCACGAGCGACATGGAGCCGGCGAGTTCGAGCACCCCTTCGAAGAGCAGGGCATCGCGCGACAGCGGATCATACTCATCGGCAATGTCGCCGATGACTTCCTCGACGAGATCTTCCATCGTTACGATGCCGGCCGTTCCGCCGTATTCATCGAGCACGACGGCGAGGTGCGCGCGCGTGCGTCGCAGATCATCGAGCACGCGTTCGGCCGCGCGCGTGGCGGGAACGAACATCGGATCGCGCAAGTGATCGCGAAGCGAAAACGACTCGGGATGCTCATGAAGCCAGTAGTCCTTCGCGAGAAACACTCCGACAATGTCATCGGGGGTTTCGCGGTACACCGGATAGCGTGAATAGCGCTCCCGTCGCAGCGTCACGATCAGCTCGTCGAGTTCCACGTCTTCGGCGATCGCGATCATGTCGGTGCGGGGGCGCATCACGTCGAGTGCTTTCTTGTTGTGGAAGTCGAACACGCCGGCCAGCATCGCCGAGTCGGACTCGTCGAGCGTCCCGTGCGCGCGCGCCTGCATCACGAGCAGGCGTAATTCTTCCGGACTGTGTACGTGTCCACCTTCGGACGCAGGCTCGACGCCGAGCAACTTGAGCAACCGGTTGGCGGTGCCGTTGAGAAAGCCGATAAAGGGCGACATGACCCGCGAGAAGAGCATCAACGGGCGGACGACCCACCGGCTTACCGCTTCGGGACGTGCCAGCGCAATCGACTTGGGCGCCAACTCGCCCAGCACGATGTGCAGGAAGGTGATCACCAGAAACGCGACCGCGATCCCGGCGCCGGTATGGACGGCGCCCGTGGCCGGCTCGATGCCTAGCAAGTGGAGCGGGCGATCGACCAGCACGGCGATGGCGGGCTCGCCGATCCAGCCGAGCGCGAGCGACGCGAGCGTGATCCCGAGCTGCGTCCCCGAGATGTACCGGTCCAGCTGCTTGAGGGCCCGCTGCACCACTTTCGCGCTGCCATCCCCCTCGGCCGCCATCTGATCGATGCGGCTCCGCCGCACCGCCACCAGTGCAAACTCCGAGGCGACGAAGAACGCGTTGAGCAGCACGAGCAACAGCACGATCAGTAATCGTCCCGAAGCCGAACCGAAGGTGAGGGTATCGACGACGGGTGAAATCGGGTCAGCAAGCATACTGAAAGGAAACGGACAGGCGGGTGATTCGTCAGGGTAGTGCAATCTGCAAGAGTGCCGGGCATTCCGCTTCTGCGGCATTCTGCAAGACTCACGACTCCCGTGCGCTACACCCCAGCGATCCCGCAAGTCCCTATTCAGGAGATGCTCGACCCGCGCCGCGTGCTGCGCTGGGTCTGGCTGGGCCGTGTCGCGCTCTCCTGCGCGATCCTGCTGGCGGCGGTGTTCGTCTGGAGTGAGGCGGCCCCGAGCGATACGCTGATCGCCACCTTGGCGTTCGCCGGCGCCACCCTGGCCACGATCGGCTCGGCGCTGTACGGTGAGTTTGAGCGCCGCACGCTCAGTCTGACCTTCTATGGACTGCAGTGCGCGATCGATTTGGCGCTGGTAACCGCGGTTGTGCACATCACGGGGGGCTGGAGCTCGCAGTTTGCCGCCCTCTATATCCTCGTCATTGCCAGTGCGGCGCTGTTACTGCCCTTTCGGGGCGGACTCGCGGTGGCGGGCGGCGCCTGCCTGCTATACGCCGCTGATGTGCTCCTCCTTCGGCCGGGAACGCCGTATGTCGGCATTTCCGTGCAGATCGCCGTGTTTGTCGTGGTGGCGATCGGCTCTGGCTATGTGTCGTCTCGATTGCGCCAGGCGGGCATGGGTCGCGAGGCTCTCGCCGCGCAGCTGGTGAAGGTACAGCTCGAGGCGGCCGACATTCTGCGAACGATTCGTTCCGGGATCATGACGGTCGACGCCCAAGGACGGTTGCTGTACGCCAACCCTGCCGCATCCGAGCTGCTGGGCCTCGATCTGCGCTCGCTCGTTGGGCGGCCGCTACTGCACACGCTGCTCGGCGTGTCGCCGCAACTGGCCACGCTCCTCGAGCAATCGTCGCGGGACGGCGTGCGCACCACGCGCGCCGAAGGGGTGATCCATCGCGCGGGCGAGACCGTGGAGATCGGGGTGACCACCACGATCGCCAGTGGCACGAACCAAGATGGTGGGGTGACCGCGACCGCGATCTTTCAGGACATCTCCGATAGCAAGCGTATTCAGGCGCTGCACATTCGTGCGGAGCGTTTGCAGGCCGTGGCGGAGTTGAGTGCGTCGCTGGCACACGAGATCAGGAATCCGCTGGCGTCGATTCGCAGTGCGACCGAACAGTTGGCCCGTCGCCGCGCCCGTTCGCTGGAGCCGACGTCCGACGACGACGATGAGCGCATCCTGCATGATCTCGTCGTGCGCGAGGCCGATCGGCTCAGCCGGCTGCTGGCCGACTTCCTCGACTTCGCCCGGGCACGCGTGACGCGTGTGAGTCGCATCGATCTCGGCGCGATCGTGAATGCCGCATCACTGATCGCGGCGTCGCATCCCGACCGACGCGACGGCGTGGAAGTGCAGGTGAGCGTGGCGCCGGACCTGCCCTCGGTGGAAGGCGACGAAGACCTGCTGCATCGCGCCGTGTTCAATCTCGTGCTCAATGCCGTTCAAGCCGTGGGGCCCGAGGGACACGTGTTCATCGAGGTCGATCGTTATCGCCCAACCGGCGAGCACGGCGCGACGTCGGCGGTTCTTACCGGTGAGCTGCTGACGGTGAGTGTCACCGATGACGGCCCCGGCGTGCCTCCGGAGCTCAAGGACCGGCTGTTCGAGCCATTCGTGACCGGCAAGGCCGGTGGGACCGGACTCGGACTGCCGGTGGTCCATCGCGCCGTGGAAGCGCATCGCGGGGTGGTGCTGGTGGACTCGCTCGCCCGCGGTACGCGCTTCACGATGCTGCTCCCCACGGCCGGAAACAGCGAGGCATCGCGCCGTGGTGAAACGCCGGTGTACAACGCTGTCCCTTTCGAGCCGACTCTCGACGAGTTGGTTGACGCTTCGCATTCCCGCCTGACTGGAGTTGCACCGTGACCCCCCCCGCAACGGCCGATGACGCTCCCCGCGTACTCATCGTAGATGACGAACCGGGCATTCTCGAGTCGTTACGCATTCTGCTCAAGAACGAAGGCTTCATTCCCTTCACGGCGCAGGGTGGCCGTGCCGGCGTAGAGCGCATTCCCGAGCTGCGTCCGGATATCGTCCTCACGGACGTACGGATGCCCGATGTCACGGGCGTGCAGGTGCTGAGCACGGCCCGTCAGGTCGATCCCGATGTGCCGGTGATCCTGATGACCGCGCAGGCCACGTTGCAATCCGCGATGCAGGCCGTGAACGAAGGGGCGTTCTACTACATCCAGAAGCCGTTTCGCAACGACGAGTTGTTGGCGATTCTTCGCCGAGCTGCCGAACATCGAAAGCTGCGCGCCGAGAATACGACGCTGAAGCAGGAGATCAAGCGGCGCGAGCGTACGACGAGTGGGCGTCCGATCGGGCGCAGCAAGCCGTGGCTCGACGTGTTGCGTCTCGCCGAAACCGTGGCGCCCACCGATTCGACGGTGCTGCTCACCGGCGAGTCGGGGACCGGTAAGGAAGTGATCGCGCGCTATATCCATGAACTGAGTACCCGATCAGACAACAGCTTTTTGTCGATCAACTGCGGTGCGCTCCCCGAATCGCTGCTCGAGAGTGAGCTCTTCGGTCACGTGAAGGGCTCGTTCACCGGTGCGGTGAAAGACAAGACCGGTTTGTTCACCGCGGCCAATCAGGGCACGTTCTTCCTCGACGAAATCGGCGAGACGACGGCGTCGATTCAGGTCAAGCTGCTGCGCGTACTGCAGCAGCGTGAAGTGATTCCGGTCGGCGCCACCGAAGCGGTGAAGGTGGACACGCGTGTGCTGGCCGCCACCAATCGCGACCTCGAGGAGGAGATCAAGCGCGGCAGCTTTCGCGCCGACCTGTTCTATCGACTCAACGTGATCGCCGTGCACCTTCCGCCGCTGCGTCAGCGTCAGGACGACATCCCACTCCTGGCGGAGTCGTTTCTGGCGCGCAGCGCGACACTGCGCCACGAGGGCGTGAAGATGCTGCGTGACGACACCCTCGACGCGCTCTTGGCCTACTCGTGGCCCGGCAATGTGCGCGAACTCGAGAATGCACTCGAACGCGCCGTCATTCTATGCAGTGGGTCGGTGATCGACCCCGATGCACTGCCGGAGCGCGTGACGGCCCGTCGCGCCGAGCCGTTGGTGAGTGAGCGCGCGCCGGTGTCGCCGACGCTCGAGGCGATCGAGCGCGCGTACATCCAGTGGGTCCTGCAGAACGAAGGTGGCAACAAGAGCCGCGCCGCAGACATGCTTGGTATCGATCCCTCCACGCTCTATCGCAAACTTGCTCGTTACGGAGAAGTCTGACCATGCCTGCACGGGTGCGCCGCCGCATCGGATTCACGATCATCGAACTGCTCACGGTCGTGATGATCATCGGGATTTTGTCCACGGTGGCAATCACCAAATTCGGCAACTCGAAACGACGGGCGTATGTCACCGCCATGAAGTCCGATTTGCGCGGGTTGGCGACCACGGCCGAGTCCCGCTTCACGACGGACGATTCGTACACCGCTGTGGTGGCGCCACCGGCGTCGGACGGGGTCATCCTCACGTTTACCGGCACGACATCGGGATGGTCTGCCACGGCGACGCACGTCGGCGTGCCCGGCGTCGAGTGCACGATGGCCGCGGGATCGTCGCTGCCCGCGAACGCGCCGGGTGAGGCGGTCTGCCAGTAGTACCACA
>Ga0105046_10008269_pt1 | contig 16357 bp, 14 predicted proteins | sample MAT03_FD_78385 | JGI IMG/M metagenome (GOLD analysis project Ga0105046, IMG submission 78385) | Freshwater microbial communities from Lake Fryxell liftoff mats and glacier meltwater in Antarctica - MAT-03 (megahit assembly) | ecosystem: Environmental > Aquatic > Freshwater > Ice > Liftoff...
CATGACGGCGTATCGCCGCGGGCGTCGAGCATGGGATAAAGCAGAATCTGGTTATGCGGTTGGTTAGGCTTCTTGCGCCAAGCGAGTGACAGCGCAGCGGCCAGATTGCCGCCCGCGCTCTCGCCGATGATGCTGTCAAGCGCAGGGCAGCCACCCGCTGCTGGCAGGGCTGACAGATAGCGCCAGACCGCCATCGCCTGATCCAGCGCCGCTGGAAAGCGATGCTCCGGTGCCAAGGGATAGTCAAAAGAATAGATGCAGCTGCTCAGTCCGTCCGAGAGCGCACCAATCAGCGGAGCGCTTGCGGCGGTGCTGCCGAAGGTGAATCCACCGCCATGCAGGAAGAGTGCGCTGCGCCGTGCGACGCGATCCGTCGGTCGCCTGCGATAGATCCGAATCGCGCCGGGCGCCGCGCCTATCCAACCAAAGTGCGGAATACTGACCCGCTTGGGGTTCAACGCCGCCAGGCTTTTTGTCCTCTCTTGGGCAAGCGCCGTCGGGGCTTGAAAGTTGGTTTTTTTTGTCGCGAGCAAGGCCCGGGTCTGCGCGTGCATTTGTCCCGCCGGCATTCCGGTTTCAGTCGGCTCCAAAGCGCAGAGCGTGCCCGCTTTACAAAGCATCAACCCCGCACACAGAATCTCGGTAAATTTGGGTAACATCAAAACCTGCGATGCTGTACGTGGCATTCAATAAAAAACCAAGCAAAGGTTACTGAAACGACATGCGCATAGCGCTACTGGAAGACGACACCGATCAAGCCAACCTGCTCAAGGCATGGCTGGAAGACGCGCAGCATAATGTCAGCATCTTTTCGAGTGCGGGGGCCCTCTTTCGCGTTCTTGGCCGAGAAAGTTTTGATGTCTACATCCTCGATTGGGAACTCGACGGCACCGACCACGGCCTCAACGTGCTGCAAAAGTTGCGCGGCGATCTCAAACGACCTGAACCCGTGCTGTTTTGCACGCGGATGAATTCTGAGGACCACATCGTCTCAGCCCTTGGTGCGGGCGCGGATGACTACTTGGTCAAACCGATCAAACGCCGCGAACTGCTGATGCGGATCGAAGCCGTGCTGCGCAGACTGGGTAAACCAATCGACAGCCAAACCGTGCTTGAAGCGCCACCGTTTGCGATTGACCGCGCCAACCGCATCATCACCCTTTTCGGCAAGCCTGTAACCCTGACTGAGAAGGAGTACGAACTCGCCGTTTTTCTGTTTGAGCGAATCGGCCAAGTGGTTTCGCGATCGCACCTGCTTGAAGTGGTGTGGCAGCGCTCGGCCGACATTTCGACCCGAACCGTGGACGTGCATTTGAGCCGTTTGCGACGCAAGCTCCATTTCTCAGCGGAGACCGGCTGGATCCTTACATCCATCTACCAACACGGGTATCGTTTGGCTCCGGTCGTCGAAGACGCGACCGCCACTTAGAATTTGGTGAAACAGATGGCTGATAGCAAATCCGCAGGCCCGAAAGACGAAAATGTGGAAAAGATTCGCGACATCCTGTTCGGCTCGCAGTCTCGCGAGTTCGACCGTCGCATGTCCGAACTAGATGCCCGCATTGAGGCCATGGGCCAAGGTCTCAAAGCCGATATGGACAAGCGCATGGGGGCGTTAGAAAGCTTCACCAAGCGCGAGTTGGAAAAGCTCACCGAACGCCTGAAAACTGAACAGAGCGAGCGTTTTGAGGAACTCAAGTCGCTTGAGCGTGAAGTGCGCGACAGCCACAAAGATCAGCTCAAGCGCGTGGCCCAGTTGGACTCGCAACTGGCCAAAGACGCGCTCGAATTGCGTTCGTCGATGGAGGAGCAGTCCCGCCAGCACGCAGCGCTTCTAAGCGAAGCCGAAGCGCGATTGCGCGATGCGCTCAAGCAGGCCCACGCCCAGCTCAGCGATGGCAAGGTGGCGCGTTTGGATCTGGCCGACTTGCTGAGCGAGGTTGCGCTCAAGCTCAAACGCGAGTTTGATCTGAACGCCTGATGTCGGTGCCCGCGTCTTCAGCAAGCGCAGACGGCGTGAGGACAGATGTTGCAGGCGTCGCACCTGTCGAGCTTGATCGGCTGCGCGATTTGCTGCTCGGTCCGGAGATCGCCAGGCTCGACGGCATCGCCCAGCACCTCGCACGCTATCGCCCCAGCGCCGAAGAAATGGCGCCGGCTCTGGCCGCTGCCTTAGACCTTTCGCAGCGCGCCCAGCCAAGCGCGCTGACGCAGGCAACTTGGCCTCTGGTGGCCGCGGGCCTGCAGCGCTCGCTGGAGGACAGCCCGCAGCGCGTCGTCGATATCCTGTTTCCGATCATCGGGCCGTTGATCCGCAAGTCGATTGCCGAATCGCTCAAGGATTTTGCCGAATCGCTCAATTTGGTTCTTGAGCAATCGTTCTCGCCGCGCTATCTGCGCTGGCGCTTTGAAGCCTGGCGCAGCGGCGTGCCGTTTGCAGAAGTGGTGCTGCGAAACACGCTTTTGTATTCGGTTGAGCAGGTTTTTCTGATTCAGCGCGAATCGGGCCTGCTGATTGCCCACGCCGCGCGGGCGCGGGCGCAGGGGGCAGACAGCGACGCGGTCTCCGCGATGCTCAACGCGATCGGGGATTTTGTCCGCGATTCGTTCGCCGGTGCGCAGGACGGCGAACTGTCGGAAGTTCAGGTGGGCGGATTTGAAGTCCAAGTGCAGCATGGTCCGGTCGCCATGCTGGCCTTGGCGGTGCGCGGCGTGCCGCGGCTTGAAATCAAGCACCGAGCGCGCGAGGCCCTAGAGCGCCTGCACGCAAAACACGGCGCCGAGCTTCGCCAATTCGCGGGCGACGGCTGGGTATCGCCCGGTATTCAGCCTGAGCTCGATGCCCTGCTGGCGCAGGAACAGCGTGCTGCTAGCAAAAAAACCTCGCTGTTTCGCCCGGGTAGCCTGCTCTTGTTATTGCTTGCGGGCGGCACGCTTGTGTTCAGCTGCGCTTGGCTCTATCAGCGCTGGCAGCAGTCCGATTTTTTGCGCCTGCTGCAGGCCCAGCCAGGCATTGTTTTGGCTGCGCGCAGCGGGCGCGATGTGGTGGTGCTGCGCGATCCGCTGGCTGCAACGATTTCCAGTTTCGGGGATCAGCACGGCTTGGTGATCGCGGAGCGCGCTTGGCTTTCGCTCGATCCGCCGCTTGTCCTTGCCCGTGCGCGGCGGATTCTTGAGCTGCCGGACACAGTCAACGCGAGCTTGAATGCAGGAACGCTTACCCTGAGCGGAGACTTCAATGCCGAGCTGCCAGACGGTTTTGTCCGGCTGGCGCGATCTGTCGCCGGTGTTGAATCGGTTGATCTTGGTGATTTGCACAGCAACGATCCTGCCCAGGCGTTTCGCAGCGCCAAGGCCGAAATGGCTGCCTTGAAAATTCAGTTTAATGAAGGTGTCGAAATGGCAGAAAGCGCGCTCGCTCAGATTGATCGCGCAGTGCGCATTCTCAGCGGGCTTCGCGGCGCCCGATTTGAAGCAGCGCGGCTTGAGATCACCGGGCACACTGACGGCACTGGTCTTGAATCGAGCAATCGCGCACTCGGGATGGATCGCGCCCAAGCGGTGGCGGCGGCACTCGGCGCGCGCGGCTTAGGTCCTGCGCGAATTAGGCTCAAATACAGTTTAAATGAACCGGCTTCTGCGTCCGATCTGAGCGAGCGCCGTGTAACCTTGCGCCTATTGCCGGCCGCGCTTGTGCCATGAAGACCAGAAAGATCTGCGTATTGGGTGATTTTTCGGTTGGCAAGACCTCCTTGACCTCGCGCTTTGTGCGCAATGTTTTTTCTGAGCGCTACCAAACCACCGTCGGCGTAAAGATCGATACGCTTGAGCTTGACCTCGCGGGCGAGCCGATCAAGCTGGTCATTTGGGACCTCGCTGGAACCGATGCTCTTTCAACCGTCAGCTTGAGCTATTTGCGCGGGGCCAGCGGCTATCTGCTGGTCGCTGACGCCACCCGCGCGCTCACCTTTGAATCCGCCAAAAACCTCCATGCAGCTGCGCAGAAGTTTCTCGGGCCGGTGCCCTTCGTGGTGCTCTTGAACAAAGCTGATTTGGCCGCGGAGCGCGAAATCGCGCTCGACAGTGCAGCCAAACTGCGTGAAGAGGGCTGGCTTGCCTTTGACACCAGCGCGCGCTCCGGGGAAAACGTCGAGCATGCGTTTTTGGCCTTGGCCAAGTTGCTCTGAGATGGCGGTGATCGACCTTACCCTCGCCCGCGCACTCCGCGACTATCTGGCTCGGCGCTCGCGGGTGTTGCTGGTGGAAGTGGATTCGCGCTTTGGATTCTTGCGCTCGCTGGGTGATCGGGCGCACTACGGATTGCCGCGCTTAAACGCGGGCGACCCGATGGATCCACGGTGGCCTTTTTTGCACGGCTTGGATCCGCGTCAGCGCCTCGATCTTAGCTTTGTTGAGGTGCGCCCGGGCCTCATTGCCGACGTTCAGGTGGTGCCTGTGGAGGGCAGCACCTGGGTTGTGCTGTTCGACGTACTGCCTGCCTACGAGCGCGAGCGCAAGCTGCAGCAGCGCAGCAACGAAACGCGCCTGCTCAATGAGAAGCTCACCCAGATTGTTGGCGACTTGCGCCGTTCGCAGTCAGAGCTTTCCGCAAAGACGCTCGCGTTGAAGCAAGCCAACGAATCCAAAGCGCGTTTGATTGCGAGCTTCAGCCACGAGCTGCGTACGCCGCTGACGGCCATCTTGGGCTATGCGGAACATCTCAAGCCAAGAAGCGGCGGCGATGCGGTGCTTGATCGCGGCATCACCGCCATTGAGCGCAGCGGCGAACATCTGTTGACCCTGATCGACAATCTGCTCGATGCATCCGTTCTTGAGCTCGGTGAGATTAAGCTCATGCTGGCGCCGGCTGCGGTGCGCCCGCTGCTGCTTGATTTGTGCGAACTGTGCGCCCCGCTTGCGGCCAGGCGCGGGCTTGCTATTGAGCTTGAGATGGGCCGAGAAATTCCGCCGGCTTTGGTTGTTGATGCCGGCCGCCTGCGTCAAATTCTGCTCAACTTGCTGAGCAACGCGATCAAGTTCACTGAAAACGGCAAGATCAACGTTCGCGCGGACTATCGCCATGCGACGCTCGTGATCGCAGTGGGCGATGACGGTGCGGGAATCCCCGACGCCCTGCAATCACGCCTGTTTGAACCCTTTGCGCGCGGCTTGACGGCGGTGCCGGGAACTGGCCTTGGACTGAGTATCTCGCGCGCTTTGGCGCAAGCGCATGGCGGCACCCTGGTGCTTCTAGAGAGCGCCCGCGGTGCGCTGTTTGAACTCGTGATTCCGGCCTTGACGGCGCCCGCACCGGCTGAAGTTTTTAATCTGCCAACGCGTCGCGCGGGCCGTTTGATCATGGTCTGCGACGACGACCCGGACATTCAGGCGCTGATCGCAGCGGTGTTGACGGACGCCGGATACCCAGTGGCAAGCTGTGATCGCGGTGCGGATCTGCTCGCCCGCTGCGCGCAAACGCGTCCCGTTGCGGTCCTGCTGGATTTGCGTTTGGGCGAGCGCAGCGGGTTTGATTGCCTCAAAGAACTGCGCGCGGCAGGCAGCACCCTGCCGGTGATTGCGATGTCGGCCGACAATCGCGCAGCGCTTGCGCAAGAAGTTATCGATGCAGGATTTGCAGAGTTTGTACCGAAGCCGATCCAGCTCGCACGTCTGATCGCCACTGTGGATCACTGGAGCCTGGTGTTATGAGCTTTGATAACTCGGATTTTGAGAGCCCCGCGCTGCAAGAATTGTTGAGTCGCTATCGGCTCAGTTTGCCGGATAAGCGAAAAGAGGTAGAAGCCGTTTTATCCGCCGCACTAGAGGGCGAAGCCGCGGCATTGCTCGCACTGAAGTCGTGCGCGCACAAGATCGCGGGCAGCGCTGCAAGCTATGGTTTTGAAAATATCTCGCTGGCCGCGGCGCGCGTCGATGACTGCATCCTCGACGGCATTGGCGCCGCCCCAGCGCATGATTTCCGAATGCGTCTGAGTTCGCTTGCACGCGCGCTGATCGCGGCCATTGCCGCTGCCGAGCCCCGCTGATATAAAGCGCGCCCATACTGGCAACACCCCGGATAGACGTGACATGAGCAAGAAAATCAACGCCCCCAGAGTTGGCTTTGTGTCGCTGGGCTGCCCGAAAGCGCTGGTCGACTCCGAACGAATCCTCACTCAGCTGCGCGCGGAGGGCTATGAAATTGCGCCGAGCTATCGCGCCGCTGACATGGTGGTGGTCAACACCTGCGGGTTCATTGACTCGGCCGTGGAGGAGTCGCTTGAAGCCATCGGTGAGGCCATGAATGAAAATGGAAAAGTGGTCGTCACCGGCTGTCTGGGTGCGCGCGCTGAGCTGATTCGCGAGCGCTTTCCGCAGGTGCTTTCGATTTCCGGCCCGCAGGACTACGCCTCTGTAATGAAGGCCGTGCACCTGCAGCTGCCGCCCAGACACGATCCGTTTGTTGATTTGCTGCCGCCGCAGGGCATCAAGCTCACGCCGAAACACTATGCGTACTTAAAAATCTCCGAAGGCTGCAACCACCGCTGCACCTTTTGCATCATTCCCTCGATGCGCGGTGATCTGGTCTCGCGGCCGGTCGACGAGGTCTTGATCGAAGCCGAAAAACTGGCCAAAAGCGGCTGCAAGGAACTGCTGGTGATCTCCCAAGACACTTCAGCCTACGGTGTGGACCTCAAATACGCCCCACGGACCTGGCGTGGACGCGAGGTGCGCACGCGCATGACCGAGCTCTGTGAGGGCCTCGGCGAGCTCGGTGTGTGGGTGCGCTTGCACTACGTTTATCCCTATCCGCATGTCGATGAACTGATGCCGCTGATGGCGTCGCGTAAAATCCTGCCCTACCTTGATATTCCGCTGCAGCATTCGCATCCGCGCATTCTCAAGCTGATGAAGCGGCCTGCCCACGGCGAGAAGAATCTAGAGCGAATTCGCGGCTGGCGTGCCGCTTGTCCCGATCTCACTTTGCGCTCCACGTTTATCGTTGGCTTTCCGGGCGAAACCGAAGCCGAGTTCGAGCATCTGCTTGAATTTATCGATCAGGCAGGGCTCGATCGGGTTGGCTGCTTCAAATATTCCGCGGTCGACGGGGCACGCGCAAACGCGCTGCCTGACAGCGTGCCGGAGGAGGTCAAGGAAGAGCGCTTGGCGCGTTTCATGGCCGCACAGGCGCAGGTATCCGCCGAGCGCCTCAAAGCGCGCGTTGGCACCACGCTTGAGGTCTTGATTGACGAGGTGAACAAAGCCGGCGCAATCGGGCGCTCCAGCGCCGATGCACCCGAGATTGACGGCAAGGTGGTGATCAGCGCCGCGCCCTCGCTCAAGGTTGGTAATTTTGCGCGGGTTTTAATCAACGCGGCCGATGATCACGACCTGTTTGCGACGCTGGCGACGTAGATCTCCGATCCAGTCGCCAGCTTAAGCGTAAGGCTTGCGGTTTACAGGCCCAGCAGCAGCCGGTGTGGATTTTCCAGGCTGTTTTTGACGTCGACTAAGAACAGCACGGCGTCTTTGCCGTCGATGATGCGGTGGTCGTAGCTCAGCGCCACGTACATCATCGGCGCGATCACGACCTGGCCGTTTTCTGCGATGGGGCGGTCCTTGATCGCGTGCATGCCAAGAATTGCCGATTGCGGCGGGTTGACGATGGGCGTCGACATCAGCGAGCCGAAGGTGCCGCCGTTGGTGATGGTGAAAGTTCCGCCTTGCAGGTCTTCGAGCGCTAAGCCGCCTTCACGCGCTTTTTTGGCGTAGGCGCTGATTTCGCGCTCGATCTCGGCTAAGGATTTCAGTTCGGCATTGCGCAGCACCGGAGTGACCAAGCCGCGTTCGGTCGACACCGCGATCGCGACATCGCAGTAGCCGTGATAGATCACGTCTTGGCCTTCGGTTGAGGCATTCACGACCGGATGGCGCTTCAGCGCTTCGCTGACGGCTTTGACGAAAAAGCCCATGAAGCCGAGCTTGATGCCGTGGGTTTTCTCAAACTGCTCGCCGAAGGTTTTGCGAATCTCCATGACCGCTTTGAGGTTGATCTCATTGAACGAGGTCAACATCGCGATGGAATTCTTCGATTGCATCATGCGCTCGGCAATGCGCTGCCGAATCCGCGTCATCGGCACCCGTTCTTCGATTCGAGAACCGGCCGCAGCAGGCGCTGCCGTTTTCGCGGCCTTGGGCGCAGCCGCAGCCACAGGCGCGCTGGGCGGGGCTTTTAGATAATTGACCACGTCTTCCTTGGTGACCTGCTCGTGGCGACCGGTGCCGGAAATAGCCGCTTCGCCCAGGTTATTTTCAACCACCATGCGCCGCGCCGCCGGGCCCATCTCGGCATTGCCGGCGTTCGCAGCGGTGTCGGTCTGCGGCGCGGCAACCGCAGCAGGCGCGCTCGGCGCCGCAGCGACGCCTTCTTCAATGATGGCCAAGAGCTGATTGCTGTTGACGGTTGCGCCGGATTCCTGCGCGATCGAAACCAAAACGCCGTCGCAGGGTGCCGGAACTTCCAACACCACCTTGTCGGTTTCAAGATCAACCAGATTTTCGTCGCGCTTGATCGCATCGCCCGGTTTCTTGTGCCAGGTGGCAACGGTGGCGTCGGAAACCGATTCGGGCAGGGGAGGGACTTTGAGTTCTAAGGTGGCCATGGAGATCCAGATATTCGATGATGAAAAAGCTTAAGGGGCACTTGCCGCGGATGCGTCGCTTGACTTGGCGCTGGCCACGGTCAAGGCGCGATTGATCAGCTCATTTTGCTGCACAAGGTGGTCGGATAAATGGCCGACAGCGGGCGCTGCCGACGCGTCGCGGCCGGCATAGCCCAAGCGCTGCTTGCCCGCGCTGAGCGCACGCTGCAGATTGTCGCGAATAAACAGCCACGCGCCCTGATTGGCGGGCTCTTCTTGGCACCAAACCAGCTCGCTCATCGTCGGAAAACGCTTCAGCTCCAAATCCAGGGCTTCTTTGGGGAAGGGATAGAGCTGCTCAATCCGAATCAGCGCAATGTTCTTATGGCCGCGCGTTTTGAGTTCTCGGGCGAGGTCGTAGTAAACCTTGCCGCCGCACACGACCGCTCGCTGTACCTGCGCCGGGTCACTCAGTTCATCGCCGATCAAGAGCTGAAAGCTGCCGCTTGCCAAGTCATCCAGTGAGGACGTCGAGGCCTCCAGCCGCAGCATCGACTTGGGTGTCATCACCACCAGCGGGCTTCGCGAGGACGACAGCATTTGCCGGCGCAGCATGTGAAACATCTGCGCGGGCGTGGTGGGTGTACACACCTGCATGTTGTTGGTCGCGCAAAGCTGCATGAAGCGTTCAAGGCGCGCAGACGAGTGTTCTGGACCCTGGCCTTCATATCCGTGCGGCAAAAACAGAACCAAACCGCACAAGCGGTCCCATTTGCTCTCGCCCGATGAAATGAACTGGTCGATCACCACTTGGGCACCGTTGGCGAAGTCGCCGAACTGGCCTTCCCAGATCACCAGCGCGCGCGGCTCAGCCGTTGCATAGCCGTACTCAAAAGCCATCACCGCTTCTTCGGAGAGCAGCGAATCGATCACCGTGAACTGATGCGGCCGGGTTGCCAAGCGCGCCAGCGGGGCGACTACTTCTCCAGTTTGTTGGTCGTGCAAAACCGCGTGGCGGTGGAAAAACGTGCCGCGCCTGGAATCCTGGCCGACGATGCGCACCTGGTAGCCGTCGCTTAGCAAACTGGCGTAGGCCATGGTTTCAGCATAGCCCCAGTCGAGTTTCAGCTCGCCGGCGGCCATTTTTCTGCGGTCTTCGATGAGTTTGTTCACGCGCGGGTGCAGCGCGACTGCGGCGGCCGCATCACTCAGAATCTTTGCCAATTCGTCAAGTTTGGGCTTGGCGACCGCCGTTTCCGGAATACTGATGTCTTTGCCCAAGTACGGCGTCCAGTCGGTTCCAAACTCACCCTTGGGCTGGTTGATCAACACTTTGGCCACTGGCTGGCCTTGATCAAGCGCGTCGCGATAATTGGCCTGCAGCGCCAGCACTTCCTCTGCGCTCACAATCTGTTCTTTGGCGAGCTCAGCACCATAGGTTTCGCGCACGCTTTTGTGTGCGCGAATGTTCTGATACATCAACGGCTGCGTGGCCGCCGGCTCGTCGGCTTCGTTGTGGCCGTGGCGGCGATAGCAAACGAGATCGATCACCACATCTTTCTTGAAGGTCTGCCGAAAATCTGCGGCCAGCCGGGTGACGAACACAACCGCCTCCGGATCGTCGCCATTCACGTGAAAAATCGGCGCCTGCACCACCTTGGCGACATCGGTGCAGTAGCGTGTGGAGCGCGCATCAAGCGGGTTCGACATCGTAAAGCCCACCTGGTTGTTGATGACCACGTGGATAGTGCCGCCCACCTGGAAGCCGCGCGCCTGCGACATGTTGAAGGTTTCCATCACCACACCTTGCCCGCAAAACGCGGCATCGCCGTGCAACAGGACCGGCACGACTTGGTCGCCGCCGACATCGTTGCGACGTGCTTGCCTTGCGCGCACCGAGCCCGCCATCACCGGCGCGATGATCTCCAAATGCGAGGGGTTAAAGCCGAGCGCCAGATGGACCGGGCCCGCCGCGGTGCTGATATCGGACGAAAATCCCATGTGGTATTTGACGTCGCCTGAGTGTTCGGCGTCGGCGGCGTGGTGCTTGCCTTCGAACTCGTTAAAGAGCTCGCGCGGCGCTTTGCCCAGAATATTGACCAGCACATTAAGCCGCCCGCGATGCGCCATGCCGATCAACACTTCTTCGGTGCCGTGGCTGGCGCAGCGTTCGATCAACTCGCGCATCAGCGGAATCAGCGCGTCGCCGCCCTCCAGCGAAAAGCGCTTTTGGCCGACATATTTGGTGCCGAGGTAGCGCTCCATCCCTTCGGCTTGGGTCAGCGTTTGCAGGATCGCTTTTCGTTCGTCCGCGCTCAAGCCGTAGTTGCCGGCGGCGTGTTCGATGCGTTCTTGAATAAAGCGGCGCTCGGCGGTTTCGGTGATGTGCATGTATTCACAGCCGATGCCGCGCGTGTAGCTTGCCTTGAGCAGCACGATGATGTCTTTGAGCGTCATCCGCGATGGGGCCGCCAGCGGCATGGTGTTGAACTCGGTGTCCATATCCGCGTCGTTCAAGCCGTGCATGCCCGCCTCTAAATCGCCGCTCGGTCGCAGCGCAGACATGCCGAGTGGATCCAAAGACGCGGCTTCGTGGCCGCGCACGCGGTACGCATTGATCAATTTGGAAACCGATGCCTGCTTCTCGGCGGCCTTGTCGGTTAGACCCGCGGCGCTGGGCGCGCTTAATTTTTGGCTGAGCGGCTGCTGGCCAAGCGCGAGAAAACGCTCGATCACCGGCCCATGTGCACGATCCGCGCGTCCGGCAAACACCTGCTGCCAATCTGCGCTGAGCGCCGCTGGATCCTTGAGGTAGGCCTCGTAGAGGTCTTCGACGTACTGCGCATTCGCGCCCGACAAAAAAGAAGATTGGTACCGCTCGGTCAAATCGGAACTCACGCTTTACACCTGGAAAGACGCTGAAGAAAAGGAAGTCCCAGCCGTTGCTGCTCACGCATCGACTGCGTACACCAAGGTTGGACGTGAAAGTATAGAGGACGCCGCCGCGCTAAAGCCCCAATCGACGCAGATCCGGATGCTCGCTGGCGCGTTCCCAAACCTGGTCGAAATAGCGGCGCAGGCGCGCGGATTCAACCGGGTCGGCGAGATCGCCATGGCCGTTGAATTGATCGCCGACTTCGCGAAACAGATAGCCACCATCTTCGTTGACCACAAAGGCCGAGGCATAGCGCAGATCGTCCGCTGCCGGCACGCGCATCGCGATAATCGAGCTCAGCTGGCGGTGGAGCGCTATTAGCCGGTGTCCAAGGCTCACCGCTTCGCTCGGGTCTTGAACCAGAATGCGCATCACGTTGCGCGGTCGATGGGTGATCGCAAAGTGCTTGAGCGCTTCGATCGTTTCGCTGTCGTCCAATACGGCGCGGTCCAAATTTCGCGAGTAGATCCGCAGCTCGCGGCGCGCCGCGGCAACCACGGCGCGCGTTGCGCTCGCGAGCTCACCTGCGGTTTCGGTTTTGAGCGGCACAAACGGATCAGCGCTGCGCTGTTGGCGCGGTGATTTCAGAATCTCCGGGGCCGCGATGACCCGGGTCATCGCCATGTGCGCAATCCCCGCTTCATCGAATTCCTCGCCGAAGGGGCGAAAACCGGCCGCTTGATAAAAACGCATCGCGCGCACTTGCGCATTTAGATGCACCTCGCGCATGCCGCGTTCGCGCGCGCGCTCGATCAAGTTGCGCAGCACCGCCGCACCCACGCCCTGGCCGCGCCAGTTTTCCAACACCGCCATACGCCCGATCTTGCCCTCGGGGGAGACCCGGCCGGTCGCGATTGCAACGCCTTCGCGATCGCGCGCCAAGACATGGTCGCAGCGGATATCGTCGTCGTCCCATTCAAGGTCTTCGGGAACCGCTTGTTCGACGATAAAAACCTGAGTACGCACGCGCCGGATTTCGGCGAGGTCGCGCTGATAGTGAGCAAATTCCAGAAAGTAGCGGTCGTCGATCATGTCCACTCAAAATGCCCGGCGTTGAAAAGGTTGACCAAAAGCGCGAGCGCTTGGGCCTCGGTGATTTGGTTTTCAAGCACGCCAAGCGGCAGCAAGCGCTGGTCAGTCAGCAGCTGTGCCAACGCGGGCGTGGTTGGATACACCTCGCCACAAACGTATAGCTCCGCGCGTCGATCCGCAACGGGTCGCCACGCCATCCGGCTGAACGGATTGCGCGACAGCACGCGACCTGCGCTCAAGCGATCAATCAACTGCGCCGGCTTGATCGCGCGTGCGCGCGCGGTCGGCTCAACATTCATCCGCCAGCGCGTGATGAACTGGCCAAACCAGCGCTCGCGGTCGTCGTCGTCGATGGCGCTGGCGTGGTCCATCAGCGCCTGCACCCGCGCAAAGCTGGCCGCATCAATCAGCCCGGGTGATCGCCCTGCGGTGAGCGGTGGATCGGTGAAGCGCACGCGGCCGGCGGCGCGTTCGGTGATGAATTCAGCGAATTCAACCATCAGCTCGCCCGCGCTCGGTGCGCGCAAACCAATTGAGAAGGTCATACATTCCCCGTTTACCGCAACGCCATGATGGGGCACGCCGGGCGGCAGATAGAGCATATCGCCGGGGTTCAAGACGTGGCTTTCGGTCGGCACAAAGTGCTTCAGCAGCTTGAGGTCTACATTGGCGCGAAAGCTCAAGTCGGCGCCTGGATCGGTTGAAATCTCCCAGCGCCGCTGGCCGCGCGCCTGCAACAAAAACACGTCGTAGTCGTCCACATGCGCGCCGACCGAGCCATTGGGCGCTGCGTACGAAACCATGATGTCCTCGATCCGCCACGAAGGCAGAAAGCTGAAGTGCGCCAGCAGCGCGCCGACCGGGTCGATCATCTTGTCGACGTCCTGAACCAGCAGCGTCCAGTCGGTCTCCGGCAGTGAGGCAAAACGCTCATCCGCGAACGGGCCGGTTTCGACCGTCCAAAGGTCTGTTTTTGGATCGTGCAAAATCAGCCGCGAAGGCACCACCGGCTCGCATGCGAGCCCAGCTAAATCATCCCCATCGATTGGCGCCTCGAAGCCTGGGAATGCGTCGCGGATCAGCAGCGGCTTGCGCTGCCAGTGCTGTTTGAGAAACGCATCGACATCCAGCTGCATATCAGCCGAGCTCCCGCGAAAGAGAAGCTGCAAGCCCGATATAGCGGGCCGGCGTCAATGCCAACAGGCGCGCTTTGGCATCGGCCGGCAATTCAAGCGTGTCGATAAAGCTGCGCATTGATTCGGCGTTCATGCCTTGGCCGCGGGTTAGCGCTTTGAGCTGCTCGTAGGGGCTCGGCAGGCCATAGCGGCGCATCACGGTTTGCACGGCCTCGGCCAAAACCTCCCAGGACTGCTCCAGATCTTGAGCCAAACGCGCCTCGTTAACCGCGACCTTGCTCAAACCCTTGAGCAGCGCTTGATAGGCGATCATGCCGTGGCCAAGCGCGGTGCCGATGGCGCGCTGCACGGTGGAATCGGTCAAGTCGCGCTGCCAGCGCGAAATCGGCAGCTTCTGCGAAAAGTGGGTGAGCAGCGCATTGGCGATGCCGAGATTGCCCTCCGCATTTTCAAAATCGATCGGGTTGACCTTGTGCGGCATGGTGCTCGAACCCACTTCGCCCGCGATCGTCGTTTGCTTGAAGTAGCCGAGCGAAATGTACCCCCACATATCCCGGCACAGGTCGAGCAAGATGGTGTGGATGCGGGTCAGCGCGTCAAAAAACTCCGCCATGTAGTCGTGCGGTTCAATCTGGGTGGTGTGGCTGGCGTAGTGCAGGCCCAAACGCCCGACAAAGCGCGCCGAAAGCCGCGGCCAATCTACTTCTGGATAGGCGATCGCGTGCGCATTGAAATTTCCGACCGCGCCGTTGAGCTTGCCGCGAATCACGACTTTAGCCAGCTGCTCGCGCTGGCCGCGCAATCGATGCACGACGTTGGCGAGCTCCTTGCCGACCGTGGTGGGCGAGGCGGTTTGCCCGTGGGTGCGCGCCAGCATCGGCACCGCCGCATGCGCAAGCGCTAAGTGTTTAAGGCTAGCAATCACGTGGTCGATCTGCGGCAGCAGCACGCGTTCGCGGGCGTCTTTAAGCATCAGCGCGTAGCTCAAATTGTTGACGTCCTCAGAGGTCAGCGCAAAATGAACAAACTCCTTGACCGCATTGAGCTCAGGCACCGCCGCCAGCTTTTGCTTAAGAAAATACTCCACCGCCTTGACGTCGTGGTTGGTTGTTTTCTCGATCGCCTTGATCGTTTGCGCGTCTTGTTCCGAAAAATGCGCATCGATCGCGGTGAGGTGGTTCATCGCAGCAGGCGACAATGCCGGCACTTCGCGTATTTCAGGCTCGTCTGAGAGCGCTTCCAACCAGCGCAGCTCCACCAGCAGGCGCCGCCGGATCAAGCCGTACTCTGAAAAAATCGGGCGCAGCGACAGCAGGCGATCCGCGTAGCGGCCGTCGGTTGGAGAAAGAGCGGTAAGCGGGGACAGATGCATGAACGAATGGGTACAAGACGAAGGACCCGAAGTGTAGGCAATTCGCCGCTTGTCGGCTGAACCGTCGCGATTGCCACCGCGGTTCTTCCGTCTGCGGGAGGGTTGGGCTAACGTGATCCTCGCTGCACTCCGTTCCCTGACGCAGGTCCCAAGATGAAGGTTCGCGGATTTACCCTGATCGAGCTGCTGGTCGTCATTGCTGTCCTTGGCATCTCGCTCGCAGCAGCATTCCCGAGCTTTAGAACCGCCATCCAGAACAACCGTTTGACCACGCAAGCCAATGAATTTACGACCGCGATCAACATGGCGCGATCTGAGTCCTCTCGGGCGTCACGCCCGATGAGCGTTTGTCCCAATGCGGGGAGCGAGGTGTGCGGCACGGACTGGATACAGGGCTATGTTGTCTTTTACGACGATAACCTAGACGGTGCGCGCGTTGGTGCAGACGAAACGGTCGTCCGTGTCTTCCCAGCCGCCCAGTTCCCAATCGCGTTTACCGGCGCGCCCAACGCGATTACGTTTGGACGCAACGGTTTTCTGGCAGGGGGCGTGGTACTCGCCTTCAGCGTCTCGCTCGCTGACTGCAAGGGTGACCAGGTTCGTAACTTCACCGTCGCCTTCAGCGGTCGCGCGACCGTCAGCAAGTCGGCCTGTTCATGATTCTTAGGGTATTTCCAATGTCAACTGTCACATTGAAAAAGCGCACCCAAACTGGCGTCACCATGATTGAGGTCCTGGTCTCCGTTTTAGTGCTGTCACTCGGGCTGCTCGGCATGGCCGCGCTGCAGGGCGTGTCGATCCAAACCAACCAGAGCGCCAACTTCCGATCGCAGGCGGTTTATCTGGCGCAAGACATGCTCGACTCCATGCGGGTTAACCCCGGACGGACCAGCGCCACAAACACGGCCGTCGCGCCAAATCCCCCTGTTTGGGTTACCGCGTACACCGCCCATTTGCCGTTCTACGCCCGCGTCTATGGCGGCAGCGTTCAGACAACCAACGCGCTCGCAACTGCAGACGTCACCGGCTGGTTGCAGCGGATCGCACGAGAGCTGCCTGCTGGTGACGGACAGATTGCAGTGAATGGTCGTGTCGTGACGGTGAGCATTCGTTGGTCAGACCAGCGCTTTGCCGAGCGCTTCGGCTTTACCGGGACCGATGCAGACCTGACGGAGTACGCCTATGAAATCACCATCTAGGCTGAACCCCCAGTCAGGGCTGTCGCTGGTCGAGCTGATGATCG
>Ga0105046_10008270_pt1 | contig 16357 bp, 11 predicted proteins | sample MAT03_FD_78385 | JGI IMG/M metagenome (GOLD analysis project Ga0105046, IMG submission 78385) | Freshwater microbial communities from Lake Fryxell liftoff mats and glacier meltwater in Antarctica - MAT-03 (megahit assembly) | ecosystem: Environmental > Aquatic > Freshwater > Ice > Liftoff...
AGTCCGGCGCTCGCTGCTCTTAGGCTGACCAGAGCGTCTTCAAGAACCGCTTGAAGTCGGGGTCGCTGACTTGCGTGGCGGCGATGAGCCCGATGCGGATCATCTGGCGGCCATCGCGCGCGGTGTCGACTTCGCGGGTTTCGCCGAGAGTCGCCACTTGACCTAGGCCGAAGGCTCCGGCGGGGGCGTAGAGTTCGAGGTCGATGGAGGTACGGCGTTTAGTGTTCACTTCGATCGTGGGCTTCGATTCCCCGGCGCGGGTCCAGGTGGCGGTCTGCTTCCCGCCCCAGTCGACGGCGCCACCGGTGGTGAGCCCCTCGATCAACGTGAAGAGTTGGTCCAGCGTCTCGGCCTCCCAGTCGACGCGCTTGGCACTCGGGAAGCCCTTCCGAGAAAGATGCCACTTGCGCCCCAGCACCTTCCACGGGGCGAGGTCGCCGATGACCAGGGCAGCTGCGGTCGACTGCTGGCGGTAGCTGCTGCAGGCAGCTGCGAGGAACTTTTGGAAGGCGGGGGTGTCGATCTCGCGGGCCCAGTGGACGGTGATGGTGACTTCTTGGAATGGGCCCTTGAGGTTCTTGACCTTCACTCGGTCGCCACGTCCGTAGACCGGCAGTTCGTCGAGTTGATCGAGCGGCTTGAGCGGGAGTTGATTCTGCAAAGCAGCCTCATCGAACGTTCCCTTCTTCACGCGGAACTTCAGCGTCATCAGCCACTCGTCACCGGTCTGGGCATGCAGGAACCACCCACCGGCTTTGTCTGCGGACATGACCTCCACGACGCTGCGATGGTTCCAATTGACGGGGGCGAGTTCGTCGCGCTGGGCGAGGGCGTCGATCACCAGTTCGAGTGCCCTGCCCTCCCAGCGACATGGTTTGCCGGTGTGCGAGATGCGGTCTCGCGTGTGCCATGCCCGGCCATCGGTCTGCCAGGGAGCTGAGGTGTCCTTGCCGACATGGCGGAGTTCGATGTCGCCGGTCTGCTTCTTGGCCGCTTCGTCAGCGCGGAAGATCTCGATCTCGCCGCGAGCTTCATTTTCGATGATCGGAGTGAGGAGTTCGCCGGTCCAAGAGCGGATGGGGACCGGGCGGGTCGATTGAGAGAGGTATTGGTCTCGGCGGGCGAGAGCCCAGGCGACGGCGGGGTCAGAAGTGTCAAGTGACAAGTGGTCAAGTGACAAGGCAGCAGTCGCCTTCGATCTGCTTCCCTTGTCCCTTGTCCCTTGTTCCTTGCCACTTTTCGTCACCATCCATTCCTTGTGGATCGCCGCCTGCTGAACCACATCCTCCGGCGTCCCTTCCGCGACGATCCAGCCGCCATCGACGCCCGCCTCGGGACCGAGATCGATGACCCAGTCGGCGGTCTTGATGACATCGAGATTGTGCTCGATGACAACGACGGTGTTCCCTTGCTCGACGAGGCTCATCAGCACCTTCATGAGCTTCGTGATGTCGTCGAAGTGCAGCCCGGTCGTGGGCTCGTCGAGGATATAGAGCGTCTGGCCGTTGTTGGGCCGCGCGAGTTCTGCAGCCAGTTTCACACGCTGGGCCTCGCCCCCGCTAAGGGTGGCTGCGGACTGGCCCAGCGTCAGGTAGTCGAGCCCGATGGCCGCGAGTGTGGCCAGCGGAGCGCGAATCTTCGGGATGTTGCCGAAGAGGTCGAGAGCTTGCCCGATCGAGAGACCGAGGACATCGGCGATCGAGTGGTCCTTGTACTTGACGATCAGCGTCTCTTGATTGAACCGCTTCCCGCGGCAGGTCGCACACTCGACCCACACGTCGGGCAGGAAGTGCATTTCGATCTTCTTCTGCCCCATCCCCTCGCAATCGTCGCAGCGTCCCCCTGCGCGGTTGAAACTGAAGCGAGCGGGCTTGAAGCCGCGTATCTTGGCCTCGGGCAAGCGGGTAAAGAGGTCACGAATCGGCTCCCAGACTCCCGTGTAAGTGGCCGGGTTCGAGGCGGGGGTGCTGCCGAGCGGAGACTGGTCGACGAGGATGACCTTGTTGAGTTTTCCCGTGCCGCGCAGCTCATCATGCGGGCCGGGTGCCTCGCCGGAGCGGGTCAGCTTGCGGTTGACGGCGCGGGCCAGCGTCTCCATCACGAGCGAACTTTTGCCCGACCCCGAGAGACCGGTCACGACCGTAAACGCCCCCGTCGGGATGTGGAGTTCGCTCTGCCGCAGGTTGTTTTGGCGAGCCCCGGTGAGTTCGATCCACTCGCCGCCGGGGGGAGGGTCGTAGGCATCACGGATATCAAGCGGCGAAGTGACAAGTCGCCGGGGATCAAGTGGCAATGATTCCGAAGAGGGCAATTTGAGTCGGAGTTGCTTCTCTTGAATACCCTTCTTCCTTGCCCCTTGTCCCTTGTCACTTGTCACATCACTCTTGCGGACCAGTCGTCGGACCTTGGGGATCGGGATGCTCTTGGCCCCGCTGAGGTACGCACCGGTCAGCGACTGCTCTGGCATCGCGAGTATCTCGGCGGGCGTGCCCTCCGCAGTCACTCGCCCCCCGTATCGGCCCGAGCCGGGGCCGAAGTCATACAGCCGGTCGGCCGATTGGAGGACCTCGCGGTCATGCTCGACGAGGACCACCGTGTTGCCGAGATCGCGCAGCCGGTGCAGCGCCCCGATCAGCCGACCGTTGTCGCGCGGGTGCAGCCCAATCGTCGGTTCGTCGAGGACATACAGCACCCCGGTGAGTGCTCGCCCGATCTGGCCCGCGAGCCGAATCCGCTGACTCTCCCCCCCCGACAGCGTCGGCATCGCACGGTCGAGCGACAGATAGTGCAGCCCGACCTCGTTCAAGAACTCCAGTCGGTGAATCGCTTCCGCCAGCAGATCCCCCGCGATTTTCTTCTGCTCCTTCGTGAGCTTGATCGCCTTGAGGAACTCCAACGTCTCGGTCAGTGGGAGCTTGCACAGCTGCGGCAGCGTCTTCTCGTTGAGCCGGACTGCCGCTGCGTCATCGCGAACACGGTCGCCGTTGCAGACCGAGCAAGGGCGCTCGCCAACGAGGTCTTGAAACAACGCCCGGTGGGTGTAGCTGACGCGGGTCGCCTCATCGATCGCGGGGTAGATCCCCTTGTGGACAAAACGAAATCCCGGCTGGCCCGAGTCGGCGGGAACGGCAATCTCGCGGTTCATCCCATAGAGCAATCCACGTTGCTGGAGCGGGGACAACTGATACCACGGCGTCTTGGCATCGATCGCCATCTCCGCTGTCATGGCGAGGAGCATGCGGGCGAAGAGGCGGTTCGTGCGCGGGTCGGGCCAGAACTCGACCGCCCGCTCCCAGAGCGACAGATTCGGATTCGAAATGATCGCCGCTTGGCCGGTCCCCCGCTCGACGCCCAGCCCCTGACACGCCGGACACCAGCCGAGGGGGCTGTTGTACGAGAAGTTCTGCGGGGTGAGTTCTTGGAATGTGGATGGCATCGTGAGAGGGAAAAAGGGGGGCGAGCGGCAGACGTGAGTCTGCTCGTGTTTCGACGATGAAGCAGTGCGAGGGTAACGAACTATAGGCGGTCGCTAGCCGTTTGGCTCGTTTGTGGGGCACGTTTCCTACGTGCCCGGGAGCCGCCCTCGCTACCAATGAAAGAAAGCCGCCTGAACACAGGCGGCTTTCGGTGATCTCGTCAGAGACGGCAGTGAAAACTATTCAGCGGCCTTCGGCAGTTCGCCAGCCGTGAGGATTTCGTCGTAGGTCTTCTCGCCTTCCTTCGCTTCGCCGGCCTTCTTAAGGCCAGCTGCGATTTTCTCAACGTCCTTCTCGTTCTTCGCGCCGAGAGCTTCGGCGAGTGCCTTGCCGTAATCGCTCAAGGCCTTCTTATCCGAACCGCCCTTGCCGTGGCAAACGCCGCACTTCTTTTCCTTGACCGCAGCGTTTTCCTTGTAGGCCTCGCCGAGGGCCTTGTTATATTGGGGGCGAGCCTGAGCGTGAGGGGCGAACAGACAGCTGGCGAATGCGGCAAGCGCCAAGAACGACACAAACTTCTTCATGATGTCTCCGAACTTCAGATGTGGTCAGGTGCCGATGATGCTACCCACCCCCGAATGAGATTCGTTTGGGCGCAGTAAACTCCATGTGTGCTGTTCCCTACACAACATCACCGGTCGTGCAATTAGACGCTAAAGCCGAGAAAAAGTCAACAAGTCGAATGTGAGAAAGCTGATGCGAGGGGCGTTGGGTAGACTGGCTGTAAATTCGCAAGCTGTTTCTGAGTAATGACTAATGTCTCAATGACACCACTCCGGAATGAGAGCGGAGCGGCGTCGGCCCTCCGGTTCCCTTCAGTGCCAGACGTATCGTGTGATTGTCCTTTGGCCTTTATGTAAAGCCGGTTTTCGTCCCGACAGGCACGATTAAGAATAGCCCACCGTTTCAACGGTCGGTCACCGGGGCCGCCCCGGATGCCCAGTCCCGACAAGGACGACAGAATCTTTCGCTGAACCGCCTGCTCTCAAAGAGTCTGTCGCCCCTGACGCGGCTGAGAACTGCTGAAGGCCTCGGTCCCGCCGCTAAAACGGTGGGCTATTTTCGGGTGTCCCTTCCGGAAGACAGGGCTGTACTGGCCACTTCTTCTTTGACGCACTATTCCAGGCTGCAAGTGTGTCGCGCACTCGCTCACGCCGGACGCTCGCCAGCGCGGCGATGCGTTTGACAGCTTTCCTACCCCGCGAGCAACTTCGACAGATCCCCGTGGAGCGCGGTCCCATTCGTGGCCAGCAGGTCGGGGACTTCGAGTTCGAACAGGGCTCCGCCGGTTTTGGTGACTCGTCCGCCGGCTTCCTCGACGATCAGCACGCCGCCCGCCATGTCCCAGGGCTTGAGGTTGGTGGACCAGAAGGCATCGACTCGACCACTGGCGACGTAGCACAGATTGAGGGCGGCTGATCCGCTGCGCTGCACTGATTGAGCTTCGGAGATCACTTTGAGGAACCGCCCCACAGCCGCGCTCTCGGCGGTCGTCTTCACCGGCAGGCTGGCCATGCACATGGCCTCGGGGAGTGTGTGGACCTCGGAGCAGTGGATGCGCTGGCCATTGAGGAAGGCTCCCGAGCCTTTCATGGCGGAGAAGAGTTCATCTCGGGTCGGGTCATAAATCACGCCGACCACCAGTTCGCCCTGGAATTCGAGCCCGATCGAGACGCAATAATACGGGAAGCGATGCACATAGTTCCCGGTGCCATCGAGTGGGTCGATCACCCAGCGGTACGGGCTGGTGCCGGTCTGTTGATCCAGCCCCTCTTCCCCCAGGAACTTGTGATCCGGGAAGCGATTCACGATGAACTCGTGGATGGCGTCTTGCGAGGCCAGGTCGGCCTCCGTTACCAGATTGGCCGGGCTTTTCTCCCGAGCGGTGAACTTGGACTGCCACTGCTGGAGAATGCGTCCCCCAATGCGGGATGCTTCCTGGGCAGTTTGAAGAAAATTGAGCATGAGCAGTCAGCTTCCGTTGTGAGGGGCGGGGCGCTAGCCGCAGGTTCTTCGAGGTCACGAGGAGGCGAACCGGCCGCTCGCGTCTTGTCGCTCACTCCGCAGATCACGCGGTTGCGAACTCCGCGGGCACCTTGCCGCCAACAGCTGTGGCTTGCAATGCGGCCAGAATCGATTCATCGGTCGCGTACTCCCCGGCCTGCTGTTGCTTGCGGAATTGTTCGGCGACGAGCAGGATCTCTTCGTAGATTTCGTCGTGCTGATCTTCATCGATGCGGTCGGTGAAAATGTACCCTTCAATGTGATCGTACTCGTGCTGGATGACGCGGGCCAGGAATCCTTTGATCTTCCGCTTGTTGCTTTGGCCATTCAGGTCGAAGGCGTCGATGGTGATTTCAGCGGGACGCTCGACATCGCTATAGATTTTCGGCAGGCTCAGGCACCCCTCCTCATGGACATCGCTTCCGCGACGAGAGGAAATCATCGGATTGATGAAGACCTGTTCCTGGTCGGCCTTCTCGGGATCTCCCGAGGGATTCACGACGAAGAACCGGAACGGCAGGCCGACTTGATTCGCAGCCAGGCCGACCCCTTTCGATTCGTACATCAAATCAAACATCCGCCGGACCGTGGCCCTTAACGCATCATCAATCCGCAGTACATCCACCGAAGGAAACCGCAACGCCGGATGGGGAAACAACACAATCTGCATGGAACCAACACCATCGCCTGGAGGACCAATACGCCCACCGCCTCACGGCAGTGGAACCCCGGAATCGAAGCCGCAAAGTATAGGCAACCTGGCCGATTTTCCGCAGCCCCCGAGGGATAGATTTTAGTCAGGCTCGATGAGTTGGGAATCCGGGATGCGTGTTCGGCACTCTTCGACGTGAATTCACCGCAGCCGCTCTTGGTCTGGTTCGGAGAAGCTGCGAGAATTCGGCGAAGCAGACCGCCCCTCAGTGAAGACCGCTGGGGGATCCCCTGGTGTGCACCACCGCTTCATCGAGCTGAGTCTTCGGCATGACTATCGCTTCCTCCTCTCAATCAAAGTGGATTCCCGCGCTTTTGACCGTCGCGGCGATTGTCGGACTCGCGGTGGCTTGGTCGCTCTGGAATGTGAGTCCTGCAGCTTCCACAGCGACAGATGTCGCCGGATCCGGGACCGTTTCCAGACCCCCGGCACGAACCGCACAGCCCGTCCCCGCCGCGGAGGCCCTACCCGTCGAATCCGCAGACGCGAAGAGAGATGCGGAGTTGAAGGCGCAGCTCGTCGGGTTCTGGTTCCACTCGGAAAGTGGCGAGCATTGGATCGAAAACCGAGCCGATGGGACTTCGAGAATGCTGCTAAAACTCGACTTTGTGGCATCGCTGCTGTACGGCCAGGAAACCGCCATGGACCTGACCTGGGAGATCAAAGACGGGATTCTCTCGCACACAGTCGTCAGCGGTTCGCCACAACCAAATGTCGACAGCTTGATCAAAGCATTTGGCAAGACCCGAGCCTATTCCATTCTGGAAACAACACCGGAGCGGATGCTCTTGGAGTCCCGAAACGAGAAAAAGAAGAAGGACCTCTGGACCCGTTCCCCCGCCCCGAAGGAGTGGGCCGAGAAGCAGCCGCAGGCTGCCCCTAAACGATCATCGTCATAAAAAGATCGCCTCCCACAGGGTGAAGCTTGCGAGACACGCATCACTCTCGCCATTTGTGATTAAGCGGAACAATGGCCATTTCTCCTCCGCTTACGCCACCTTTTGCAAACGTTACGCCACCTTTTGCAAACGCGAAGGCGTCCACTCTGCCCCGGAGTATTCCTGCACAACTTCCCGCAATGCCGCGAGCGATCTCTGCGTGCCACCTAATGAGGCGTCCTCCAGGTGAGTGATCCGAGAGATGATTTCTGGGATCGACGGAGCTTGTTCGCTGTTCCCGCAGAATATCTTTTCGTGGACTTTTTTCGCTCCTGTTTCGGATTCATAAAACAGCTCTTCATAGAGCTTTTCTCCCGGCCGCAGCCCTGTGAATTCAATGTCGATGTCTTCGGGGAACCGTAGCCCGGAGAGCATGATCATGTCTTTGGCTAAGTCCACGATCTTCACTGGATCGCCCATATCGAGAATCAAAACGTCCCCGCTTGTGCCCACAGCTCCCGCTTGGATCACGAGTTGTACGGCTTCCGGGATGGTCATGAAGAAACGCTGCATGTCCGGGTGAGTGACCGAGATCGGTCCGCCGGCTTCGATCTGCTTGCGGAATGTCGGGACCACGCTGCCCATAGAATTCAGCACGTTTCCAAATCGAACCGTGATAAAACTCGTGCCGTCCATCCGAGAGAGCGCTTGGACGTATTTTTCGGCGACGAGCTTCGTGGCTCCCATCACGCTGGTTGGTCGGACGGCTTTGTCCGTTGAGATCTGGACGAACCGTTCGACACCGTGGCGTCGCGCCGCGTCGGCCACAGCCTTCGTTCCGAGGACGTTATTGGTGATGGCCGACTGGGGATTGTCCTCCATCAGCGGGACGTGTTTATAGGCCGCCGCATGGAAGATGATGTGCGGTTGGTACTCGGACATCACGCGATTGAGCGTACTTTCATCCAGAATGTCAGATACGAAATAGCGGATCTGATCAGCGGCGCCCGGGCGCTTCACAAACTCTTGCTCCATCGTAAAGACGCCAAATTCTGACTGATCGTAAATCAGGAGCATCTCGGGATCGAGGTCGAGCAACTGGCGACAGAGTTCACTGCCGATGCTGCCTGCACCACCAGTCACCATCACGCGCCGCCCAGTCACGTAATCCTTGATGGAATCCATGTCGAGGCGATTGGGTTCTCGGCGGAGCAAGTCCGAAACAGTCACATCGCGCGCTGCCAGCTTGAAGCGACCGATAACCATCTCTTCGACCGTCGGGATGATGTGGACGCTGATTTTCGAGTCTGCACAGTCCCGTAAGATCGATCGAACCACTCGACCGGGGACGTTTCCCGGGATCAAGAGATCCCGCGCTCGCGATTCTTCACAGATCTGAGCCCAGCCTCGGGACGGGTGGTGGACTCGCACCCCCGCAATCAAAGAGGAGTGACGACTGGCGGTTTCTGACACAAACCCAACCACTCGAAACGGCAGGCTCCGCGAGTGCATCGCGCTCAGCATCTGGAGAATGCCAATCGATTGAGAGTCGACTCCGTAAATCAGAGTCCGGCTACGCCCCTTCTTCTTCAAAACGGGCGACAGCACTTCTTTCCACGTGCGATACGCAAACCGAACGATGGTCAACATCAACAGCGAGAGTAATGCGTCGACGAGTAGAATCGAGCGGGGGATGACCGAGCCTTCCGGCAGGAGCAGATTGCAGGTCAGCAGTGTCACCGCCGCACCCGCGGTTCCCACAGCCACAAAGACGAGGTCCAGAACCGTCACGTAACGAAATGTTCGTCGCCACTCGGCGGTCGCCCAACATGCCGCAAACTTCACCAACAGCACCAGTGGAAGAGTCGTCCAGTAGACTTCTCGAAATCCTTGGGGCACAGCGAAGTCAAACCGCAGAGCGGTGGCTGTGGCGTAACAGAAACAGAAGACCGCAAAATGCACCGGCAAGATGGCTGCCATCCGGTGCTTCATCGATCGGGATTCAGAATCCCCCAGGGATGTTCCGGCCACGGTCTCGTCGGTGGACTCGCTGTTCAGCACGCGATTTGTGCGGAGTTCGACATCCGCGATCAAAGGGTGCTCTGGATGTGGGCGGTGCTCAGTCACTCGGAGTTACTCGTTGATAGGTGGGTCCATTCGAGCCAGAAATCATTCGTTGTTGTCCACTGGACTGGACTGTGTCACGCCGCGCGGCGATCCTTTAAAGAGGTCGCGAGTTGCAGCGTTTCCTGGATCTGTCGCCCCATTTCCTGCATGTGCTCCATCTCCAACGTGGGATGGACAACGAACATCAAGCTACGTTCCCCGAGATCGCGGGAGACGACACATGCCTTCTCCGGGAGCAGATCCGCAGACTGAAAGGCCCGCTCCATGTAGATTTCCGAACAGCTCCCGACACCGCACGGAACTCCTTGCGATTGCAGCTCGCGCACGATCCGGTCGCGATTCCATCCCTGGGCCAGATGCTCGGGCCGAATGAATGCGTAGTGTTTGTAGTAGCTGTGGAATTGAGTGGAGTCTGGAGTCGGAACGCTGACGAGGCTCGATTCGGCCATGGCCTGGGTCAGGACATGTGCGTTGCGGCGGCGAGTGTTGACCCACTCTGGAAGTCGAGCCAGTTGGATGCGTCCCAGGGCGGCCTGCATCTCCGTCAGACGCCAGTTGGTTCCAATCGAGTCATGCAGCCAGCGGAAGATTCCGGGATGTTCCGTCTTGTAAACTGTGTCCCAGCCCTTGCCGTGGTCTTTGTAGCTCCAGGCTTTCTTCCACAAGGCTTCATCGCGGAAGGTGACCAGCCCCCCCTCGCCACCAGTCGTGATGATCTTGTCCTGGCAAAACGAAAAGCAGCCAACATCGCCGATCGAGCCGACGGGACGCCCCTTGTCAAAGGCTCCGTGGGCTTGGGCACAATCCTCAATCACTCGAATTCCCAGAGGGCGGGCCAATTCGAGAATCGGGTCCATGTCACATGGCCACCCTGCCAGATGGACCACGATGATTGCTCGAGTCCGGGCCGTGATTAGTGGAGCGATCGTCGCAGCAGTCACGTTCTGGCTATGGGGATCGACATCTGCAAAGAGAGGTTTGGCCCCCCGTGTGACGACACTACTCGCCGTCGCGAGAAAGGTGCGACAGGGGACGATGACCTCGTCGCCACGGCCAATACCAAATGCCTCAAGCGCCAGTTCGATGGCGTTCGTTCCGTTCGCCACTGCAATCGCATGCGGCACACCCAGAGAGCGGGCATATTCGGTCTCAAATTGCCGGCACACGTCCCCAGTCCAGTAGTTGACTTTGCCTGAGCGCAGGACTTGCTCCACGACGGCAATTTGCTCGTCGTCATATACGGGCCAACTTGGCCAGCCATGCAGGGAGACACCATTCGGCGCAGCCGCAGGCAGTGGCCCTGGAGACGTGGTGGATGCCATGGATCGCGGGGGGGAGAAGCACTCGATGCGGACGCAACGAGGCGGAGGGTGGGAGCTGGCAGAAGCTGCCGTTCAATCGGATTCGGTTCTAGGTCAGGTTCATCAGAACGGTCAACGCGATTCATTCCGAGTGGAAGCACTCCACCAGCCGATTGTAAAAAGGAAAACCTCGGGTCTCACTGGCCACCAACTCCAGCGACTCGAACACAGAAAAAGTTCACGAGTTGCCACCCGTGAGCTTGGCGGGCCAGCAAAACTCCCGTTACCTCCGTGTAATCTTCGCCTTTTGGCGTAACGTCTTCACGGTCTTTACCCACAGTTGTTGCCCCAGCTCCTGGAGTATAAAGGGGCGGACGTCTTCCAGGCTCAGGTCTCCGGGCTGGCGCTCAGTGACTTGAACCAGATGGACACCCACGGACGAACGAAGGGGCTGGCTCGTCTCTCCGACCGGCAGAGCAAACGCGGCAGCGGCCACGGGAGCGGGAACGTCTCCTTGGTAGCGAATGAACCCCAGATCGCCACCACTCTTCGCGGCCGGGCTTTGGGACTGGGCCATGGCAGCAGCAGCGAACTCGATCTTGCCAGATTCGATTTGTGAACGCAGGTCCGCCAGCAGCTTCTCCGCTTCCACCCATTCAGCGGGAGTTTCACGGGAAGGAATGGTCCGCACAATTTGGCGAATACGGACCCGTGTCCCATCGAACCGTTCGCGATGCTGTTCGAAGTGCTCGCGGATCTCAGGTCCCGTCACAGTCCGGCGAACATAGGCCTTCCAGCTGACCGACGACCGGGCGAAATGCCGTACGTCCTCCTCGGTGAGGTTGAGCTTGCCGAGGACCGCCTCGACGGTCTCGCCGCCGCCTTCAATCCCCGTCCGCACATACAGGACGCGTTCCTCGACATCTTCTGCGAGCGGGTCGGCTCCCTTGGTCGCGATAAAGTCAGCAACCAGCGTGCGGTCAATCACTCGCTCCAGAGCTGCCTCGCGCTCGCCTTCTGTGGCCTCGCGAACGCCAGAGACCAGCAACTCCAGGTCGATATCCCGTTGCGAGATCGCATGCTTGTTGACTGTGGCAAGTCGAGGAGAAGCGTCCTCGGCCACGCTGGTCGAATCTGAGATCACCGCAGCCAAGGCCATGCTTCCGACCACCAGCCAGCAGCGCAAGTCCATCAAAAAACGCATCGCATCCCTCCTGGAGATCGCGAACCGGCACACCATCATCCGCACACACACCCGGGAATCGTACCGAATCCCAGGCCATCCAGTCAGCCGAAATCCGAAGGACACGTTAAGGGGTTCTTGAATTGATGGCCGCGCGGGAACCACCGGGACAGGAGATCGGACGCCGATGTCCGTTTCGTCCGGACCTGAGCGTCCAGACTAAGCACCCGTGGACTGATTTCATGAACGGCTTCAGCTCGAATTCTTATGATTCAGAACCTGCGAATCCGAAGATGCGTCAATCTTCATCAACTGGTTGTAGAGCTCGTCGAGTTTCTTCTGGTCGACGCCTGTTTGATTTAAATCGGTTTTGCATCGATTCGGGATCGATGAGTCGTCAGGCATCGTGAAACTCATGCTGCTGAGCGACATGACGTGACGGTCCAGGCGACTCTGCACTTGGACTTGTTCCACATGGGCCTCCTCTTCCTCGCGCTGCGTTCCTGTGAATTCCAGAGCGATGAACGCCAGGAATCCCGCCAGACCGCACGACAACACGTACGGAGAAAGGCTCTCCGAGACGATCTTTCCCACGGTGAGCCCGATCAGAAACCCACTCAGGATCAGGATCGTCGAGGCGCTGATCACATGTCCTTCGTCTTTTTTCCTCATGACCCTGCCCATCTCTCGCGTCTGTGGATGAATCGTTGAAGCTGTCTCTTGATGTCCGGCAATCATCAAACCTAGGTCACACTCGGAATGTCGTCAAAAAGAAACCGTGTGGCTGGTTCGAAACAGCTGCGATTCCCCAAACCAACGTCTGCCGGTTACAACACTTGGACACGATCGTCCGAGCTCGACGATACATTCACCCTCCCCCGTGCCTGTTTTTCAGCGAAACCCCGCTTGCCTCCCGACCCCCACCTCCATGAACAACAGCTGAGCGAGGCCTTCCAGACGCTGCTGGAACAGGTCGAGCAGGGACGCACCATTCATTGGTCCGAGGTCCGTTCGCAGCACCCGGAGTTCGTCGACGAGTTGCGGGAGCTCGTCGGAGCCGCACAGATGGCTCAGGTTCTCGGAGGCACACCCTCTGCGTCTCTCTCGGATTCAGAGTCATCCCCCTCCCCGCAAGCTCTTCGATCTCCCCACGATTTCGGCGATTACGAACAGCTGGTCGAGATCGGTCGCGGCGGGATGGGGATCGTGTATCGGGCCCATCAGCGGAGCCTAAACCGCGATGTGGCCCTCAAAATGATGGTCCGAGGGGTCTTCGCGACGCCCGATGACCTGCGCCGATTCCGCACCGAAGCCGAGTCAGCGGGCAAGCTGACTCATCCGCACATCGTCTCCGTCTACGAAGTCGGGGACCAAGCGGGCCTGCCGTACTTCAGCATGCAACTGGTCGAGGGCGAAACTCTGGCTGAGCGGATCAACCGCCACCCACTGGCCCCGCGCGAGGCGGCCAAGCTCCTCATCCCCGTCTGCCGGGCCATCGCCTACGCGCATCGCACCGGCATTCTGCACCGGGATATGAAGCCGTCGAACATCCTGCTCGACCAAACGGGTCACCCGTACGTCTCCGACTTCGGCTTGGCGAGAATCGTGCGGGAAGAGGAGCTGTCCCTGTCTCTTTTAGCAGGAGCGTCAGACAGCAGCCTGGCCCCCGCGGTCGAGGCGTTCCGCTCTTTGACCCGCACGGGGGCCATTCTCGGCACACCCGGCTACATGGCCCCCGAGCAAGCCATCGGCGACCCTAGCCAAATCGGCCCAGCGACCGACATCTACAGTCTCGGAGCGGTGCTGTTTGCCATGCTGACGGGGCGGTCTCCGTTCCAGTGTGCCTCCCCGGCGGATGCGGTCATCATGGCTCTGGAGCATGAGCCGCCGCCGCCGCGACTGCTCAACCCGGCCATTGATGTCGACCTGGAAATGATCGTTCTCAAGGCCCTGCAAAAGCCGATCGATCTGCGATATCTCACAGCGGATGATTTCGCCGATGATTTGCAGGCGTTTCTCAACAACGAACCAGTGAAAGCCCGCTCGTCGCGGCTGGCCGACATCCTCAGCCGGGCCTTTCGCCCCACTCATCACGCGGGCATCCTGCGGAACTGGGGCGTGCTGTGGATGTGGCACTCGTTGGTGCTGCTGATCTTGTGCCTGACGACGAACTACATGCAGTATCACCAAATCACCTCGAGGTTGCTGTATGTCGGCCTGTGGACGATTGGCCTCGGGGCGTGGGGGCTGGCGTTCTGGAAGATGCGGCACCGCGCGGGGCCGGTGACCTTTGTTGAACGGCAGATCGCCCACCTGTGGGCCGCGAGTATGGCCGCCTCGACGATGCTGTTTCTGATCGAAGAGCTGCTCGGCCTCCCCGTCCTCAGCCTTTCCCCCGTCCTGGCTCTCTTCGCCGCCAGCGTCTTCGTGGGAAAGGCCGGCGTTCTCTCCGGCGAGTTCTACATCCAAGCCATCGTGATGTTCCTCTGCGCGATCCCCATGGCCCTCTTCCCCCAGTTCGGACTCACCGTCTTCGGCATCGCCAGCGCCCTCACCTTCTTTATCCCCGGCTGGAAGTTCCACCGCGAACTTACGGCTCGGAAGTAATGTCTGCCATAAAACGGTCGGGGGTTGCACCTCCCTGGCTTTGAAGCACGCCACCCCCGCCATTGAGTCGACACCCTGTTCCCCCCTACACTTCAGCGACACCCTCAAGCTCCCTCCCCCGACCGAAAATCGCACTCCCATGGCTGACAAAGGCAACCCCAGCAAGATCGAGGAACTCAAGCGGTCCAGCAATTTCCTGCGAGGCACCATTGCCCAAGACATGGCCGACACCAGCGTCCCCACAGTCTCCGAGGACAGTGCGAATCTGCTGAAGACGCACGGCACCTATCAACAGGACGACCGCGATCACCGTGGCGATGTCAAAGCCTTCAGCTTCATGGTGCGCTCCCGCGTCCCCGGCGGCAAAGTCACAGCGGCCCAGTTCCTGGCCGAACTCGACATCTGCGACCAGTTCGGCAATGGCACCCTCCGCATCACCGACCGCCAGGGATTCCAGCTGCACGGGGTGTTAAAGACGAGTCTCAAGGAGACGATTCGCGGCATCAACGCGATCAAGCTCTCGACGCTGGCGGCTTGCGGGGACGTGTGCCGCAACGTGATGGCCTGCCCAGCTCCGATCAAGAACAACGCGGTCTTCGCTCAGATGCAGAAGCTGGCGGACGACCTCGCCGAGCACTTCCGCCCGCGCTCCAATGCCTACTACGAAATCTGGCTGAAGGACGAGGAAGAGAACAACGAACTGGTCCACAGTGCCGAGCCGGAGCATGAGCCGATCTACGGGGCGACCTACCTGCCCCGCAAGTTCAAGATCGGGATCACTCTGCCCGAGGACAACTGCATCGACATCTACACCCAGGACATGGGGTACTTGGCCGTGGTCGAGCACGGCCAGATCGTCGGCTACAACTTGCTCGTCGGCGGCGGCATGGGCATGACCCCCGCCAAGAAGACGACGTTCCCGGCTCTCGCGAAGCAGATGGCGTTCATTACCCCCGATCAGGCCCTGACCGTCGGCGAGGCCGTGGTCAAAGTGCAGCGGGACTTCGGCAACCGCACCGAACGCAAGCTGGCCCGGCTCAAGTACCTGATCCACGAGCAGGGACTCCCCTGGTTCAAGGCCAAGGTCGAAGAGTACTACGGCGCCCCCCTCCCCGGACCACGCGATGTCGATGTCACCGATGTCGACGACCACATCGGCTGGCATGAACAGGGAGACGGCAAGCTGTTCCTCGGGATCAACATCGAGAACGGCCGCCTTAAGGACGAAGGCCCGCTCCAGCTGAAGAAGATGTTCCGCGTGCTGCTGGGCCAATACGGCATGGAGACGCGGCTGACCGCGCTGCAGGGGGTCATCCTCTGCGACATCGACCCCCAGGACCGAGCCGACATCGACCGCATCCTGACTGAGCACGGCTGCAAGCGGGCTGAGGAACTGACGCTGGCTCGGCGGTACTCGATCTCCTGCCCCGCGTATCCGACGTGCGGTCTGGCCGTGACGGAATCGGAACGTGTCATGCCCGACTTGATGGACGCTCTCGAAGCCGAAATGGCCAAACACGGGTTACTCTCTGAGCGAATTTCGGTTCACATGACCGGTTGCCCGAACGGCTGCGCCCGGCCATATACGCCAGACATCGGGTTGGTGGGCAAGGCCCGCGGCAAGTACACGGTTTACCTCGGCGGCAACGTACAAGGCACCCGCCTGGCCTTCCTCTACGAAGACATGGTCCCTCTAGAAGACCTCCCCACCCGCCTCAGCCCCATCTTCGCCAAGTTTAAAGCCGGCCGCCAAACCGGAGAGAGCTTCGGAGACTTCTGCCACCGTGTGGGCCAGGACGGGTTGGCGTAAGTCGCGCCGCTGCCAGTTCGATAGCGAGCGCCGGATGTCAGTCCGCCGTGCGGGGCACGCGTCCAGCTGGTGAGCGAAGCAGAGCTTCGGGGAGAGGCGTGACCGAGCGGAGCTTGGCAACGAGGACGCAAAGAATGACTACATCCGGAGAATCACTCGAAAACATGCTCCCACGGAATCGTTAGATGTTCACCGTTGGTGTCTCGCTCCCGGTTGATGGAACGATTGAGTCAGCCCTTCGCGCTGGAGATTTATCTAC